>SDBU01001415.1_pt1 | contig 34261 bp, 47 predicted proteins | sample 2277071 | NCBI WGS metagenome assembly SDBU01 (sample SAMN10397929, study PRJNA504765) | marine sediment metagenome | isolation source: marine sediment core GS08_GC12, 126 cmbsf | place: Arctic Ocean: Gakkel Ridge, Loki's castle | collected 2008 | reverse complement strand
GACCGTAAAGAAATTTTAAAACAAATAATAAAGAGAGCCCAAAAGAATGGACATAAATTAAAAGTATTTGAAGATGGAGATTATATTGAATATTTTACTAATGGCATAAAAATTAAAAATAGTAAGGGCAGAGATTATTGGATAAGTTTAGAAGAGATTATTTTCTCTCATGATTTTGCTAAAGCATATTTTGGCAGTAAAAAATTATGTGAATGCTGTGGTCATCTATTTGATCATTGCTATTATATCAATGCACATCCAATACAAAGGCCGATTGAGAGGTGGAAATATCATTTAATGTTAACGGCTCTTGATGAAGATCCTATAAAGTATTTAGAACACAAAGGAATAACACTAAAATAAAAATATGCTAACAAAACAAAAAACCCCAACCGAAGACCACACTATAAGAAAGCCATCCATTCAAACATGTTTAGCTAAAACTTTTAATTGGAGAGAAAACCCTAAAGACGGCTCAAAGATTATTGAAAAAGATGAGTTTTTTAGATAATAAGTAGCTACCCGGGAGGCGACACCAGCGGAAGCTATCCGTAAGCGACCTCCTACCGTGAAGGATAGCTGCTTACAGCTTTATCCGCTGGTCGTCCCCCGGGTGGCCACTATTAGCGAGGGCGCAAAAAAGGGTTTTATTTTCCCTGAGCATGGGTTCTCGCTGGCCACTATAAAATATGAATACAAAAATTGCACAAATTTATAAAGGCAGGCACGAAAAATTAGATATAGAGTTTTCGCGCGTTTGGTCAATGCCTAGCCCCTGGACTTTTAGCATACAACCAATCAAATCTTTACTGTCTAGATATGTTGAGGATGGAAAAGGGTGGGTTGATCCTTTTGCTGGTAAATTTTCTCCTGCGGAAATAACAAACGATCACAACGAAAAAATGGTAGCAAAATATCATATGGATGCGCGTGATTTTACGGCCAAGTTAAAAGGAGAATATAATGGCATCTTATATGATCCACCATATTCGTTCACTCAAATTAAACAGCACTACAAAAAACTTGGAATGGATTTTACAAAAGAGGAAGCAAGTATGAAATTTTACGAAGTGATAAAATCAAATATGTGTGAGAAGATAAAAATAGGCGGGTATGCAATTTCTTTTGGATGGAATACAAACGGATTCGGCAAAGCCCGCGGATTCAAAATTGTTGAAATTATGGCCGTAGCACATGGCGGAAGTAAAAATGATACTTTTGTAACTGTGGAGAAAAAACTTTAAGCAGGGCCTGGAGGAGCTCAACTACGCTGAGATGTTCAATTCATCTTCCCTGTCCAAAAAATAAAAAATAAAACTATGGAATTCAAAGATAAATCAGGAGATAAAAAATACTTCACAATATTGCCGAATTATGTTCTAAATCATTCATCCGCGATTGACCAAGCTTTGTATTTACAGATGAAAAGAATAGCCGGAGATGACGACGGAGAATGCAGCGCATCCATGAGATATTTTCGGAAACAGTTGGGAGTGGGCGAAAAAGCAATAAATAAATCAATAAAATATCTCATAGATAATGAATGGATAACATTTATTGGCCAAAAAGGCGCCAAAACAAAGGGTGGCAAGCAAGGAGTGAATACATACGTAGTGAATGATTTATGGCAGAAAAATATTGAATTTTACAGTAAAGGGTGTACCCAGAAGCAGTAGCCTTTTTATCCACAGACTTATCCAGAGGTGTACTCAAAAGCAGCCCAAGGTGTACGCAGAAGCAGGTTAAAGGTGTACCTGAAAGCAGTAGTAAGAAGAACAAAGAGAAGAAGAACAATAAGAAGAGAGAAATTTCTGTGGATAACCCCCTTTTTAGGTAGGGGGTTAACCACAAAGCATTACTAAATCAACGTAAAATGGATCACGATGAATCAATCTACGGAAAAGGCCCCACTAGAAAAGTATGGCACATCGCCAATGCTATAATATTTTTTATAATCGGAATATTCATCAGCCCCTGGTCCCCGGATGTAGTTGATACAGTTGGAACCTTTTTACTGGAAGTCCCAAAAATTGTCAGCATAGAGAATTTTAAAAAGACAAGTAATTTTATCGCTACAGGCCGTGTTGAGGGCGAACAGGTACTATCCATCCAAAAAGACCTAGAACCTCGCCAGACGCCAGAATCTGTCCTTACAGAAGAGATTGAGCTGCAACTTGAAGAAGACTTTAGCAATGCCAATCCCCCAGAAATCGGAACTAAAGAATATTACAGACAGCACCCTGACGACTATCCAAACGAAAAGCGCCTAAGCGAAATAACAGATGAAGTCTACACAATAGCTAATGAACTTGAATTTTGGAATACTACTCTTTTGCTTGATATTATTTTTTTTGAGAGTGAATTTAGGCAATTTATTGTCAATGATATTGGCGAGTATTCGCGCGGCATAGTCCAGATCAACAGAACATCACATCCAGAAGTATCTGACGAACAAGCATTCAGCATTGATTTTAGCGCGCGCTGGGCAATAGACGTTATAAACCAAGGCCTAGAGCGGAAAGAATGGTACACTACCATGCTTAAAATAGAAAATTGGAGCTTATGAAAACAAAATACCAATTCAGCAGAAAAGAAGCAGAATGGATTATTGAATTTTTAGAATCAGCGCATCTCGCTTCAATTTTAGATAAAGAGATGATTGAAAAAGTAGTCAAAAGAATAAAAAATAAACATAAAAAATTAGACGAGTTTAAAAAATAACTATGAAAATAATATTACTAATTCTAGCTGTACTTATTCTATCTGGATGTGGGAGAGAGGAAAGAGAACCACAATTATTTCCAAGTGAATCTAAATATAAAAAAGCAGACGATAGGTGTTTAGAAACTGGCGGTGTTCCAATATATTCTGAATGGTTTGGTGCGCTTAAAGAATGCCAATATCCACTTAATAAATAACTATGGAAGTTGAAACCGTAAGACAACTAATTATTTCATTGACTGTTATAGCTTTTTGGATACATTTATTTTGGATACATTTATTTTTTAGAATATTTTAATTATATGAAATCAAAACAAGCTATCCTATGCACTAACAAAGAAGAATGCCAGCAAGTTTGGAAAAATAGGTGGGGCGAAGATCTTAATAAATTTTTAGAACAGCCAAATTTTCTTTTTAGTGAGAATGTATATATTTTTCTTGATAAAAAAGATTGGAATTACGAAAAAACAGTGCAAAGTTCACAATACACCAATATTATCCCAGCATCAGAATATTTAGAGAGCAAAGAAAAAAAAGAACAAATGGGATGTGCTCATGGCAGACCAGTCGGACAGCCTTGTCCGCATTGCTTGGGATTGAATAATATAAAGCCTCAAGAACCAAAATTACCTAAAAACTGGAATCCAGATGATTGTTGTGAAAAATGCCATACTGTGGATTTTGAAAAAACTTATCCAGCGCATACAGCACATGACGCTTGTACGAAACCATGGTGTGAGTGTCATGTTAAGAAAGCTAAAGACAAAGAACAAAAATGTAAAAGTTGTAGAGTGGGCAAAAATTCAATGGAAGACGGAGGTTGTAAAACTTGCTTTCACTGCGGTAATCCTAACTGCGGATATGTAGAGTGCGCGGAAGAAGAAGCTCAACCAGTTGAAGATGTAGAGAGCGTTGTTGAGAAAAAAAAAAATCCTTTTTATGATGAAGGATTTAGTAAAGGATATGGAGAGGGATATAATAAAGGCGCAGAGGCTGGAGCAGAGAGGGAACGAGAACGTATAAAATTTAATCCCCAATCAAATGAGTTTCAAATCAAAGGGTAGTCTAACAAACTAATAAGAGCTTATGAAAAAGAAACCAAAAACGAAAATTATAAATAGTGATGTTTATTGTATTAAATGCGAGAAATTTTTAGGAATGACATGCGACCCTTTTTTCTATCGCCATTGTGAAAAATGTTTCCCGAAAGAAAAGAGAATATTAAATTATAATCGCAAGAGCTTATACCTTTTCAGCTAAAAATCAAATAAGAAAACCGCTAATACTAGCCAAGCAAAAAGACAACTTGTACACACTTATACCTTTTATCAAATAAACTAATTATGAAAATAAAGATTAAAGACTTGCCTAAAGATTTTATTCTGGACGGCTGTAAATTAAATGGCCAGATAATTATTTCAGCGTGGAATAAAGGATTCTGGGTCAAAAGCAAAATAGAAGATTCGCAAATATTTCCTGTATTTTTCAAGGACTTTGACGAGATCAAAGATTGGAAGCTGGAAATTCCCAAAGAAAAAGAATTACAAATAGCATTAAATAAGGAGAAATAGTTATGCCAAAAAAACAATGGCAAACAGAATTTTTAGAGCAAGGAACTGAAAAACTTAATATTGATTGTTCTGCTTTAATTTTTACAGTTTCAGAAATAAGAGAAAAAGCCAAGCGAGAATTACTAATAGAAGTACTTTCTGATTTTAATAAAAGTCAATTAGAAAATAAAGGATATGATTTTTTCTTTGTTTTAAGGAATAAACTGGATGAATTAAATAGACCAAAAGAATAGAGAGGCAACCACCATTATTAATTAATTTAGAGCATATATGACAAACACTCAAAATGAACAAAAAATTATAGAAAAGTATAAATATAAAAAAGGCGAAAAACTTCATCTTGATGGTATTTATAATATACAAGATCTAGGGGGTGGCAAGTGGTGGAAACATCAATCTGTTAAAAATAAATATACTAATAAACACGATGGAATGGCAACTGATATGAATGATGATATTGTAATTACAGAGGATATTGAAATAGAAATAATTATAACTAGATAACCCCCCCCCAGCGCAAACCAAAGCGCATATAATTAATTAAGATGATGAATATATGTCACTAAAAGAATGGTTTTGTTTACATAAATGGAAACGAATAGATAGAATATCTAAAATTAAACATGAATTCAAAAGTTCAGATGGTTTATACGAAGAAAAACAAATAGAATATTATTATGTGAAGCAGTGCGAAAAATGTGGATGGAAGTTAGAAAAATACGATGAAACAATTCGGGAATCAACCCAAAGGAAATAACCCCCCAAAGGAGAAACCCCATGGACAAGCCAGAGATCTGCTCTTGCCTCCACGCCCTTTACAACTCCACCCTTAGCGAATGGACTAAAATAGAACACAGAACCGCCCAGCAAGCCATAGCAGACGGCTACGCACGAATCAGTGAAAAGCTTTGCCATAACTGCAAAGAGCTAACATTGCAATGCAAGCATAGCAATGTAGCAAAAACACGCATAGCAATGTAATTGACCTCTAGGGGAGGACGAGTTGGCTAGCTCTCGTAAAAAAGCTAGTAAATTCTTTATAAATTATTAGTAAGTATAAAAAATATGAATCCACCAGATTTGTTAATTCAATTTCTAGGTTCAATGGATACAGCTTGGGTTATTGATGATTATGATACGCAATTTCGCGCTATTCAAAAAGCATTTAGTTATCATCAAAAAAAAGTATCAGATTTTGCGAAAGCTATTAAAAATGGAAATGGCGAAGGAAAAGTTGATGATAGTATTTACAAAATAAATATTACTGAAATCAACAAATAACTTCTAGGGGATATAGCGAATGGGCAAACGCTGAATAATATTTGCCCACCTTTTATCAATTATTAGTAAGTAGAAAGGAAAATTTTATGACAGCAGGATCAGTAATGGCAGAAATGCCAAAATATAAATGCTACAAGGAGGTTCACGCTCTCAAAATTAAAGCTATTGAGCCTGATATTGACATAGCAAAAAGAGAGCAACGGGAAACTGATGGCGGTGCTACAATCAGACCAGAAGAAGAGGGTTTTGATTTATTCAAGGTAAGTAGAGAGTACTTGAAAAAGCACGATCCACAAGTTGGCGGATACTATGTTGTCTACAAGGATGGCTACAAATCATTCTCTCCAGCTGAAGCTTTTGAAGAGGGATATACAAAGATAGAATAACCCCCCCTAACACAGAGGACGCAAAAGGGAGGGGCGACAAAAAAGCCCCTCCAAATATTTACAATTTAGATAAGAGAGAGGAGAAAGGTAAACTTTATGGAGAACAAGACTACCACAGAGTTACTAGACCTCTTATTCAAACTAGACAAAGACATTGAAAAAGATGAAGATGGAAAATTTGACTATAATAATTATGATAAAGTTGTTATTGAATTATCTAATCGTCATCCTTTTGATAAAATATTAGGAAAACATCCAGACCCTAATGATTTTACTTTAGAGGAGCGGATTGATTCACTTGAAGAAGATATTAAACTTCTAAAACGTCATAAGCATGATGAAAAATCAGGAGATGTAATGACAAGAATCTAATAATTAAATATTCCTCTCTCTTACTTGAATTGTAAAACGAGAAGAGCAGAACAATCACACTCGCGAGGGTGGACTACCATATCCAGTTCTGTTTTCCTCACTAGCTTATACCAACCTATTCAAAGGTATGCAGAAACCTGTATAACTTCAAATCAAGGTATACGCAATTTGCGAGTACCTTTAAACCCCTATAAATAAGACTAAAAACAAGGCGTTCCGGTAGTTTATCAATATTGTGGATTTACTAGAATCTATGCACAAAAATCCAAAATTTGGGCATAATGGGTAGAATCTATGCAAATAAAGCTAAATTTTAGGAAATAATAACCAAAAATATGCAAACATTTTCAAAAAACTTATCCCAGCGACTTATAGAGCTAGGCATTGAATTGCCTGATACAAATTTAAGTTTCAGTGTTTACGATAGAGTTAATTATGAAACAATAAAAATTCCTTTATTATCCCTCTCAAACCTACTCTGCCTTTTATCAAGTTTAGGAGAAAAAATGGAAGGCATAGACAATAGAACAGTAGAATACGATTTGCCAAAACATAAGAGCCATTGTTTTTCTGTAAATGTCAAAGCAAGCAAAGTGAAACGCAGGGTAAGCAGTAAGCCAACTCCTGTAAGTATTGCCCGCAATTTATCTATGATTTTTATTCTTTCCAAATCAGATGAGGAATTGGCTTATGAAAAAAGTGAGGAATACCTTATCAATTTAATTAAGTAGAGTATGACAAATAAGGAATTTCAAAAATTAAAAGCAAAAGGACAAGATTTTTATTTAAGAGAAATGGGATGCCAATCAGAGTGCATGATAAATATACCTAATTATTATGATTTATCTGATGAGCAACAAGTTTATGTACTAGAAAAAGCTGAACAAGAACATACTGCTTTTCATAAAAAAGAAATGCAAGAAGCGGGTGTAAATTGTATGATTTCTCTTTGATATAATTTGCTTTAATCAATAAATCTATGCCAAACAAAACCGAGGACAACTACCCTAAATTATTATTAGCTATAAAAATATGACATTACCAAAATATGCAAAAGAAATAGATTCAGGAAATATCTATGAATGGACAAAAATTACTCGTGAGAGAAAAGGAGAGTGTATAACTATTATTTATAATGGTGTACCTACTACTTTTGACTTGAAGTATTTTACTTTAACAGTTGAAGAGCCTAATAAAAAATCAGATTGTTGTCATAGATGCCATTGCCATTCAGCAGAAGATTGCCCCCCCCAAGAACACTAATATGAAAATTAAAATAACCAATAAAAAAGGCACAGGATTTGAAATTTCATTCCGTTCATATAGAATGCTTGGTTTGATAATTTTGATATTCATAATTATCAGTGGTCTGTTGTGATAAATAACCTCCCTAGATAAGATTAACTACATTATAAAGCAGTTTAAAATAAAGAGGAGATAAAATATGGAAGAAACAGACACAATAGGATTTTTTATATTTTTATGGATTATTGTAATTGGTACGCCTATTTTTATTATTTATTTGTTTAGCAAGTTAAAGTACTAAATGCTTAATCAAATCTTAAAAAATCTAGCTATCCTCGCAGGCTGTTTATTAGTTATTTTTTTGGTAGCTAGTTTAATTTACTACACATGATGTGCAACACCTGTACAAAGTAGCTAAACACTAAAAAAGACAAAAAGGCCAGATACCATACTAAATCAAGCTATTGCACAGCTCTAGTAAAAACAGATGCTAAAATACCTAATATCAAAATAAGCCCAGATCGTAAAAAAACAAAACATATTTAAATTTATTTGTATTTAAACGATTCTAACTTTCTACTAGCGTGGAAATGGAAAAAGTGAACTTGGACGGGGTTTTTGATTTTTAACCTCGTTATATTAAACACTCTCAATAATATATTCCAAGTTGAAAAGTATTGAGCCAAAAAATGACACCCATGCGGCCAGTAGCTATGGTCTGGCTATTCCACGCTGGTAAAAGGCTAAAATCCGCCTTGCCACATTAAGCCGGGACTCCCATCTGGGCTTTTTGTGGGTTGTCCACAGTTGATTAGACGAAAGCTTTATGTTATTGTTACCCGTAGATGGGAGACTAACATTTTTTGCTATGATTAGCCCATCTAACAATTTAGACGGACCTGGACCTATTTTAGATTAGTGGGTTTTTTTTGTTATGAAAACTAGCGCAAAAGATTTTCAGCTATTTAAAACAGAATGTCAGAAATGGGTTGATCGGTTTTCTTTAAATGATTGGGAAATAATTTACGAACATAGAAATTCAAATTATTTAGACGCGGATGCATCACTTACAACAAATTTGCCATCACATGTTGTTGTAATACGAATGGCTACAGATATGACCGAGGAATGTATAAAGAGTTTAGCTGATACAGCAAAACACGAAATAATACATCTTTTATACTCACGTTTAAGCAGTTTGGCCACCAACAGATACGCCACAGAAGACCAAATTGAAGACGCAGAAGAGGAATTGGCTGCTAGATTAATGAATATTATCAAATAAATATGCCTAAACCACCTTTAATTGAAACTCCAAACAAATCAATTAGTGTTTGTATTGGCGAAGGAAGCAAAGAATACGACGAAATCTCCAAACAGTTTGAAGTTAGAATAGGTAAAATTACAAAAGGAAGTGGAGAAAAATTATTTGTACTATCAACTGTTTTAAATGAATTGCTTAAATTAAAAAAAGGACAAGGCGTAAAGTTTGATTTAGGAACTTCAAAAAGATTTGAATTAAAACGATATAAATAATAAGGCGCGCGTAGCTCAGTTGGCCTAGAGCACTGGCCCAAATAGTCAGAGGTCGCAGGTTCGAATCCTGTCGCGCACCACTAAAATATGCCCAAAAGAAAAAGGCTACCCAAAAAAGAATAAGAAAAAATCTAAGAAGAAATAATTTTATGTCAGACTGTTCAGGATATACCGATAGATACGAAGAAGAATTAAAAAAAGAATATATGGCATTAGGTGAACGCACAAATAAAGAGCAGATTAAATGTAATACTAAAGATTGTCCAGTAATGATTCGCATGAAAGGTACGAAAGGATTTTGTAGATTTTGTTCTCAACGGAATTGGAGACAAAAAAGAAAGAAACAACTATGTTAAAAAAACATTATAAATTATTGTCTGCATGCCATGAAGCACCTATGCACGGCCATCCTAAAGATTTAACCGGGGATACTGCAAAATGCAAACTATGCCACATGGCATGCAAGACTTTTGTTCTTGTTCCTTATGAAGATTTTGCAAATGCGCGCGCTAATCAACGGCCCAGAAATGAAGACATTATAAAAGTAGGCGACCATATAGCCGTTGAAGAAGTAAGCCAAGGGGACCAGGGCAGGATTTTGAAAATAACGAATAAATATTAATCAGGTTATAGATTTTGTGAAGACGAAAGTATAGAAAAAATTAACAGGCAAATAGCCATATGGGAACCAAATCGGTTACAACTGAAAAATTGAAAAAGAAACCAGTTCCAGGCAAGAACGGCGGAAAGAGAAAGGGATCTGGCAGGAAAAAAGGCGGCGAGAATCAAGCGACTAAAGTAAAGAGAGCTACCTTAAAGCAATTTCAAGATAGAGTCACAAAAGTAGTTGATATTTTATTTGATAGTCAAATGACACTGGCAAGAGGACAGACGTTTCTTTATAAAATTGAAAAGGAAAAAGTGGTTGGTCCCAAGGGCGGTGTATCGTATCGCAAACAGAGACCAGTTCAAGTTATTGATCAACGGGAAATTGAAGATTATCTTGAAGGACTTATTACAGAAGGCGATGAAGACGATGACAAAGATCCAAATGCTACTTATTATTATATAACTGCCAAAGAGCCAGATAATAAAGCGATTGATTCAATGCTTGATAGAACATTCGGCAAAGCAACACAGCCAATAGGAGGACCAGGCGATGAAGGCGAGTTCATAATCAAATGGCAACAATAATAGAAATACCATATAAGCCGCGCATTTGGGCGCAGAAATTGCATAATTCTTTTAAAAGATATTTTTCCTTGATAATCCACAGGCGAGGCGGCAAAACAACAGGGCTTGTAAATCATTTTCAAAAAGTCGCGTTAGATGATAAATGGGAAAGAGAAAGAATGAAATTTTTGGTGCCAGGCATAAGCGATAAAGATTTAAAAGCAGTAACACAGAATAGAAGATATGGGATAATTTTTCCAACATACACTCAAGCAAAAACAGTAGCTTGGGATATGATGAAATTTTACGCTAGCCCTGTTCCAAATGTTAAGTTCAATGAATCAGAATTGACTGTCGCGTATCCTAACGGCAGCAAATGCAGATTATTCGGTTCAGATAAACCAGATGCATTGCGAGGACCGGCATTTTGGGGATTAGGATTTGATGAATATTCACAACAGCCATCTAATATTTTCAGCGAAGTTCTTTCAAAGGGATTAGCAGACCATTTAGGATTTGCTATATTCGCTGGAACAATTGTAGGTAAAAATCAATTATATCAAACACATGACGTAGCTAAAAAGAATCCAAATCAATGGGACTATGTTTGGCAGGATATTGATGAATCATTTGAAGTAGAGCAAGGAATCACCATTGAGTTATTAAAACAGGGATTAGAAGATGATAGAAGATTGGTTGAACAGGGAATAATAACACAAGAGGAGTTTGACCAAGAATGGTATTTATCTACTTCAGCAGCTATCAAAGGCGCGTATTATTCACAAGAGCTTAAGAAAGCGCTTAAAGACAATAGGATAAAAGAAGTTCCGCATGATCCCGCGCTTCTCGTACATACAGTTTGGGACCTAGGCAAAGGCGCTAATATGGCCGTAGGATTCTATCAAAAATCATTCAATCAAATTAGAAAAATTGATTATTTAGAAGGAGGCGGAGACGACGGACTTCCACAGGTTATTAAAAAAGTGCAAGAAAAACCATATATCTTTGGCAAGCATTTTGCGCCGCATGATATACGAGCCGTAGACATAGGCACCGGCAAGACCCGAATAGAAACAGCAAAAGAATTGAATTTAAAATTTGAAGTCGTACCACAACTGCCAGTACAAGACGGCATAGACGCAGGAAAAAGAGTATTTAACAGGTTATGGATTGATAAGAAAAAGTGTGAGCTTTGGAAAGACACTATTGCTCTATACCATAAAGAATGGGATGAAAAAAGAGGAATGTTTAAAGACAACCCATACCATGACTGGACCTCACACGCAGCAGACGAACACAGATATATGGCTTTAATAGAAGATCAGATGCTGAATGAAGCATCTAAAACAGGCCTAGAAAGAGGCAAGCAAAAAAAGACAATGCTTTGACATTATTTATAGATAAATAATCTAAATAATATTTATAAATAATAATTGGACCTTAACTATATTAGAATTTCAGCACAAACAGATCAAGAAAGAACGACGTTTGACATGCCTGTGACATTATCGTCAGGCGTCAGATACGACCATCGGAAGACCTTGCGGATGATCAACGCCCACAAGCGCGGAAAGTTTGAAAGTGAAACAACAGATTCTGATGATATATTCTGGCCTTTAGGAATGAAAGAAGCTCCAATATTTTCAGCAAAGCTAGATTTAGACTCTAGAGTATTCAGAGTAGAAGGCCGCGGAGATAAAAATTTCTACCAATCTTGGGCCACAAACGTAAGATTCCAGAAATGGGCCAAAGACACAAAGTTCGCCAAAGACCTGGATGATATCGGAGATTCTTGCACAGACTTTGGATCTGTAGCTATAAAGCTAGTTGACCGCGACATACAGGAATGCGATTTAATGAAATTATGGTTTAATCCAACAATTCCGTCATTCTTTAATCAGACAAAAATAGAGCTGCACGAACTTGAAGAACACGAAGTTGACCAAATGAAAGGCTGGGCGAAAAAAGCCGCAGCCTGGGAAATAGCTTTATTCGCGGACGACATAGAAACAAGAAAAGAAGACACCACAAATACCGTAGCTTTAAAGAAAAAGTTCTGGGAAAGAGTTGGCTGGTTTGATGTAGCCCAATATACAGACGAAGACATGGTAAACGGAGAATATCTTGATGAGTATCAAAGAGATGCTGAAGGCGAAATAATAAAAGACAACAAAGGCAATCTATTAATGAATGAACTCCCAGCAAGCAAATGGAAATTCATGCACGTGCAATTTTCAGGCCTGGGAGATAACGAAGTCGCAGTATTCGCCGAAGAAATAAAACCCGAAGACGACATTTACCTAGACATTCACATTTCCAAATACGAAGATAGATGGATGAGAGTAGGAGTATACGAGAGATTGTTCGGTTTGAATAAAATGACGAATGAATTAGTAAACTGGAACAGGCAAAATCAGGAAATATCTTCTTTATTATTATTCAAAGGCGGACAGGAAGATTTATTAGGATCTAATCTGATTGGAGAGATTGAATCTGGAACTGTAATCGGCGATAAAGACCTAGAACAGATAGGAATTTCAAACACCTATGTAAATGAATTTGTAGCCACACTAGCGCTATATGAGAAAAAAGCAGACGACCTATGCGCCTTGCCAGACCTAGCACAGCTAGACCAAAAAACTTTCAGAGGACTAGCCGCGCAGCTGAATGTAGTAAATTCAGCGTTTAAGAAATCCAGAGATAGAATAGCAGGTCCAGTAGCTGATCTTCTAGTAGACCGAGTCTTACCAGCTGAAGTTAGAAAATGGAATAAGGAGAAAGCCTTGGAGATAGCTGGATTTGAAATAGACATTCGGATTTACGATTCGCTGGCTATTGTTTCCCACTTAGACGCGTATCTGGATGAGAAGTTCAAGAAAGGCAAAAATCCAAGCGAGGCCGAGAAATTAGCATTTACCGAGGATCTGATAAATAAGATTGAGCGCGAAGGCCGAACACTTAATTTCAAGGAAGGATTCTTTGACTTCAAATTCGGACTCGGGACCAACCCAACCAGCGAGAATGAAAATAAAGAGCAGATGAACAATGTTTATGACGCCACAATAAGTTGGCTGTTAACAAATCCAGCAGTAGCGAATATTCCAGTATTCAGAGAATACGTTGAAAAGAACGGTATAACACCATTTCATCTCAGTCCGCAGCAGATTCAAGAAATACAGCAAGGCACAGTACAAGGCGCGCCCCCGCAAATCGGACCAAAAAAAGATAAATTAAGTGCTATTATTGATTCCTAATAGATACGAAAATTATGAAAAAACCAATGTTTTACGCAAGTCAATTTCTTAAATTATCAAAAAATCAACAAATTGAATTATGGAATACTGGTGTTAATAATGTTTTACAAAAATTATATTATAAAACTCAAGAGGAAGTAGATAAGCTAACTTGGGAAGCAGTAAAACATGTATTAAGAGTTAAAGTTGAAGCTAAACAAAAATTAACTAAATTAGGGACATGAAAGCACTAAAAGCAGTAAAAACAAAGAAAATCCCTATTGTAATTAAGTTTAAAAGAAAAGACGGCAAAACAGTTGCATTTAAAGCAATAAAGACAAAAGCAATATGAAACCACAGAAAATAACTTTTAAAATACAAGATCAATACAACGATACGCAGAAGAAAGCACTGGCTGAATTAAAAAAACAAAACGCTTGGGAGATTTTTATGGATATGTGTGATAAGATTAGAAAGAAGAGCTGCGACCTTACAACTATCAACCAGAGCCTATCTGACAGAGAATTTAAAATTGAGTACAAAGGCCGCAAACTAGCAGATGAAATGTTTACCGCGGTAATTGGAGACACACACCCATTAAGCGATTCAGCCAAACCTAAAAAGACTTATTTATAATAACTTAAATATGTTTGATGATAAAAAGGAGAAAAAGGGGATATTTACCTTGATGGATGATTATATTATTATTCATTCAAAAGGAGAAACAAAAAAATCAACTATTAAGATTCCAAAAACAGACTCTTACGCAGAGCGGAAGCAATGGCTGGACGAAGACAATACTGTGTATGATGTTGGCAAGAATGTTTCTGATAGCATCAAAATAGGCGACGAAGTACTACTTACTTTTCCTAATAAGCTGAGAGGAATAGATAAACTTACGCAAATAATGGAAAAAGAATTGGGTAAAAAAATTATTGATGTTGATATTCTTGGTCCTAAAGGCGAACGAACGGGAGCAACAGAAGATTTAGAAAAATATTTTATTGTGAAAGAAGAAGAAATTATCTGTAAAGTAAATTAGATTTAACAATTTAAATTGGACAAATTGGACAAATTTTTTGAGTGTGCAGAATTCTACACTCAAGGTAATTGTCCAATTTTACTTTGTTTGTAGAACCCTGCGCATTCGCGCAGGGTTTTTTAATCAATAATGAGGCAAATAGCTGAATTAAATAGGCAAAATGCCAAACAATATGACAGATCAAGAAAAAAAGACTGAAGAAGAGCTTCAGCAAGAAATTATCAAAGAACACAATCTGGATATTGAGGATGAGAAAGACAAAAAAATCCTTGATTCTATGATGAAAGATAAAGTAGATAGGTATGACGCGACAAATCAGAAAAAGAAAGCCCAGGAGTCGCTGGATGATATGACTAAGGGTAAAGATTTTTACAAGGAGGCAGCCAAAACGGCTAAACCAGCAGACAAAAAGTCTGAACAGCAGCCAAACGGCCAAGAGTCAAACGACAAACCGCTCATCTCTGAAAGGGAAATTTCCATTTTATTCGGCAAAAGTGTATTAAAGAATGAGACAGAGCTGAAGCATTTGGAAAAAGTAATGAAAGATTCCGGCAAAAGCGCAAAGGACGCTTTAAAGGATTCTCTATTCACAACCTGGCGAGACAACAACGATAAACTGATTACAAGGCAGGGATCGCTGTTGCCAGCGTCACAAGGTGGCGGAAATCGCGGAGAAGCAGAGGAAGATGCTGAATTTACTAAGAAGGCAGAGGAAGCATTAAATCCTGATAAGAAATCTTCGTGATCTTATCAAGCTAACTTACACATATGGATACACAAGTTATAGGTCCAGTACGGACAATGATGGCTACTATTGCATCTGCCACAGAGATTGAAAAAGGCGATTTAGTGGCACAGACAACCGGGTTGATTGTAAAGGGGCTTTTGGATTCACCAAAACTAGCCCGAGCAATGAAAGCATCCGCTGTTGGCGATACTGAAATTGAAATAACAAAAGGGAGACAGCGGTTGAGAATGGACGCTTCAGATGTATTTGCAGTGGCGCAAAAAGGGTTGCCGTATGATTTAGCTATTAATGGCGGTACAGGTAAACAGACAATCAATCAGTCACTTTCCACTTATGATGTTCTTTTGATGGCGCCAGACGAAAACGCGGGAACAGTCGACTCCGCGAGTGATGTAGAAGTTATTATTAACAAGCCTATTGACGAAGAGGCATAAACTATATGAATACAGCAGATGCTGCCTTACAGCGTGTTAAAGACATAAAAAAAGTTTTTAATAACACGATGAAAGAATTTATTGACAAGTTCAAAGATAATAGAATTGTCAATTTCTACACCACGGACCAAGCATTCGAGATCTTCACATCAACAGAAGGCATTACAGGGGTAACGCCTTTGGGAGAAGAGCAGACACCAGATACAGCGGTCCTAGTTGATGGATATACCAAGACAATTTCACACGGCAGGCACGGTCTTGGAGTAACAATTTCCCACACAGCGCAGATAGAAAGAAAGGATTCTAGTATTAGGTTGAATGAATACGTTATTGAGCAGACTCGAAAAGTATTAGAAGCCCTAAAGGGATACGTCTTATTCAACGCGTTCGCAATGTTGAATAACGCGTTTGACGGCTCAGCAACAACTCTAGCCCCAGACGGCATAGAGCTTTGTGGAGCTCACTCCTGGGCTTCAGGAGAGACATTTGACAACTCGGCGACCGCAGCCCTAGACGCAGACGCGGTTGACGACTTAGAACAGTACGCAGGAGAATTCATGGATTCCGTAGACGCTGACAATACCCCATGGATACATGATTTTGACACAATCATTGTTAAAAAGGGTTCACCCAATGCTAATGAGGCTAAAAGGCTGTTCGCAAGTAATATCAGTCCTATTGCAGTAGCAGACATTAATATTTATGAGGGTGGAGAAAAGACAGTTATCACAACCCCATATATTACCCCTGCAAACAGAAATAACTGGTTCGCGCGTGATACATCCTATCAGAACTCTCTAGCTCTTGGATTTACTGAAATGCCTGAAATGTTAGAGCCACATAAGCTGGATAACGAAGCAATCCTTGCCAACACAGTTACTCACTACATGAGAGGAATTGTCAACCAACCTCACGATTACTACGGATCGGATGGTACAACATAATCAACATTTTGTCAAGAGGGGTACGACGGTCGCAAGTGGATAATAAGTTAGGTTTATTGTCCAGCCCCTTATAAAAAATTAACCTAACTAATTATGAAATGTTTACAATGTGATAAAGAGTTTACACCAGATAAAAGAAATGTGAAAAAACAGAAATACTGTTCTGCATACTGCGGAAAAGCATATTGGAGAATACATAATCCAGAAAAGTACGAAGCACAAAGAAAGAATTATGTTCAATCAATATACGCTGACCCAGCATTACACGCACAAAGAAAAGTATATCAGAATAAGCGCAATAAATTGCCATGTAGCAGATATACAAAATATAAAGCTGCGGCAAAATTCAGAAATTACAAATGGAATCTAACCAAAGAACAATTTATATCTTTTTGGGAAAAAGATTGCCATTATTGCGGAGATAAAGTAGAGGGTGTAGGAATTGATAGAATTGATAATTTACAGGGATATAATATGGATAATTGTGTTCCGTGTTGCAATCAATGCAATATGATGAAGAAATCTTATTCTATGGAAGAATTTATTACTAAATGTAAACAAATAGTACAGAATGTTGATTAAGGAAACTTAATCAACTAATTATAAAGAGCTATGAACAAATTTTATAGTATTCTATTCGGCACAGCGATGCTCTTTGCGTTAGTTGTGCCAGCACAAGCCCAAGAGGGCGAACCCGTGATTGTTGTACAATCAGGAGCCACAATTAATTATTACGGAACAGCACCAGAAGAAGAGCCAGAACCAATACTTGGAATTACGACTAAATCAGATTTAGTCATAAACGAGTATGTTTATTTCAACGAAATTCGCGATGTAACCAATGGCGTAGGATTTAGATGGAACGCTACAAACGGAGAATTGCAGTTGAAAGCCACAGTCGCAGGAAGCTGGGGAAGCATTACCGGCTCCACACCTGGAGACGAAGGCTGGCTGGCAGACGGCATAAACAACGCCTTATTCCCAGCCACAAACGCAGCAGGCACGTTCTATCCATTAATTCTTGGAATTTCAGCTACTTCAACACCAGCAACCGCTGATACTGAATTATATGTCGGCGGAGGCGGAGGCGCGGTATTTACCGGAAATGTATGGATAACAGGATCTTCTACCACAGAAGGCGGCGCAAGATTTAATGATGGAAGCGCGGATGTAAACTTTCTTGTTGAAACCAATGGAGATGCTGTCGCTTTTTGGGTTGATGGCGGATTAAACGCTATAGGAATGGGAGTTGTTGATCCAGCTGCTAAGTTAGAAATACTTAAAACAACAGCGCAGCTTCAATTATCTTATGACAGCTCTAATGAAGCAATCTTTACCGTAGGTTCAGGCGGAGATTTAACAATCGCCCCTTCAGGCGGTGATTTAAACATCACTGGAACTTCTACGCCAAGTTTAGGATTAGTAGTCGGCACAGATATGTTAGTTGTTAATGCTGTTACTGACGCAGTAGGAATTAACGTAGCTGACCCTGATTCTGGATTAGAGATTGAGCATACTACAGCACCATTGAAACTGTCTTACGATAGTTCTAATTATGCTGGTTATGTAGTTAGCAGCGGTGGAGATTTGACTGTGACCGCAAGCGGTGGAGATATCAGCCATGGAAGCGCAAATATGTTAACCACTGGAAATACTGGCGCGGCTAACGCGACATTCTCTGGCTCTCTTACTGTTGATACCAATACTCTTATTGTAAATTCTGGTAATAACGCAGTAGGTATTGGAACTACAACTCCTTCAACAGCTGGAGCTTCTTTGGCTGTTTATGATGAGATTGAAACTTTTGATGCTGATAGTCCTTGGGATAGATTAGTAGAACTTACAGATTCCGCTGATGATGGAATTATTAACGTATATGAAAATAACACTGTGACAGCAGTGATTTCTGGAGCTACTGGTTCAGATTCATATATTGATACTAATATATTCTATTTGGATGGAAGCGCTGATATGATATATCTGGCTACTTCTACAGCATCAGGATATCAAGACGCTGTGTTGACAGTTATGGAAGGCATTTCAATTCATGATGATGCTTCTCCATATGATAGATTATTCCACTTAATAGATTCTGGTGATGACGCTTTGATGATGATGTTTGAGAATGATTCTCAAACAATCCAGCTAGCGGCGGCAGCAGCCACAGCTACTTATTTCGGCGGTGATTTAATCGGAATAGGAACTACAACTCCTTCTGCAACTTATCTATTGGATATAGACGGGGATGTTAGGATTGGCGAAGCTGGAAACGCGGACGCATTCATCATTAACGCTGGAACTGGAGCAATTACCACAAACGCGCAAGGAGCCGCAACCGCGGATATTACATTCGCAAGCGATAGCGTGACAGACGCGTTTGTTCTTGACGCGAGTGTAAACCAGATTGGAATTGGAACATCAACTCCAGGTTATCTACTTGATATTGATGGAGACGTAAGAATTGGAGAAATTGGAAACGCAGATGCTTTCGTAATCAATGCAGGCACAGGAGCTATTAAGATTAATGAGCAAGGTGCTTCAACAGCAGATGTTGTTATTGAAAGCGATAGCGTAGCTAATGCTTTTGTCTTAGATGCTTCTGTTAATGGTGTTGGATTAGCTTCTACTACTCCAGCATTCGGCGCACAGCTTGCTATTGGAGAAGGCGGAACAGCCACTTCTACTGTTGCAAGAGGTAGATATTGCGAATATGCCGAACAAGAAAATGGCGTAGGAGTATATATTATTCTTGGCGCTAACCAAGCGGCTAACCAGCCATTCGCGACCACTTCAGTTTCTTGCTTCTAATTGTGATTAGACATATTCCGTCTTTATGGCGGAATATGATGTAGTCAAAATTAAATAAATATAATTATGGAAAATAAAGACTGGAAGATAATATCATTTCTCTTAATAGCTGTCTTGGTGCTGTTTTTGGGAAATATGGCGTTTAGCGAAATACAAAAAAAGCAAATATCAAAAGAAGAATCAGCTGAATTTGCGGAAGAATTAATGTCAATAGGCTTAGAGAGTCAAGAAGAAATTCAAGATTTAGAAAAACAGGAAGAAGAAAAAGATATCGCGCTTACCTATATTAACGCGGTAATAAAAGACGCGTTCCAAAAAGGAACTGATAGCGCGCTAAAGCAAATAATTTCATTCGCGCAAAATGAAGACGGACCATTATGCGACAACATAACTATCGGCGAAGTAATACTTATAAATACTGCCTGTTTACAGGTAGATAATTAAAAAATATATGACAAAAGCAAAAAAGACAGAAAAAAAGGAAGCTCCTAAAAAAAGAGAAGAAGAGGCTATTAAAGGAACTGGATCAGAATCAGCTGATACCAATAAGCCAGAAGAGCAAGTCGCTCCAAAGGACAACGCTGATATAGAGCGGGCAAAAGCTGATGCTAAAGAACAAGGCAGGCAAGAAGCTCTCAAAGAAATAGAGGACGAAAAGAAAACAGACATGGCTGAACTTAATGATAAAATTCGTGAATTGCAATCAAAGAAATCAAAAGACCCAGACGAAAAAGCGCGCCTTACTGAGCTCATGCAAGAAAGAGCTAAATACAACGCGACATTGCCGCGGAATTTGGATAAGCTTACCCCATCACAAATGACAGTTATAGAATACCATCAGTATTGCGATAAAAAGATTGAGCAAATGGAAAAAGACGTAGAAGCCGGAACATTGACGCAAACTGAAGCAGATCGCAAAACGCAGATTCTTTCTTATGAAGAAGGGGAGCCAAATAAAAAGACGCGCCTAAGAATCGCAGCATTCCGAAATCCTGCCAAAGAAAAGGATCTAGCTACTTTTGACGTGCAAAAAGTATCTCTTACTCCATTATCAAACAGATAAAATGAAGTTCAACGATACAACGAATAGAAACGGCTTGGTCCAACAGTATGAAGTAGAGACAGGACTTACAAGAGGCGCTGTTTCTGACAATTCTGCTCCTGATTATTTTTTGGATTCCTTTTTAGTAAGATGCAATGAATGGCTCCACAGAGTAGAACAGTGGGCCCACGAAGCCAATCCCGAAGCGATATTTGACGATATAAACAATACCGGAACAATACCCGAGGAATACGACTTTGTTGATAACGAACAAACCATTGATTTAGATTCTGACATTACCAAGATTCGGAAGGTTGAAGCAAGATTAGCTGGTTCAGACGCCGCGTTCACTGGCGCAGTTACTGACGTTATAACGTCAGTGGCGCACGGCCTATCAAACGGCCAGAAAGTAAAATTAACCACTACTGGTACCTTGCCTACAGGCCTTTCGATTAACACAAGATATTATGTCATAGAAGCAGACACTGATTCTTTTGAGTTATCCTTAGACCTCGGGGGTACGGCCGTAGACATAACAGGAATTGGTTCAGGAACACATACCTGGGAAACAGAAGAAGATTGGTATGATTTTAAATATTGGCTAGAGGCCGACAGACCAGACAATATATACGGCCAAAATTCAGCCCAGCCAAATAAGTATTTCCAGCAAGGACGCAAACTAATATTTGATGTACCCATAGACACAGCTAAAGCAGATAAATACCGGATTACTTTTGACAGACACGGCCATGAATTCGTAATCGGAGACACAGACGCGGAACCTGGATTTGACAAACGATTCCATCAGATTCTTTATTGGGGACCAACCATGGATTATGCCGCGGGAAAGTATCCAGACATATTTAACAAAGCGCGGTTAAAGATATTCGGAGTAAATGAAAATGACAAAGATTCATTGAGAAACATGCTGAAGAAACACTATCGGGAACAAGTCAGAGCAAAAGTAAAAATTGGCAGACCTAAAAAAACAATGCTTTAGTATAAAATTTGAATCAATTATCAACTAACTTATAACTATATGCGAAGAGGAGCAAGTACAATAAGGACAATCCTGAATTTAATCGGGATCAAGACAGCGGCTTTTACAGCTGCTACGACTGATTTAATCACTTCAGCTGGACATGGACTCAAAAACCATGATTTAATCGTGCTAACAACCTCTGGGACGCTTCCAGCGGGTCTTACGGCCAGTGTTCCGTATGTTGTTGAGCAAGCAACAACGAATACGTTTAAACTGAAGCTGAAGAGCGATAACACACATCCAGACGTTACAGACACCGGATCTGGAGTTCAAACATGGACCATGCATAATATAGGGTGGTCTATAAATTGCAGGAATTGGAAAGACAAATTAGTTGCATTGGATTCAGACGGAGGCGGAGATGCGGAGATGACAGTTAAATTTCAAGTATCAGACCAAGATACAGAGCCAGACTTTAGCGCGGTTCAAACTGTTTCTAACCAATGGGATTATGCCAAAGTTATGAATTTAGAAGATAGAAGTGAAATTGATGGTGATACTGGATTTGTATTTAATGGAGATGATAATCACGTTAGATTATTAGTGCAAGACAATACTGCTAAATGGATAAACGTAATTATATCTCTTTGGGTTGCTGGCGAAGTGACAGCAAAAATTAGAATGGCAAATGATAGTTAATATGGATGAACGAAGAAACAAATTGCTAAAAGAAGAGAATATCTTGTTGGAGAAAAAAAACAAGCATCTTAAAGATTTAATCGGAGCTAAAGGAAAGTTGATTCCAAAAGAATTAAGAAAGATAGTTGTTGAACTTGAATTAAAAAAACCTGTTTTACAGGAACTAGAGCTTAGTATAAGCGAAGCTGGAAATAAGATTAGTACGTTAGAGATACAGCGCGTTGAAATACAAAAAGGATACGACAAAGAGAAGCATACATTTGACGCTAGGATGGAACTAATGGCCAAGAAAGAAAAAAATAAGCTCAAAGAGATAGAAGCTAAATCCAAGAAGCAGACAAAAACGCAGACTAAGGAAGTAATGAGCGCGCAGGAGAAGATTGAAAAAATACAGAGACAGATTATTTCACTTAATAATAATATTCAATCATTAAACCAGGAATTTATGGCAAATAAAAAAACGAATAAAGAACTCACTTCCAAAAACAAATCTTTGAATCATGACAATTCCCGCGCTAAAGAAGACGCGGAATTACTAGGTAACAAAAAAAAGGTAATTGAGGATAGCATTGCGTCCTTGGAAATATCCAGAGACGCGATTAGAAAAGAAACTGATAAAGCAGAAAGCAGGTTGGAAGATATTATAAAAAAGCGTGATTTAGCTATTAAGAAAACAGCCCAAATTAATAAAAAAGAAGACCACTTGAGAATGTTTGAAGAGTATATAAAAACGAATTCTCAACGAATGGGACTTGGCTATAGACCATTTAAATAACATGTTCAAAATAATCCTACTTTTATTATTATTTCCGATATCCGCAAACGCGGTTAATATTTCTGTTGAGGAATTACAAGAATTACAAGAACAAAGATTAGGATTTGTAAGCCAGAGCAATTGGAATAGCGTACTTTCGGCTTACCTACAGCCGACCACACAGCTCGGGGTACTTTTAAACGGAGTAGACCTTTATTTAAGTTTTGGAAGCGTATACGGAAGCAGTGGATATGGAGTAAGAGATAACTCGGGAACAATGCAATTCTCAAATGATGGCGGAAGTTGGGCTGATTTTGGTTCTGGTGGTGGAAGCGGAACGGTAACTAGCGTAGGAATGACAGTCCCAACAGGATTAGAAGTTGCTAACTCGCCTATCACTACTTCAGGGACTCTAGCAGTAATTTATCTAGCAGGATATGAGGGATTGCGGACTGCATCATCTACTAACTGGAATGCTTTTTTTGATACCCCATCAACTGTAATTACAGACGGAAATGGATTGACTTGGTCTTCAAATACTCTTAATTTTGATGGCGGTGATACTCCGTCAGGAGAATTAGGAAATACTTGGGCTTCTCCAACAGTAAATTCAACACATTCAGGTTCTGCTCATCACACCATAGCTACTGTAACAGATACAGATACGATTAATATGACTTTAACAGGTCAAGATATACAGGCAGATAGTTTGCTTACTTTTGATGATGGACTTACTCTAGCAACTGCAAGTGTTGATTGCGACACTGCTAGTGGTTCTGTTTTTGGTTGTTTATCAAGTGCTAATTGGACTACTTTTAATAACAAACAAAATGCCATAACAGACGGAACTAATCTTACATTTGCAGGCGATACTTTAAATGTAGATGACCCTTTTTCAGTTACGAATTTAACTGCTACAAATTTAACTTCTACTTACGCTTCTACAACCCTTTTAACAGTTACAGATGACGCTTGGTTTACTAATGGCAACGTAGGTATCGGGGTGGATCCTTCTTGGCTCTTACATGTTAATTCTGGAGCTTCTCCAGCAAATAATCAATTTCAGATACAGGCGAACGGAGTTGGCGGCCTATCGTTCTTCTCCTATAGAGTTGATGATAGTCATATACTATTTGACGCTGAATGGGCCTCAAATGGCAACCTCTCTCTTGACGCTGGAAGTAGCTTTGCGATTAGGAAGACTACAGATAAGTTAATCTTGGCCTACGATACTGCTGCTGTAGGAGCAGCAGTATCTTGGAACAGTGGTCTTATCTTGGACGTAGCGGGCAACGTAGGCATAGGAACTACAACTCCTCTTTCATTACTAACAGTAAACGGAGATATAAACATTGAAAATCAAAACAGCCTTAAATTATACAATCCAAGAGGCTCAACAGATTATTATACCGCAATGGCCGCAACATCTACTCAAGCGGTAGATATCCAACTTTATCTTCCTGTAGTACAAGGTGGAGCTGACCAAGTTTTATTCAATGACGGCAGTGGAAATTTAAGATGGGATGAACCGCCAGTTGGAGCAGTAGAAAATCTTTATCTTACCAATTATATAAGCGACATAACTGGATATAGCACCGCAGTTGCCACAGCCACATCAACATCAGAAGTAGCTACTACGACCCCTAGTATAACAGGAGCTTCTTATCTTATTGAAGAATGGGTATCAGGATTAGGACAGCCAGACGTAACTTCAATCCCTGATGGAATTTGGGGGATTCATGTTCATGCTTTGAAAACAAACACTAAAAGCACGCGACTTCAAGCAACTTTCTACAAAAGAGCAACAGGAGGAGCAGAAGTCGCTTTAGGGACAACGGAGTTATCAAGCCTTTTGACTACCGATAAAGCAGAGTATGATTTTCATTTAGCGACTACTACAATAGGAATCCTTGCCACAGACAGAATCGTAATGAAGTTATCCGCTATTGTAAGCGGAGGAGGAAGCGATCCAACTGTTACAGTCTATTCTTTAGGCGGTAATTTTTCTCATTTCGCATTTCCAGCAGAAGCCGCAAGTGTTGCTAACTTCGTTCCATATTCTGGAGCTATACAAGACGTGGCTTTGGGAGTTTATGATTTAACAGCGACAAAATTGACTTCTACTTATGCTTCATCTACTCAAATGACAGTATCAGGAGATACTTGGCTTACTGATTTAGCAGTTGCGGCAGGTACATTTTTAGCTGTTGATGGTGCTGGATTAGTTATTGCCACATCAACCCCTAGTGGCGGCGGAGCAGACCAAACCCCTTGGGCGCAAAATATAGACGCGGCAACTTATACTTTAACTGATACAGGGGCTATTGGAGTTGCTTCATCTACGCCTTGGGGTTTATTAAGCGTAAATCCAGATGCTCTTTCGGGCGTGCCACAATTTGTAGTGGGCTCTTCTACTGCTACTAATTTTATAGTTGCTGATAATGGCAATATAGGAATAAGGACAACAAACCCACAAGAGCTATTACATATTGTGGCTGATTCGGGAAGTACTGGAGTTATAAGATTAGAAGAAAATTCAGGGGGAGAGTATATTTATATGACAATTGATTCAACTGGTGGTTGGAATCTTAAAAATGATAGTGATGTTGTTGTATTAGCTTATTCTGATGACAGTAATAATATAGCAATTCAGTCAGGAACTGAGGCCGCACCAGGATTAAGATTCACTATAGACCCTGATACTGGAATGTATAGGATAGGAGCAGATATTCTTGGATTTTCAACTGATGGAACTAATAGATTTACTATTGGAGCAACAGGAAATATAGGAATTGGTACAACCACACCTCAAGATTTATTAGTTGTAGAGGGCGTTATGTCGCAAAGAGAAGTAACCACAGGAACTTCAACCGCTTCAGAACATTACGGTCAGATTTATGTTTCAGGACACGACAGCTTATTATATTTTGTCAGTGATGCTGGTACACAATATGATTTAACCGCTGGAGTAGGTGCAGGTGATGTATCAAAAGTAGGCACTCCAGCAAACAGCCAAGTAGGAGTATGGACAGGCGATGGCACAATAGAGGGTGATGCTAGTCTTACATATGACCAGTCTAATTTACTTTTTACAGGAGATTTAGGTGCTGATGGAACAGAAATAACAAAAGGCTGGCTTACTGACTTAGATGTAACTAACGCTATCGCAGGTTCGGTTACAGGCAATGCAGGTACAGTATCAACTATTACAACCCTTGCCCCTGATACAGCCACCACGCAAGCCACACAGCCGTCTATTACAACAATGGCTAATCTTGTAGAAGTTGGAGCTTTAGGTGCTGGCTCTTTAGCCGCAGGATTTACAGACGTTCCAGTCTTACAAGGTGGTACAGGTGTATCATCATTTACGGCTAACTCATTACTATATTCTAATTCAGCAGGAACAGCTTTGGCTTATGCGGCGACTTCTACAATGGATATAGGCGGAGAAGCAGGAACAGTTGTAGGATTTACTCCTGCCTCAGGCTCTTTAACTCTTGCAGGGGCAGATGCTTTAACAATAACTACAACAGGTACAACAAACTCAACTTTACCTTTAGGAACTAAAACCTTAGTCGCAACAGATGTGGCAACTCTTTCATCTCTTACATCAGTAGGAGCTTTGGCAGTAGGTTCTATAACTTCTGGTTTCACTTCAATAGATTTAGGAGCAGGTACTTTTGATACATCAGGACAAGTAACAGGCGGATTATTTGTAGCAGACTCCACAACAGCAACCTCCACATTCGCAGGAGGCTTTACAGTACAGGGTACAGCTTTAGTAGTGCAGGATGATTCAGGCAACGTCGGCATAGGCACAACCACTCCAGCAGAACTTCTTGATGTAGATGGAGATTTTAGAGTTGGAATACAGGGAGCTAATGCAAATCTTTTATTCGTGGATACAGCAAATGGACGCAGTGTATTTCAAGTTGCTTTAGAAATTCCTAACGGCGCATCCCCTACTGTTAATTCAGTAGGCGAGATAGCTTTGGATACAACTTCTAATTTTTTACTTATCGCAACATCAACAACTCCAGTGGTGGTTAGAACGACTGAAGAGATATTTGCCTTTACTTTAGCTTCTACAAGTCCAGAGTTTTTTAATGGTGGAAGTTTACCTGTTCCGCCCGAAATAGATGCTTACACAGTAACTTCGTACTCTTGTTATGCAACAGCGGGGACATCAGTAGTTTTGACACCAACAGACGGAAGCAATGCAATGGATGCTATAACGTGTACTACTTCGCTTACGACTGACACTGCAATATCACAAAACTCATCAGTAACTGCTGGAGAACTGATGAGTATGTCTATTGGTGCTGTTACAGGTTCAGTTGATTACGTATCATTCAGTGCTTTTGGAACTTGGGAGCGTGACTGACGTAATTGTTGAATTCCATATTGATTATGGTAAATAGAGAGCTTTGCAATAGTGAACATTACATCTGACATAGATTTCTCATCCACAATTTTCTGTATTTCAGGAGCAAGATTCATAAGTTTTTCGGTAAACCTACTATCCCCTGCGCTAGATATTAAATCCCCTGCGTCTTGACCGAACTCCCACAAAGCTACAGGTTTGATTCCTACATTATTAAATAATATAGAAAGGGACTGTTCAGAGAAAATATGCAGATGTTCTGGTGGATGAATATGCCTATACACAATATCAGGAAATATAAAATTTACAAATGATGATAAAGATGGGTGACGAGGTGTTTCAATAACAAGGTATGAGTTATATGGAATAGTGTTAATGATTTGTTTAAGAAGTATTTCTGGTTCGTTAATATGTTCAATTACGTTTATCAAAGAAACTACTTTAGCTTTTGAGAGATGTTTAATATTACTGTCTGATAAATAATCAGGAATAATGTTAAGTCCTTGCTCTTTTGCAAATTCTATTTCTTTAGAATCTACCTCATATCCTAGAGTGTCCCAACCAGAGTTTTTAGCTGATACAAGCAATTCCCCTGCTCCGCATCCTATATCAATCCATAAGCCCTTTTCTTTAATAATTTCGTTGCAGAATTCTACTTTAGGAGTTGAGATTTGCTTAACACGCTTGTCAAAGACTTCGGTATAAATCTTATGTTGTTTAGAAATATTTTGTGTATACAGCTTCTTGATATCCCTTTTATCAAAAGTGGGATTCATAAATAAGTGTTCACATTTATTGCACTCGTAATAGTCGTATCCGTATACAGTTATAAACAATGTTGAATCACTAGAACACATTGGACATTTATCAAGTTTAACAGTAATAAACTTACGCATTTTATTGGCAGCTAATCGTTTATCTTTCGCAACTTTTAAACGCCAAGCTGAATCGCGATTTAATTCCTTCCAATTTATATCTTTACCCTTTTTCCTTATGATATTATCAAACATATTAAAATACTTAGTAATATTTATTATAGTACTTATCTCTACTTTCTACAAAAAAGTATGCCTTGATTGCTCAAAAAGGAAATGTTTATCATTTTACTCATAGTTTATGAAAACCAAACTTACAATTTTATTACTATTAGCAATTACATTAAGCGGTTGTTCAGCAGAGCAACAAATTTTTGGTGATGCTCTTGTAAGTACTAGCCCTGTTGTTGATGTGCTTAATAATAAAACTTCGGATGAGAAAGCCAACATAAAAGGGCAAGAAATTGCTAAACTTAATTCAATAACAAAAACAATACGTGCTAAGTACGATATTGAAATCGTGTCTTTTAATGCTATTAAAAAAGGCGTTGAAGTATTTGTTAGTGCTTGGACTGGTAAACTGCCAGTTCAAGTCGATACAAATGAATATTTTTATGACGAGAAAGGAAAAATATTACCTCTTAAAACAATTTTTCATCCAGAGAGAATAATTCCTGCAAATACACAAATAGGTTTCGGCAAAGACGGAACAGTTGATATTGAAAAATTTGTTATTATAAATCCTCCAATTCTAGTATCTGACCCACAAGGAGATATTATACGAGAATGGTTTAATGAAAATACTGGCAAAATTGTTCAAAATAGATATAGAGAAGATTTGCAAGAAGCTCTTTTACAATCTTTAGAACATACCATAAGCGTTAAAAAAGAAATATTTAATGATAGTAAAATAATTTTTGGAAGCATAGGTCGTACTACATTAACTGCATATCCAGCAGCAGGTTCAAACGCTCCTTTTGACGGTCGTTTATTACGAGATGGAGATAACTCTACTTGGGCAACAATAAGAGGGGAAGCAACTTCCAATTTTAATAGCGATAGTGATACAAATTTGAATGTTCAATTATCGTCAACTGCTACAACAAACCAGTGGTCGAGAATGTATCGCATACTTTTTGGATTTACTACTTCATCGATTGGTTCTGATGAAATCAGTAGTGCTGTTTTTTCAGTTTATGGAACTGGTATAAGTGATAATTATAGCCAATCCGTTGTTCTTGACAAACGTATTCCAGCATCTGATTCTGGAACGACAAATACTGACTATGATGTTACTGGCTGGGATGGAGTAAGGCAGGCGACTTCTGATATTACTGTTGCTGCTTGGAATACTAGTGGATATAATAATTTCACTCTTAATGGCACTGGCGAGGGGAATATCAATAAATCAGGATATTCTTGGTTTGGACTTCGTCTTAGCGGTGATTTTGATAATACTGAGCCAACATGGCAATCAGAGGTTGCTACTAACGCCCAATTTTCTACAGCAGATGTGGCAGGCACAACAGAAGACCCTAAATTAGTTGTTGAACACTCTGCAGCAGCAGCACCAGTTCTTAATAAACAAAATGTAATTTGGTTTAAATAATATGGACGATATATATCAAATTGGAGCAGTAGCAATAGTTTTCGGTCTTTCAATCAAAGAATTTTTTCAATACCTAAAAGCCAAGAAAAACGGAAACGGATCATTAAACTCTGATATTTTAGCTGAACTTAAGACCATGAGCACCAACCACCTGCACAGCATGGAAACAGCAATAAACGATGGAAACGAAAAAATCGTCAAAGCAATCAATGACGGTAATTTAAAAACAATTGAATTATTAAGCCGAATAGAAGGCAAACTAACAAAATAATATGACTATAAAAGAATGGCTCCAAACAGACCAAGCAAAAGAATACGGCCTCCGGCTTTGGCGGCATGTGTATTCATTTTCAAAAACTTTCTTCACAATCTTCATAGCGCTTTACGCGAAAGACGCGTGGGAATCAGCGCATACAGAAGTTGTTTTATTTGATTGGCCGCTTATTATAATTAACGCAAAATGGGCTTTGATCGCCATCGTTAGGAATGTATGGAAGATCGGCACCGAAAAATAATATGAATAAACCACAAAAAATTTATTGGAGCCTGCGGAACATCTTCCAAGCATTTTATCTCCAGCATTTCCAAAAAGAAAATAGCGGACTTTTAACATCCAGAGAAAACAACAAAGACCAGCCATACCTCGGGATCAACGCAGTCAAACCAAAACACGAATCTTTATCTTTAATGCATAACCCTGATTGGGTATTTGATCAAGAGTTTCTAAACATTTGTGTGTTCGCGGGCGGAGTTATGGGATTATCACATCAAGAAAAGAAACGATTCTCAATTAAATTTGCTGTTAAGTTAGCCAAAAAACTAGGATATATTTCAGGCAACGGATTCTCATTCCAAAAAGCAATACTTAAAATAGCCACAAAATACGGACTTTTACCATACGAAGACATGCCAGATGAAATAAACGAATCTTGGCCCGAGTATTCAAAGTACGACATAACACAGAGCGATTTAGACCTGGCTAAGAAATATAAGTTTCCTCCTTTTAAAAGACTTACGGGAATAGGGGAAGTCATTACCGCGATAGAAGAGGGACTTTGGATACATACTGCAAATGTTTGGTATTCAGATATGAATATGCCAGATCCCCCTGATTACTATCTAAAAACAAAAGGATACAAAATCGGAGGACATGCCTGGGGAAGCGGAGGATACCGCAGACAAGGCGAATCACTGATGGATAATAAAATACTAAACTCATTCGGCAAGAAATGGGCTGATAAAGGAATGGCCAGAATTGAAGATCTGTTTAGCGATAACCAGTATCCGGTTTATGTTGTTGGGAAACTAAAAGGAAATCCAGAAATTCAGCAGCTAATCAAAGACCATAAAAAATATTTGGTAAGAAGCGACGCAAACGGAGAGTGGTATAAAATTACAGAGAATGGATTAAAGTATATCCCGACTATTCCAGAAATAGCCCAAGACCTAAAAGGATACTTGCAGCAAAGCCCTGAAACTATAAATGAGATGATTGAATTTATGACTAAGAAAGGAATGATTAAGTGGGCTACAGAGGAATATTATAATAAATTGAGATGATAAATTTGGCCATAAAAACCATACTCCCTGGATTCTCGGCATCAGACAACATCCGAAAAAAAGGTGAGTTTGGGGCCAGCCTTGGAATTGATCCAATACTTCCAGATCAAGACGGCGGCATCCAGCCATCAGGAATAATCAGACCCACGCAATACGTTAAATTTTCAGGCTCAAACGTAAACGCGACTCCCCTGTTCATAATTCCAAATCCAAAAAATACGAATGTATATGTATTTTTAAGCAACGGCCGAATCGTCAGATATAATAATAGTTTAGGATCAGAAACCTTAATCGGAACACTAACAAACGCAAAATGCAACGGAGCAGAATATTACGATAATTATATAAATTTCGCGGGAACTGTTTTACAAGGCAGATACGGGCCATTAGACGGGACCCCGAGCTTAACACAAGACTACTGGAACGGCACACTAGGACTTACAGCGCTAAGAAACGAAACATATCCAAAAATAAACGGAGTGACCATACCAAATCACTTCATGTGGAGGCATACAGATAATAAATTATACATTTGCGATGTACTTGTTAGCAACAAAGGCGCTCTACATAGCCTAAAGACCACAAAAACGACCGTAGAGGGTGATACAGACGACGGAAGCGACCATGACACCTTAGATTTGAATTTTGGCTGGTGGCCAGTGGTAATGTGTTCTTTTGAAACATACCTTTTAATCGCAATGATTGAGGGAGTAAGCACAACCGTCCTACAGAAACCCGCCAGACTTATACTCTGGGACACAGTTTCCGACAGTTTTCAAGATGTTACGATTGATGGCAATTTTACAGAACCCATTATTTCGGCTTTACAGCCCCTTTCAGACGGATCTGTGATGATTTACTCGGGCAAAGGCGGAACCCAGCGAGGATGCAGAGTAAGCAGATTCCTATCTTTAAACGCTGTACAGCATATAGGATATTACGCTGATATGTTCCCGCCTCTACAAGGAGCTGTGGACGCTTACGCGGGCCGAAATATATTCGGGACTGGCTGCACGATCCCAACAGAAGCTGCGTGCGCGATTGCAGAGGGTTCACCTATACCAGATATGCCGCTTGGCACACACAATATTATAAAATCTACTTTAGCCGGCGCCAGCCCAATGGTATCAGCGTTAAAATACGTACAACAAGACAACGCTGACCTCGTTCCGATTATCGGGACAAAAGACGCGGACAGCACCCAGCTAGAAAAACTTACAAACTCAACCAACACTTCCCTAGTCATAAAAGTATATTTTGACAATGCCAGCAAAAGTATAACCTTGGCAACGATAGACAATACCTCTATCAGATGGGCTTCAAGACACGAGATTGAAATAAAATCCGAAAATCTGCAAGGCAAGAATGATTTCTATATAGAATTTGTTTGGAGCAACGGAGCAATCTTCAGAACAGATAAAGAAACAATCGGCAAACACTTTAATATTGACAGAATCAAATTTAATTTCGCAACGGCTTTATCCGCGGTAGCAGGTTCAGCGTCATCATTCTTAGGCGCGATTCAAATGCCGATCTTCGTGGATATAAATGACGCGATTAGATAATATGGAAAGAATAAATCCAACCAAACAGCACACTCCTGATTTTATTAAGAAGCCTTCAGCAGGACTTCCTTTTGAACAAGTGAATGGCCAGTGGTTTTTGAAAGATATAATCAAGACTAAGAACTATATACAGGATAAGCGCGGAATGAAACTAGATCCAAACGGAATAGTTGAAATGGGCGATACAAAGATTGTAGGCGGATCAGCGATTGGAGGAGAAATTGCAGTTGTAAAAATAGGAGACAACATCCAAGACGCTATAAACAGAGTTAATAAAAAAGGAGGCGGAATTGTATATCTTAAAAATGGAACGCATATTAGAGAAACTGATTTAACCTTATTCTCGCATGTTTATTTACAGGGATTATCCGCGGACAACTGCTCTATTGATTTTGATTCAAATAGTGCAGGAATATTGATTGTAGGAACAGATACATATACAACAGGAACAGTATCAGTAGTTACATCAGATGCAACAGTTACAGGTTCGGGAACAACTTTTACATCAGAAATGGAAGGAAGATTTATCTTAGTAGGAGGATTATGGTATCAAATATCATCAGTAACAGATGTAACACATCTTGAATTAATAGCTCCATACGCGGGAAAAAACGCATCAGGATTAACAACTAATATTGCCACAGTAAACGAAGATGCCAGAGTCACGAATTTAAAAATACTTAACTCCGCTACAGCAGGAATAAAATTGCAGCATACAAACGAAGCTCTTTTTGACAATTTGTTATTTCAAGGATGTACAGTTGGATTGGATGCTGATGATAATTCTAATCTGCAAATGGATGACATGGATTTCGCGGCTAATGGCACGTCTGCGATATTTACAAATACGCACTTTACAGCGATGAATGCTTCTGGAAGCGTTATCTCAATAGTAAATGGATTTGTATTTAATGGATGTACGAACTGGAAAGGAGATGGAGGATTTTCACAAGGAAGCGCGGATAATGGATTTGAATTCACTGATTGCGATAATTTCAGCTTTGAAGGATTTACTTCAGAAGCTAACGCAGGACATGGATTTGAATTAGTATCTGGTAATAATGATATTGTATTAGATTCTTGCAGTGCTGATACAAATGGCGGAGATGGATTCAAGCTTACCGCTACAAATGATGACTGTAAGCTTATATGTCCTTTTGCCCGCAATAACAGTGGATATGGAATAAATATAGCTAATGCTAATTGTGATAATAATAGAGTAGCGCATACAACATACAGTGGAAACACATTAGGAGAAATAAATGATTTAGGAACAGGAACAGTTACAGATACAAACTTTTTAGGATTTATTGCTTCAGATGAATTAAAAGCAAGCGCAGATACAGAAAGAACAGAA
>SDBU01001414.1_pt1 | contig 34286 bp, 33 predicted proteins | sample 2277071 | NCBI WGS metagenome assembly SDBU01 (sample SAMN10397929, study PRJNA504765) | marine sediment metagenome | isolation source: marine sediment core GS08_GC12, 126 cmbsf | place: Arctic Ocean: Gakkel Ridge, Loki's castle | collected 2008 | reverse complement strand
TGTCAGGAAATAATCGGTGCCCTGACTTCAAAAAGAGATACCCCCTGACAGTTCCTAATAATGGTTCCAAACGGAACATATTTTTGAGAATCAGTATAGCACCCAACAGACTCTAACCCAAATCGCTCCACAATCAATAGTAGGCCTATCCGGCAATTCCCAACCACATTGCAAAGGTTATGGCGGAAAGCATGGTGTTGACAGAAATGGCCGCAATGGCAAGCTCGGTATCGCCTTTCATTTCCGTGGCCATGACATAGGTGAGGGTAGCTGTGGGCGCTGCCAGGAGAATAAGCCCGGGCAAGTAATCCTGGGCCGCTACACCAAACCATTGGTACAGAAAGTAACCCGCTGCCGGGAGCACAATGAGCTTAAGCATGCCGGCCCCCAACGCACTTAAGATATGCACACGAATCACTTCGAAAGAGAGTGACGCCCCAATGACCAGAAGGGCCAAAGGAAGGGCCAGGCCACTGAGGATTCCAAGGCTCCGGTCTATGAGTAATGGGACGGACACGCCGGACACGGAAAAAGCCATGCCTGCCAGAGCCGATAGGATCACTGGATTACCCACGACCCGGCTGGCAATAAACCGCAGATTCGGCCTCACAAGCGACCTAACGGAGCCTGACTGAAGTGCCACGACTGCCAAGAAATTTTGCAGAAGCATAAGAAAACCAGCAATGATGCTTGCCCGCACGAACCCCTCTGTGCCGAGAAAGTAGTAGGCCACTGCAAGGCCTATGTAGCCCAAGTTGCCGTGAAAGGAACTCTGCATAAAGGTGCCGAGCCGGCCCCGCGGAATGCGGGTCAACGAACCCACAGCCAATGAAATGGCAAAAACCAATAGAACCGGCATCAGCGTGCAGGCCAGTATCCTGGCATTGAATTGTGCGGTAAAGGACGCCCCGGCAATTTCACGAAAAATCATGGCAGGCACGGCCACGTAATAGACTAACCGATTGGCAGGACCTAACAGCTCGGGCCGGATCAAGCCTTTACGGCGAACCCAACAGCCAAGAAAGATGATGGCAAAAACTGGAATGATGGTACTGACAACGTTGACCATGGCCTAAATATCCTCTTACCTTGCCACCGCAACCCAAACGCAGGTTTACGCACTATAATGCCTTATGCTCTATTGCAAGGTAAAAGTGGGCCAAAACCCGATACCTTTTTTGCCATGGCAAGTTGGTCCAAAATATGGTATGAACCCAAATAAAACAGAAACATAGAGAATTTTCTTTTTTAGGGAGACAAGCCGTGAAGCCAAAACAGCAGAGCCTGTTACGCAAGCTGCCGGGCGTAGACCATGTTCTTGAGCTATGGGACAAGAAACAGCCAATCGAAGACGCACCCAGAACCGTGTTGGTACGGTCGATCCGCACGACCCTCGACCAACTTCGCACGAGCATTCTCGCCGGCGATGAAAGTCTAAATGAGACAATGTTTGACGACGATGAACTCCTCCCTCTTGTCGCACAGGCAGTGAACAAGAGTATGGAATTCAGGCTGAAGCGCGTCATTAATGCCACCGGCGTGGTCGTTCACACCAACCTGGGCCGTTCCCTGCTACCCGAAAGCGTAGCGAGGCATGTGGCCGAGGTCTCGAGGTGGTATTCAAACCTCGAGTTCGACCTGGAAAAAGGGGAGCGGGGATCCAGGTACAGCTGCGTGGAAGAGATTTTGTGCGAGATAAGTGGTGCTGAAGCAGCCATGGTGGTGAATAACAATGCTGGGGCTGTCTTCTTGTCTCTGGAAACACTTGGCAAAGGAAGAGAGGTGATTGTCTCAAGGGGTGAGCTGGTCGAAATTGGAGGCTCATTCCGCATACCGGACATTATGGCCCGAAGCGGTGCCGAGCTGGTGGAGGTCGGCGCAACCAACCGCACCCATCTCCGGGACTATGAAGGGGCCGTCCGTAACGAAACAGCGTTGTTGCTCAAGGTCCACACCAGCAATTACAGTATGCTGGGCTTTACGGCTGAGGTCCCTCTAGAAGGTCTGGTGGCCTTAGGGGCCAAGTATCATCTTCCTGTCATGAATGACTTGGGAAGTGGCAACTTTGTCGATTTTTCAAAATACGGGCTCATGGCGGAGCCCACGGTTCAGGAGACCGTGGCAACCGGCGTTGATGTGGTTACCTTCAGTGGCGACAAGATGCTGGGAGGACCCCAGGCCGGAATCATCTTGGGTCGAAAAGACATACTCGAACGCATCAAGAAAAACCCCATCACCCGGGCCCTCAGAATCGATAAGCTGACCCTAGCTGCACTGGAGGCCGTGCTGCACCTGTATCGGGATGAACCCAAGGCTGTCTCGGCCATTCCCACGCTGCGCATGCTCACCCTTTCGCCCACGGTAATTCAGAACAGGGCCAGGCGGCTCCGGAATCGATTGAGGAAGCTGGGAGATGACCGGCTGGAAACCGTCATCATGAATGCCTCATCCCGTGTGGGTGGGGGTGCCCTTCCCCTTCAAGAACTCCCCACCAAGTGCGTGGGCGTCAAGATAGAGGGGCTCTCAGTCAATGCCATAGAGCGCCTCATGCGAGAGTCAATGCCACCAATTATCGGATATATTGAAGAAGACCTGTTTGTGATGGACACGCGCACCATCCAGGATGAAGAAATTGCCATCATTGCCTCGACATTCCAAAGGATACTCATGGAGGACTGAGTGGAAAACGAATTAGTCGGAGCAAAAGCCCTGAAAGAAGAGTTTCCAGACTTGCCGGCACCTGAGCAATTCCAGGGGTTTTTTGAGTCGTTTGCTGAAAAGAGCGACCAATTTGCTGTCCTTGTCGTTCGGATTGACGATTTTGACAAGACCCTGAAACACCTTGGAGAAAACATCACTTCAAACCTCCTCATCAAAGTGGGACGCATTATGGAAGACCTGAGTAAAACTGTTTCCATGACATGGGGACAACTCAGCCAAGAGGAATTCGGATGCCTTTGCCATGATATGGATGAAATCTCAGCCCTTGAACTGACCAAGGAAATACAGAGGAAGCTTCTGGTAGCTGGTACAGAAACCGTATCGATCGGTCTGGCTGTATACCCTTTCTGGCCCTTCGAAAAGGTGACCATTCTGGACAATGCCCAAAAGGCCCTCGACCATGCCGCCTTTTTCGGACCAAATACGGTTACACCGTTCGATGCCGTCAGCCTGAACATCAGCGCCGACAAGCTGTATCAATACGGAGACATTGACGGAGCAGTTGAAGAATTCAAGAAGGCCCTGACCGTAGATCCAAAGAATGTCAATGTCCACAACAGTCTTGGCGTCTGTTACGGAGTGCAAGGCGAGCTGGATGCGGCTGTTGATGCCTTTGAAACAGCCATCCGTCTTGATCCGGGAGACGTGATGGCCACATTCAACCTCGGGCTTGCCCACCATAAACAAGGGAATCAGAAAAAAGCCCTTGAGCTGTTCCTTGACGCACACAAACTGGACGGAGACAACCCAGAGGTAGCCTGCCAGATAGGCATGTGTTATCGAGAGAAGGGCGAGATCGATTCGGCCCTTGAGTTCCTCGAAAAAGCAGCTCAGAACACACGCAAAGGGGCACATATATTCGGGGCGCTGGGAGAATGTTACCTGGACAAAGAGATGCTTCACGAGGCTACCAAGGCCTATGAAAAAGCCATCAGACTCAACCCAACCAATGCGAAAGGCTTAAGTGCGCTCGGTTATCTTTACGGAGCTTTAGGTGAAAACCTTGAAATCGCCATTGTCCTGTGTCGCGAGAGTGTCAAAATTGCTCCGGACAAAGGTCTCTACCGGCGACGACTGGGCAAGCTCTACCTGCAAAGCGAGGATTATGAGAATGCCTTGGAGCAGTTCAAGAAGGCCACGGAGCTTGGAGAGGATTGCACTGATCTCATGAAAGACACGGAAAGCTCTACAGGCGGCTCTGTTGACAGCAAACAGTGATACATATATTAAGAACTAGGTTTAGCCACAGACACACGCAGACTCACACAGACAGTTGTGGCGACGACTTGTCGCCACAATGATTGTCGTGCCCTTCGGGCAAGTACAACATAGATCTCTTTTTTCGCGATAGCGAAACAGGATTTTGTCCGGTCAGGCCTTCCCGCCATCGAGAGCGCTCAGGGGCGGTAGACAGGTTGAACCGGACAAAATAGTCTGTGTCCATCTGTGTGGGTCTGTGGCTAAACAGAAGATTTTTGCAGAGGTAGAACGACGCAGATGAAAGATATTGTCTTACAAGCAGTTGAAGAAAGCATCCGGGTCAAGGAACGCTTTGTCCAGCACTACATGGATGATCTTCTCGCAGCAGCCCAACGGCTGGCTACCTGCTTTGCTGCCGACCACAAACTTTTCATCTTTGGCAACGGAGGCAGTGCCGCTGATGCCCAGCACATTGCAGCAGAATTCGTAAACCGTTTTACTGTGGAGCGAAAACCTCTGCCTGCGCTGGCGCTCACCACCGACACATCCATCTTGACGAGTATTTCCAACGATTATTCTTTTGATAAGGTCTTTTCCAAGCAGATCCAGGCCCTTGGGAAAAGGGATGACGTTGCCTTGGGGATAAGCACGAGCGGCAACTCCAAAAATGTCATCATGGCTACAGAAATAGCCCGTGACATGGGCCTCTATACCATCGGCCTGACAGGGTGTGATGGAGGCGAGTTGGGTCAATGTTGCGACCTCGCCTTGATTGTCGATTCAGAGGAAACGCCACGCATCCAGGAAACCCATATTATAGTAGGGCATATTCTTTGCGATCTCGTGGATAGAATCCTTTTCCCTGACAGGTTCATTGACACTTAGGACACATTGGCAAAGACATTCTCACCGCTGAGACGCTGAGATCGCTGAGATAAAATTTCTTGGTTTGTCCTGATGACATCAAGACAAACCAAAACCATCAGTCCCGCTTCCAGCGGGAGCAAAGACCATAACTTTTCCGGGCAGGGGCAGATTGTTTTCCCCATCCCGCTTTTCCGGGGGATGGGCAAGACAAGAAGAACCCTCTGCGTTCTTTGCGTCTCTGCGGTGAATAAACCATAGTTGTTATGGATAAACCAAAACCCATAGACCTATCATCCTTAAAGACCTATCCCCTGGCATCCAGGAAGAGCAAGGTGGACAGGGCGGATTTTGCCCGTCCGTGGAAACCAGACGGGACCCTAAGAGATTTCCTGCAGCAACTCCCGGACATCCTGGCAGCCAAGGATTTTAGGGAGGTCGTTTCAGCCATTGCAAAGGCCCACAAGGAAGGCAAAAGTGTGGTCGTGGCCATGGGTGCCCACGTCATTAAGGCCGGCCTCAACCCCGTCGTCATCGACATGATGGAGCGGGGCATCATTACAGCTATTGCCATGAACGGTGCCGGCATTATTCACGACCTTGAGCTTGCCATGATCGGCAGGACATCTGAAGAGGTTCTCGAAGGTTTGGAACATGGTGCATTTGGCATGGCACAAGAGACAGCAGATTTCTTGAATCGTGCCGTGTCAAAGGCGGACATGGAGACCCTGGGGCTCGGTCAGGCCGTTGGACAGGCGATCGCCGAAGAGGTTCTTCCTTTTGGCGAGGAGAGCATCTTTGCGACTGCCGTGCGGCTTGACATCCCTGCAACCGTCCATGTGGCAATCGGAACAGACATCATTCACATACATCCTGGATTTGACCCTGAGGCAACGGGCAAGGCAACCCATCTCGATTTCAGGCTCTTTTCCTCAATGGTTGCTGAGCTGGAAGACGGGGTTTACATGAATGTCGGCTCTGCAGTAATCATGCCTGAGGTCTTCTTAAAAGCACTCACCCTGGTTCGAAACATGGGACACAAGGTAGAGCGATTCACGGCCGTGAATATGGACTTTATCCGGCACTACCGGTCCACGACGAATGTAGTCGAGAGACCCACTAGCATGGGCGGGAAGGGTTATACCATCGTCGGCCACCACGAGATTATGCTTCCCCTCCTTGCAGCAGCTGTTATCGAAAAAATATCCTAAGAACCTACCTCAAGGACAATATAAGCGCCCATGGCGGCGTTGCGAAACGGTTCAAAATGCTCACATACTACCGTGTATGCTCCGCTTTTTCACCGTTCCACGCCTTGCCCTGAACCCTAATCTTATTCTTGAGATAGGTTCTAGTTCAGCCGCAGACACACACAGACAGGGGGTCTCTCGCCCGCTGGCGCTCGAGCTCGCAGAGAGCACAGAGGTGATAAATCATTTGTCTGACTCCTTGACCCCAGTTAAATATGCTGCGCATTTAACGGGGCAGGGATCCAAAATCAGACAAAACGTCCCGTCCGCCGTTGGCGGAAAATGCTTGTCGGCAGTGGACATAGGGATCGCTTGAGTTGAGCGGCAATTTGGCTGTTGTGAGGCACTATGACGATCTCCCGCGCGAGCGGGATAGCAGTTTCGTCAGATTTCCCGTCCTTGCCCCGTTAAATGCTTGCCCTGTGAAACGCGAAGCAGGTTTCTCTGGGGCGGAGCCTATTTAACCGGGGTCAGGAAATCTGATGAAGAAACTCTGTGTTCTCTGAGAGCTCTGTGAGATATATACTGTCTGTGTGGGTCTGCGTGTGTCTGCGGCTAACCCTTTCTCCTGTCTGCGTGGGTCTGTGGCTAATAATAAGTACTCAAACCAAGGGGTGGACAAATAGCCTAAATTGCTTTATATTGTCGGACAAGAATCGAATATCTGTGAGGAGTCCACTGTATTATGCCCATATTTGAATATCACTGTATGAAGTGTGACAAGGAATTTGAGTTCCTGGTCTTTGGAAATGACAAACCCACTTGTCCCTCCTGCAACGGCAAGAAGGTCAAAAAGCTCCTTTCTTCTTTCAGCCACAAGAGTGACGGTCAGTTCTCAAGTTCAAAGGGTTCTGCCTGCACCGCGTGCAGCGCCACAAGCTGCACTACCTGTGGCAGCTGACCATGAATATCATTAGAATCGGCACACGAGGTAGCCCACTTGCTGTATGGCAGGCAGAGTGGGTCCGCTCCCGACTCCTTGCTCTCCATCCCCAATATGAAGTCAAGCTGGTAAAGATCAAGACCACAGGGGACAAGATCCTGGATGTGCCCCTGGCACAGGTCGGAGGAAAAGGGCTCTTTGTCAAGGAGATTGAAACATCCCTCCTGGAGAGCCGGATCGACCTTGCCGTCCACAGCATGAAGGACATGCCGGCTGAGGTCCCGCAGGGGCTTTGCATCGGGGTTGTGCCTAAACGGGAAAACCCCTATGACGTTCTCATTGCAAAGAATGGCTACTCGTTTAAAGACCTGCCGGACGGCGCCCGCGTTGGCAGCAGCAGCCTCAGGCGGGGGGCCCAGGTTCGGCATGTCAGACCGGACATCAGCGTGCACCCCTTGAGAGGCAACCTCGATACACGGATACGAAAACTCGAAACAGAGGGGCTGGATGCCATTGTTCTGGCAGCAGCCGGTGTCAGAAGGCTTGGACTGGAAGCCCGCATCACAGAATATCTTCCCGAAGCCATTATGCTTCCTGCCATTGGACAGGGGGCACTGGCCATTGAAATGAGACAGGACGATGACGCCACCCGGGATCTCATCGCACCCCTGGATCACAGGGAAACGCGCCTTGCTGTTGAAAGCGAGCGGGCCTTTCTGATCCGGCTTGAGGGCGGATGTCAGGTCCCGATCGCGGCTCATGCAAGAATTGTTGGGGACAATGTTGATCTTGCAGGCCTTGTGGCTGAGGTGGACGGGTCTTTGCTTCTTCGCGAGAGGATCAAGGGTCCTGTGGACCAACACGAAAAGCTTGGCGTAGAACTGGCCAACCGACTCCTTAAAAAGGGCGGGCGCAAAATCCTGGAGAACATCCTGGGCAGAGCTGTGAAGGACCTGACTTAGTCTGAATGGAATCATAAAAAAGTTTAGCCGCAGACCAACACAGACTTACCGCAGCTCACCGCAGAGACGCTGAGAACGCAGAGAGTGATCAGTTCTTCCTAATCGGGAGACGGCGATCAGGAAGAAGCTCAGCCCTCCGGGCAACTTAAATCCCGCCAAAGGCGGGACGGATGGTTTTCGTTTGACGTCGCCTGCCCCGTGGAATGCAAAGCTTATTCCTCTGGGGTCTCCCGGCAAACGAAAAAATGCTTTTCTCTGCGCCCTCTGTGCCTCGAGCGAAGCGGGCGGTGAATATTCAGTCTTATAGCTTTCAGCGAAGGCGTGTCTGTGGCAAAATGGTTAGGGTTTAGCACGATGAAGAAAGGTACAGTCTACTTAGTCGGTGCCGGGCCTGGCGACCCGGACCTCATAACCGTCAAGGCCGTCGAGTGCCTGAAACAGGCGGACGTGGTGATCTATGACTTCCTCGCAGCCCCCAAACTCCTGAAATATGCACGAGAGGATGCTGAAGTTATTTATGTTGGCAAGAAGGGGGGCGATCACACCCTTCCTCAGGACAAGATCAATGAACTCATCGCGGAAAAGGCAAAAGAAGGCCACATGGTTGTGCGACTCAAGGGGGGAGACCCCTTTATCTTCGGCCGGGGCGGTGAAGAGGCTGAAATACTCGCCCAAGCAGGAATTCCATTTGAGATTGTGCCTGGTGTGACCTCGGCCATAGCTGCACCCGCCTATGCCGGCATACCCCTGACTCATCGTAGATACAATACCAGCGTGGCCTTTATAACCGGCCATGAAGACCCCACCAAAGAAGAATCCACGATTGACTGGTCCAAGCTTGCCACGGGTGTGGGCACCCTGGTCTTTTTGATGGGCGTAAAAAACCTGCCAAGCATCACGGAGAATTTGATAGCCGCCGGCCGTGACCCAAAAACCCCGGTGGCTTTAGTGCGCTGGGGAACCACGCCTCGGCAAGTCACGCTGACCGGAACCCTTGAGACGATTGTGGCGGATGTGAAGGCAGCCGGCCTCAAACCCCCATCCATAATTATCGTGGGTGAGGTGATTGAACTCAGGGAGACCCTGAACTGGTTTGAGAAAAGGCCGCTTCTGGGAAAGACCGTAGTCGTTACAAGGGCGCGGGCACAGGCAAGCGATCTGGTGGACAAGCTTTCAGACCTGGGAGCCGAATGCCTGGAATGCCCCACCATAAAAGTTGTGCCTCCGGATGACTGGGGCCACCTGGATGCAGCCATAGACAACCTCGAAACTTATGACTGGCTCATTTTCACGAGCGTAAACGGGGTCTCTTATTTCTTTGAGCGCCTCTATGAAAAAGGCTTGGATGTTCGGGCCGTCAAAGATGTGCGCACAGCAGCCATCGGTCCGGCCACGGCAAAACGCTTAGGCGAATTCGGCTTAAAGAGCGATATTGTCCCGGAAACCTATCAGGCCGAATCGGTCGTAGAGGCCTTTGAAAAAGAGGACATGGAAGAGAAGAGAGTGCTCTTGCCCCGCGCCAAAGAGGCAAGGCCCATCCTGCCCGTGGAACTCGTCAAACTGGGTGCTGTTGTGAATGAGATCACCGCCTATCAGACGGAACAGGCAAGTGAGAACCTTGACCTCCTGATCAAGCGCCTGGAAGAAGGCTCTATTGATATTGTGACCTTTACCAGCTCTTCTACGGTCAAAAACTTCAAGGCCCTTCTTCCTGATGACAGGTTTGAGAGCTTGATTGAAAACGTCGCGGTCGCCAGCATCGGTCCGATCACAACAGACACTGCAAAAGAACTTGGCTTCAAGGTCGATATCACGGCCAAGGATTTCACCATCCCCGGCCTGTGCGAAGCCATCCTCCAATATTACGCCTGAAAGTATTCACCGCAGAGACGCAGAGAACGCAGAGGGAAAGTCTCTCGCCCGCTCTCTTCGTTCGCTCGAGCCCTGTTTTATAACAGGCACCGCTCAAGATGATTCCTGATATCGTTATCACCATCATCATCATCTCTACCATCATAACCACAATAGCACTGATCATCACTACCTACAGTGGAAGATGGGTATGGTTCTGTCAGTCTTTCTGTCACTGTGATCAGCCCACTTGTTCATTATCTATCCTTGTTCACTTATGGTGAACATATTAGTTTTGTGAACAACTGTTAATTAGACTCTCTCAACTATCTGTTAATGTATGTAATAATAGTTTTTTCTTGACATCTGTACATTTTTTGTTTATGTTCACTAATCGTGAACGCTTGTAAATAATGAACAAACTATAAGGGGACTGAATTGATGCGCCAAAAACCCGCCGAGATAGGGATACTACAGAAGGCCTTACAAGTATTTGAAAGAACCACCAAAATAACCGCTGAGCTACAAGACCTTGAAGTGGCCTTTGATACCGCTCGCCGTGGTGACGCACTCATACGCATCATGTGGCAAGATCTGGAATGGTATTTCGCCGCAGAGGTCAAAACCACGCTTACGCCCGGGACTCTCGGCGCAGTTGCGCACCAACTGCAAGAACTTCCTGAAAGACCGATTCTTGTTACACAGTATGTAACACCGCAAGTCGCGGAACGTCTAAGGGAAATGGACATTCCATTCATCGATACAGCGGGCAACGCCTATGTCAATGAACCTCCCCTGTTCATCTTCATAAAAGGGAACAAACCTGCCCTTCCAGTTCGAACTGAACGCCCGGCACGGGCATTTCAACCCACAGGGCTGCAGGTTGTCTTTGCTCTGCTATGCAATCCAGGTCTCGAAGACGCCCCATTTCGCAAAATAAACAGACAAGCAAAAGTAGCATTGGGAACCGTGGGCTGGGTGATGCGTGACTTGAGAGAGATGGGTTACTTGATCACCATGGGCAAACGCGGGCGCCAGCTAATTCAGAAAAAAGAACTGTTGATGCAATGGGTCACCGCCTACGCTGAACAATTGAGGCCAAAACTGGCAGCAGGACGTTACCAGGCCACCGATGTTGACTGGTGGAGACATGCAACCTTACATAACTATCAAGCCTTTTGGGGAGGAGAAATCGCGGCGGCTATCCTCACCGGACATTTGAAGCCGCATATCGTAACAATTTATACAAAACAGCCGCTTGGCAGGTTGATGGTGCCGCATAAGATCAAGAAGGACGACGACGGCAACATTGAGATTCTTAATGTCTTTTGGGACTTTGAATTCAAGTTGCCACACCGCGATTTGGTTCACCCAGTGCTCATTTACGCAGACTTGCTGGCCACTGGTGATCCGAGGAATATCGAAACAGCAAAGATTATCTATGAACGCGAGCTTACTCGACTTATCAGGGAAGATTGATAGGGGCACCGTAGGGCTCTTTGAGGCTGTGGTTCATGTTGCCCAATCTGTTAATGTCCCATTCTTTGTAGCTGGTGCAACTGCGCGAGACATTATTCTTTTGCATGGTTACAATGTGGATACTATCCGAGCTACCACGGATATTGACCTTGGAGTGCAAGTGGCGGATTGGGATAGATATGAACAACTGAAAAAAGGCCTTGTGGAGACAGGGGACTTTACACGTGGCAGGGACCCGCAACAACTTTTATTCAGAGAAGCTCTGCGCATTGATATCATTCCCTTCGGTGCAATAACAGGCCCGGATAATACTCTATCCTGGCCCTCGGATAGCGAAACTAAAATGAACATGCTCGGATTCGAGGAAGCCCACAATCATGCACTCAAAGTGAGACTGCGGTCAGATCCTGTTCTTGACGTGCGGTTTGCATCGCTCGCTGGACTCGCAGCAATGAAGATAATTGCGTGGAACGACAATTATTCGCGGCGCAAGAAGGATGCACAAGATTTGTTTTTGATAATGCGTACCTACTTAGATGCTGGGAACCAAGAGCGTCTATACAGCGAAGAGCAGGATCTGGTGAATGTGAAAGACTTTGATTACGTACATGCAGGGGCAAGGCTGTTGGGGCGTGATATTGCAGCGATCCTGAACGCAAAGAGTGTAAAGACTGTTCTTGAAATACTGACTCGAGAGACAAGTGATCAGGGTCGGAACAGACTAGTTGAAGACATGATGGGTATCCGTGGAACTTCAGACAATGATTTTGTGGAGAGACTGGGCCTCCTCCAGGAACTGACATCAGGAATTCTTGACAGAACCGGCCAAGAGAACGATCGCAGTTCAAGCTGAATCACCACCCCCGGCCTGTGCGAAGCCATCCTCCAGCATTACGCCTGATAATATCCACCGCAGAGACGCAGAGAACGCTGAGGAAGACCAGTTCTTCCTGATCGGCAGATCAAGAATCCTGATAATCCTGTAAATCCTGTCGGATCTCTCTATCCTGTCGGGCAGTTTAGATCCCGCCTATCATGGGCGGGACGGAGCTGTTGGCCTGGGTTTTCCTTCTCAAAAAACCAGGCCAAATAAACTCTCTGTGTTCTCCCTTCGGGTCTGAGCCTCAGGGTCGAAGACTGAGAGCTCTGTGAGAGTCGATCCTGTCAATCCTGTTAATCCTGTCGGACCTCTCAAGCCTGTCAAACAGTATTGATCCCGCCATAGGCGGGACGGATGGTTTTCGTTTGTCCCGATTCTATCGGGAAAAATGAAAAGATGTTGTTCTCTGCGCACTCCGCGTCTCTGCGGTGAAATCTAAGAACAGGCATCACCACCCTAAATCTGTTGACATTTCAAAAGGATAGGGTTATAGAACATTCAAATCGCAGGTAAATCCTGCGCCCCGCCTTCCCAGCGAGGAATACTTATTCTGTCAAGCTGGTTCTATAGATGCTGAAGCTCTGGTTCTCCATTGGGAGGGGCGGAGCTTTTTCATTTTTTAACTGGGAAGGGTTCTGTCAGCAGGAGCGCGAGGCCGTGGCCCAGGAAAATTGGCATAAACCAATCGAATAAGTTTCTTAGTTTCTTAAGACTGTCCCGCTTTCCATGTCTTGCTTTTTTGCGGATACTGTGTATTATAGCAGTGTTTATCTTAACAGTATGTAGTGACGTATACGAGACTATCGTGAAGAACCTGACAGACAAACAATCTAAGATTTATGAATTCATCGGCGCATGGCAGATGGAAAATGGTTACCCGCCGACACAGAAAGAAATACGTGACCACTTCGGGTTTGGCAGCCTCAATGCTGTGCGAAGCCACCTTGGGCTGATCGAAAAGAAAGGCTATATCCGCCTGAATTGCGGGAAAGCTCGTGGAATCCAGTTGGCGTCGTTACCTGTACCGGTTTTCAGGCAGCAGGAAAACTTTATCCCTTTACTCGGTAGTATTGCAGCGGGAGTCCCGATATGGGCAGAACAGAATTTTGAAGACCATCTGCCCATTCCTCCTTCTTTGTTTGGTGGAGGTGAGCTTTTTGCGCTCCATGTGTTTGGTGACAGTATGACAGGAGCAGGAATCAGAAACGGTGACATTGCTGTCATACAGAGACGGGATAGTGTTGAGAATGGGGAAATAGCGGCTGTTCTTATTGAGCAAGAGGTTACATTGAAACGAGTCTATTTGTCATCTGAGTCGCTTGTACTTAAATCCGAAAACCCTGCCTTTGAAGACCTCAAGTATGCTGCAGGCAAAAGCGACCTTATTCGTATCCTTGGACGTTACCGGGGAATTGTTCGAACCAGGAATAATCGGTATTGCTCATGAATGTTGTAAACACAGCTAAAGCCTTTGGATGTCACGATGTCGTACAGCTTGACGGTGAGCCAACCCCCAGGCATTTGGAATACCTTGATCTGCTGAAGGTATCCGGGCGAGAGAGCTTGAAAGTTAATGCGGTCGCTGAATTCCAGTCTAGACCCCTGCTTTACATTGTATCGAATGATCAGATACGGAATATTGACAATAATAGGATGTTGGATTTTCAGTGCCTTTTGGCCAACCGGGGAGAGAGGGCATATCTCGGTATCTTGAGTCCGGGTGAGTTGAATGTGTATCCAGTCAACTTGGACCGTTCCGCTCTGGTTAACAGCCGCAATAGGACGATCAAAAAGAATTCTCCGGAAGCTCCGCTATTTTTTCAGAGTGTCGTAAATGGCGTTTTCACTTTGGAAGGCCAGCCTGAGGCCCCTGACCATGTATTCAAGACCATTCTTGACCTGATGACAAGATCCTCGAAGATCCTCATAGAAACATACAACCTGAATCCTATGGATGTCCTCTCATTCCTTGGCCGGGCGCTGTTCTTCCGTTTTCTGTGGGATCGCAAGATAGTCCGGCCGAATGAGCTTCCTTCCGTGTGTCCTAAAGCAGAATCGCCTGGAGACTGCTTCCGCAATGTTGAGAACTCCGTTGAGACATGCCGGTGGCTTGACGAAACCTTCAACGGCGACTTACTTCCTCTCTCCGGTGGCTATACAGACGTGTTCAGTCAAGCTAATGAGCAGACGGGCGGCAGATTATTTCTCGACCTACGGGCCATTCTTAAGGGATGGGAGCCTGCAGGGATGGAAGCATTTCAACTGCCAATCGAGTGGGGCGATCTTGACTTTGCGCACATCCCTATCGGCGTGCTTAGTCAGGTGTATGAGAATTTTAGCAAAATTTGGGATTCTCAACAGAGAGAACAGACAAGTGCGTACTATACACCTAAGAACATTGCGCGCTACCTTGTGGACGATGCATTTGAAGGCATCACCAACAAGAAAAATGCCCGAATTCTGGACCCAAGTTGCGGGGCCGGAATTTTCCTTGTTCTGTCTTTCAGGAAGCTTGTTGCAGCCCGCTGGGAACACGATGGTAAGCGCCCTGACACAAAGGCGATTCAGTCCATTCTCTACAATCAGCTTTGTGGTTTCGATGTCAGTGAGTCCGCCCTGCGCCTGGCAGCATTGTCGCTTTACATTACCGCCATTGAACTTAATGGATCGCCTCGACCTCCCAAGAGCCTGAAGTTTCTGGAGCCGCTCCAGGACATCGTGCTGCATAACCACAGACGAACTGAAGAGCAGGCGACCAAGGGTTTTGTGCTGGGCAGCTTGAGTCCGGAACTTTCCAAAGACTTTCATGGCTGTTTTGATTTGGTCATCGGAAATCCACCCTGGACTCGCCTGAAGGGGGAAAATGAAGAGATCAAGAAAGAGGTCAAAGCACACAATGCAGTATTCACCAAATTGACGCGTCAGATTCTGACAGATCGTGGGCTTGAAGATATTGCACAGACGTACAGTAACCCTGATAACAACCCGGATCTACCTTTTTTGTGGAGTTCGACTCAATGGGCGAAACCGGGAGGCATTATCGCCATGGCACTGCCCGGGCGGATCTTTCTCAAACAATCCGGTCCCGGCACCCGAGCGTTTAATGCGATACTTCAGGGGCTCGAAATTACAGGGATTCTCAATGGATCAAACCTATCGGATAGTGCAGCAGTATGGCCGGGTATGAATCAACCTTTCATGCTCTTTTTCGCACGTAATCGTGTGCCCGCTGCCAACCATCATTTTTATTTTGTTACGCCTCATTTTGAACGGCGCCTGAATGACAAAGGGCGCATCCGCATTGATTATCAATCCGCTCAGCCGGTAGCTGCTTGCGATGTCGTCAAGGATTCACGGCTGTTGAAAACGTTGGCGGTAGGCACTTCTCTCGATGTGGAGGTGGTCCGTAAGCTTGACGACTTGGAGTGGCCTACTGTTAAGTCGTATTGGAAGAGCCAGGGGCTGTACTCGGGATTAGGATACAATCGTTCACCAAAACTGCACCAGAAGGATGCGTCATTCATGAGCGAGTTGCCCGATTTCGTTCCTCCTGAAGATGACGGCTTTTCTGTTGATGTGTCCTTGCTTCACAAATTTGGGTACTCCACTGCTCATAGGCCGCGGGACCCTGAACTGTATGATCCACCACTGCTTATTGTGCCGCAATCTCCAGGAGCATCCTCTACTTCAGCTAAGTCGTATTTTCTTCATGAGGCCACAGTCTTCAGCCAGTCATATTATGGGTTCTCTGCATATGGCCTTTCTGACGTCTCGCCTGTTTCTTTTCTTTATTTGCTTATGCATTCGGAGATGTTCAGGTATCATGTGCTGATGACGAGCTCGAGGATGGGCGCGGAACGAAGAACTTTTCTTAAGGAGAACATTGAGAATTTCCCGTTTCCTACCATAGATGTATTGCCCAGGCGGCAACGACAACGCGCCGTGGAACTGTCCGGTCTGCTTGAAACCGCGCATAGCAAACCTTTGAAGGCAATCAACGACTTCATTTTTAATCTCTACGGTCTGGATGAGTATGACCGTCAGGTTGTTAAAGATACGCTTGAAGTGGCCGAGCCCTTCAAGGAGGCACGAAATCGTGCCAATGCGCCCACTGTACAGGCTGAACGCAGTGCTTTTTATATTGAACTTCAATGCTTGCTCGCCCCATCTTTCGATATTACGCATGAAACAGTATCGATCGATGAGGTTGCGGGGCAGGATATTCTTTCGCCTTGGCATTTTTTTACTGTTTCTTCATCCTCCACTTCCGCAAGCCTGACGCAACCGGCGCAGAAAAGACTGATTTCTCAAATCACCAAAGAAGCCAACAAAACAGGCTGCAGCCGAGTTGTTGTTCACGAAAAGGGGCGTCTTCTCGTAGGGATCACTGGTCAATATCGGTATTGGACGTTAAGTCGCGCCCGTCTGTGCGCTTTGGACATTCTCCGCCATCATCTTGATGCGTTTCCCATGGGGAGAAGCTGATGGCGGTCGGCTTATTTACGCACGGCATAGAGTACACATTACCTCACCCACAAATCCCACAGCGTACCGTCCTGCTTCTTTGCAAGGTAATCACAAGGGCCTGGCAGTTACTTGAAGAAATGCCGCCTTCCAACTTTATTTTACAATCCGCAGATGAAGATACCATTACCCGGGTGCTGGTTGAAATCATTGAAAACCGTCTGCGAAAAAATGGTGATGTTCATGGATTCAACTGTGCTTTGTTCGGCAAAGTGACCCGGGATCAAAAGATTCCAAATTTCGACAATAAACACCCCGACAAAATGCCTGATATTTTTTTCGATCTAAAGCGGGATCAGTTGCCGATTCTCAGCAATCAGGATGGCCTCTTTGTGGAATGTAAACCCGTTGACCGTGAACACCCGATCTTGTCCTGCTACTGCAAAAAAGGCCTGATACGGTTCGTTAACGGCGACTATGCCTGGGCCATGCAGGATGCCCTGATGGTCGGGTATGTAAAGGGTCATTATTCATTTAGAAAACTTGCATCAGTTTTTGATGCTACAAAGAGTGCCGTCTTGAAGACGACTAACCATTCTGCAATTGATGAATATACGATCTACTGTTCAAGTCACAACAGGGATTTTGAGTGGCCAGTAAGCCTTGGCCAAGCTTGCCCGATAGCGGTATCACACCTTTGGCTGCCGCTATAATTTCCAGTATATCTAGGTGGCAAATTACATAGGCATGAATATGAATAAGGACAATTGTGCAAAAAGGGGGACATACATAAGTTTATAAGATGCCGCCCATCGAAAGATAGACCCTGATTGAGCGATGCTGAATTAGGTGGTATTGGGATACCAGGTACCGCATCAATTGGGTTTCACTCAATTGAGGTGAGGAACTCGACTCCTCTGAAGCGGAGTTGACAAAACCAGAATAGACGATGACGACGTTCTTCCTTTTCTACATGCTGGGGTGGAGCCTTGCATGCCTGGCTGCAATCTACCTCATGATTCGCCACAGAAGCAGCATCGGGCTGTTTCAGTCGCGCTATTGGCGCTTCCTCTTTCAGGACTGGAAGATTATTTCCTTTATATTCACCGCCGTTGGTTTGACGGTCATTGCACCATACACTGGGGACCCGACTTGGGATTATGTCGACGCTCTCTTCATGTCAGTACTGACATTTGCTACTGCGCCTTGGGCTGTTGGGATCTTATACCTGGCTATCCGTCGGAAGGTCGAGATCGTACAAGCCTACGTGGCCGTGTGCATCTGGATGTTCTCAGCAAGTTGGTCCTACGACCTATACCTTGTGTTACGAGACGGTGCCTATCCTATTACATGGCTGCCTAATATATTTGCCTCTTCCGTTCTTTATGTCTCCGCCGGTCTTCTTTGGAATCTGGAGTGGAAAGAAGAACGAGGAGTAGTTTTCGGATTTATGGAACCAGGTTGGCCCGAGGTAACTGATACTCGGGTGTTTCGTAGAATAATGTGGTTCGCACTACCATTCATGGTTTTGGCAGCGGCAATGATAGCCGCGTTCCTCATCTAAGAAGAGAATGGGGTCAGCCCTTGACATAGGACATGTCTCGCCCGATCATCTATTGAAGCGGACGGCGCTATGTACGATGCAGCTTATCTGTGGGATATCTGGCTGAAACCTTAATTCCGAATTATATAGTGTATTAATAAAGCTTAGAGGGTGCGACAAGAATGATTGAAGACCAAATGGAGAAAATATATAAGAACATACCCATTGAGGATATTCCGTGGAATCTCGAAACTCCTCCCCAGGCTCTTGAAAATCTTGTAACAAATGGAGCAATAACACCTTGCAAAACCGTCGACTTAGGATGTGGCGCGGGAAATTACGCTATTTATTTGGCAAGCCTAGGATTTCACGTTACCGGCATAGATATCTCCCCGTCTGCTATCGAGATAGCAAAAGAGTCTGCATCTCAAAAAGGACTTGACTGTAATTTCATTGTCGCTGATGTCCTTGGCGAGATGAAGGAGGTTCAATCCACATTTGATTTTGCATATGATTGGGAAGTGCTTCATCACATCTTTCCACCAGATAGAGAAAAGTATATTCGAAACGTGCACAAATTGCTCAATCCGGGAGGGCAGTATTTATCAGTCTGTTTCAGTGAAGAAAATCCGCAATTTGGCGGAGTAGGTAAATACAGAAAAACCCCATTAGGAACAGTTTTGTATTTTTCGTCTGAGGAGGAGTTGAGGGCTCTTTACGAATCATTTTTCAAGATTGAGGAATTAAGAACGATAGACATCGAGGGAAAGTACTCTCCTCATAAAGCTATTTACGCTCTTATGATAAAGTAAATGAAAAGGGGAACGCCCATGAAAGGGAGGTTGTTATGAGGCGAAATTCGCAGCGGGTAAGGCTCTTTCTGCTAATAGTAGCACTCTTTGCGGTATGTGCAATGGTACAACGGCAAGAGATTGTCAGTGCACAACCAGGGAAAGTAGGTGAACGCTCTGGCATAACAGACAGTATGGACGATCTGACACAACAACTTCTTAACTGCGAGCTAGGTGAAGCAAAGCCTCGAATAACGGTGATCGACTTTTCGGACTTGGATGGAAATGAGTGCGAGCGCGGGAAATTCGTTGCTGAAGAACTCCTCATGAGTCTTTTTAAGACAGGACGATTTGAGGTCATCGAAAGGAGACTACTGACAAAACTACTTCAACAGCACGAGTTGAATATGTCTGGCCTCGTAGATGAAGATAGCGCCTGCAAATCTGGGAAACTACTTGGCGTGGACTACATTGTGACTGGCACTGTCGCAGAGGCCGCCAATTGGCTAAACATTAATGCACGGTTGATCTCGATTCAAACAGGTTCAATTTTGGCCATGGGATCTGCCAAGCTCGGAAAGGAAGAAGCTGGCCCTGCATTGGCTAAAGTGAAAGATTCATCAAGTATCAAGCGTGATGTTCATGAAGGCGATGACTTTTCGCCAGTGCGTGGAAAGTTCACTCCATGGATGGATGAAAGGGACTATCAGAAAGAGTTTGATCAAAAATTCCGTTATGCTTATTACCCGGCTGTAGTAGAGGGTCGTAGCTTCGACAAACGCAATCAATATAGGGCTATTTTTGAACCTTTCTTGCCCGGGGTCTTCTACTTCTATTCCTATCATGGCCAATTAAAGAGTTCGTATGACCAGAACAACGGCGATCTACTATCGAGGGGTTTTGAATGTGTTCATCTGCAGATTTTTGAAGACTATGATGGCATGAGGAGATATCAGGCTACTTGGATTAGACGACATCACTGAACTCAGCACAGCCCATCCAAACACCCATAGTGAAAAAGAGGGGCGTCCTGCATGTAGGAAGTATAATCTCAGATTAGAAGGAATGAATCACAATAAGGTCATGAAAATAGCTTCTATTGTACTAGGAATAGTGTTTATAGTTTTTAGCCCGATATGTTTCTACCATTATTGGACCATTACGGCTACTTACAGTATCTATGGGGGCCTCTTTTATGTTTATGTGCTTCCATTTCTCATATTCATCAACGGACTGCTCTTTATTAATAAGAGTCAACATATACCTCATGCAATAGCTATTAACCTCTTTGCTTGCGTTACCTTCATTGCCCAGGAATTGTTTAACACGCTCTATCATCTTATCAGATTTTGGCATTCTCAAGAACTTTCTGTCTCAAAGATTATTATTCATTCTCTCGAACATGTTTTTCTATTTCATAAACATTCTCTGTTTCTACCGTCGGTTGCATTACTTGTCTTATTAGTTCTTTTCAAGCCTTCAAGAGTTAAAGCACTTAGGGAATGACTTTGTAAGTCCAGTTCTAAACACGGTATGGCCAAAAGAGTGAAAAGGGGAACGATTTCAGCTTCCGTAACATAAAGCGCCATATAGGCCGTATAATCCTAGGTTATGTGTCACAATGAAAAGTTCCTGTAACTATACCCAAACCAATGGGGGCTAAGCGATAGATGAATAAAAAGATTGAGAACCTTTGTTCGGCGCTCGAGGAATACTGCAAACTTTCAACTATGCCGGTTGCCGTTAAGCTTGGCAAAGAGAGCGAGAGCCCTCCCACAAAGGCAAAACGTCCCCTTAGAGACTTTGGACATAGGATTGCCGCCTGCCAAGGAATGACCATCGCTAGAACTATAGGTTGGACTATCGTGCTGAGAAAAGAGGATCACGCTTGTCCACTCGCCCCAGTCTTTCTGGGACATATAGCGCCTGATATATTTTTGGAGGGCGCTGTTGCCGGCTACTATCAAGACCAAGACGAGTGTGGAAAGAAAATGGAGCGGTCGTTTCCGAAGTGGCCAGTGGATTCTATTCGGGAATTATGGTTTTGCCCTTTGAACAGGTGCGATTTCGAGCCTGATCTAGCCGTAGTATACGGGAATCCGGCGCAGATACTTACTCTGATTCACGCAGCTAACTTCCGACATGGGCCAGGCGTGAATTCATGCAGTACTGGTCGGGGAGGTTGCGCGACTTGGATTGCCGGCGTTGTCCAGTCGGGTGAATGCACATATATGGTTCCAGGTTCCGGCGAAAGGGTATTCGCGGGCACCCAGGATCACGAGATGTCATTTGCTATACCCTATGCTAAGTTTGAGAATGTGGTTGATGGATTGGGGTTTATCAGGAAACAGGGCACCTTTCGATATCCCGTGCCAAACTTGGCGATTCTGTCCGAGCCCAAAATGCCTGAGAAGTATTACACGATAGATCCAGGAGCAAGAACGAACCCTAAGGAGTAACCGCACATTTAACAACAGTGTGACAAAGGGGAACGTCCATAAGTGTATAAAAAACTGGCCATCGAAAGTGAGAAACTTATGACTCTGTGAACGTCCCTGCTTTTGAACAGCTTATCTATGGTTGTGATACTTGTTGAAGTGAAATCAAGCAAAAAGCCGGTTTAAAGATACATTTTTGGGGAAAACATTTTTGTGGATGTGAAACACGCAGGATTGGTTCTTGAGGGCGGAGGCCTTCGGGGTGTCTATACTTCCGGAGTCCTCCGTTTCTTTATGCATAAGAGGCTCAATTTCCCCTATGTAATCGGTGTTTCGATGGGGGCATGTAATGCTGCGAGCTATATCTCCCGGCAGCCAGAGAGAAACAGAATAGTCAATATACAATATGTCAATGATGCTCGATATATCAGCTATCTTCGTCTTCTTACTCAAGGCGAACTGTTCGGCATGAAGTTTATTTTTGATACTATCCCAAATTCACTTGTCCCTTTCGACTTCAAGTCCTTTTTTGAAAGTGAGCAGAAATGCTTCAGCACTGTTACCGACTGCAAGACCGGTGAAGCCATCTATTATGAAAAGAGTGAGCTTGGTGCAGATTACATGAAGATACTCCAGGCGTCGAGCAGCTTGCCATACATTGCGAAACCGGTTCATTATAAAGGGCGGATTCTGATGGATGGCGGACTATCTGATGCGATTCCGATTCGCAAAAGTATTAATGATGGAAACGTCACAAACGTTCTTGTTCTGACCCGTCCGAAAGGCTACCGAAAAAAACGCGCACATTTTTTGGCCCTGGCCCGCTTACGGTATCCACGATGCAACGGCTTATATGAATCTCTTAAAAATCGCCATGCTCGATATAATGAAACAATGGATTATATTGATAAGCTTGAAGAGCAGGGCCAAGTCTTTGTAATCCGGCCCCGGTTCCCGCTCAATGCTGGACGCATTGAACGGAACAAGGAGCGGCTCTATGCAATCTATGATCACGGGTATGTCGATGCCTCCGCATCTTACACAACACTGTGTTCCTATCTGACTTCGAATCAACGTCGCTAACTTGACGATTCCCGCTGAAATTGTATAGAATTGTTAACAACTAAATTGCCCTTCCTAAAAACAGACAACTTCAGCGGATAGTCCCAGGGGACTGTTGAAGGCTCCATGCATCGTGTTCACAAAGTATGTATGGTGCCCTTTTTGTTTTTATGGAAATCGGAGGATTTTCTGATGGCTGACAAACCAACCCATGAAGAATTGGAACAAAGAGTCAAGGAGCTGGAAAAGGAACCTATGCGCCGGCAAGCGGAGGAGGCGCTGCGGGAGTCGGAGGAGAAGTACAAAACACTTATTGAAAGCTCCCTCACCGGAATTTTCATACACCAAGATGGAAAGTACGTGTTTGTCAACGACAGATTTGCAGAAATCCATGGTTATGAACCTGAAGAATTGATCGGAAAGGACCCCTTAGAATTAATCGTCCCTGATGAACGGGATGCCTTCAGGAAAATAGCACAAAAGAGACTGGAGGGAGCAAGTGTTGCCCAGCAGTATGAGGTCCGGAGAATCAAGAAGGACGAGACCATCATCTGGTGCGAAATGATGGCAACCCGTATCGAATATAGAGGAACACCTGCTATAATGGGAAATATTATAGACATTACCAAGCGCAAGCAGGCTGAGCAAACGCTGCGGGAGACTGAGAAACGGCTGTATGAAGAGGAAAAGAGGATGGAGCTATTGCAGTTCGCAAACGATGTCGCCCTGAAATTGATGCATGATCTTAGAAACCCCATGGTTACTATTGGAGGGTTTTCAAAACGCCTCTCCGACAACAAGTATCCTGAAGATAAAGTGCAACAATATACAAAAATCATCTTTGAAGAATCCGTGAAGCTTGACAATGTGCTAAAGAAGGTTTTGGCTCATTTGAAATCCGCTGCGGAGCAAGTATAGACAGCGGAGTTTCGGGACGTTAGGCGGGAAAACAAGGCCAATATAAAATCATTTGTCTCTGAAAGATTTAACATCTATATCACAAGGAGTGGCCATGACCGACACGCGGTACAATGTCATCTACCGGGGAAAAATCCTTCAAGGTTTCGACTTTGAGACTGTTAAACGGAACCTCATCAAAACGTTTTCGCTCAGCGAAGAGAAGGCGGAGAAGATTCTGAAGGGTCGCCGGATAGTTCTGAAAAAGGACGCAGATGAGTCCACGGCCAAGAAGTTCGGTGTAGCCCTGAAAAGGTCCGGGCTGGATGTAGCCCTGACAAAGAGCCCACCAAAGGTCGTGTCCCAGGAGGTGATGCCTGCCCCCACTTTGAAAAAGGTGGCGCCCCCTGAGGAGGAATGGAGAGAAGCCCCACAACCGCCCGAAAAGCGGATAGAGAGAGAAGCGGTGGCTCCGGCACTCGCGGCCGGCATTAAACTGCCGTCGAGGATACCCTTCGAATTCCTGGGCACAGGACCAGAGTACTTCAAAATCTGGCTCGTGAATGTCATCTTATCCATCGTTACCTTTGGGATTTACTCTCCTTGGGCCAAGGTTCGACGAAAGCAGTATTTCTACGGCAGCACCCACATACAAGGAGCCAGCTTCGAATATCTCGCTGATCCTAAAAAGATCCTCAAGGGCCGTGTCATAGTTGTCGGCCTTCTTATCGTTCACTCCATGGTGTCCAAGCTGGCCCCCATTATCGGGTTCATTCTAGGCCTGGCAATCGTAGTGATCTTTCCCTGGCTGGTTGTACGCTCCCTGGCCTTCAACGCCCGCAATAGTGCCGTGAGAAACATCCGGTTCGGTTTCGACGGGACCGTATGGGAAGCCGCCAAGGTGTATGTCTTGTGGCCGATCGTAGCCGCGTTCACTTTTGGGATTCTCTTTCCGTACGTCTATTTTCGCCAGAAAAAGTTTATTGTCGAAAATAGCAGCTACGGTACGACGGGATTTACATTTACCGCCACGGCCGGAGAATACTATGGGCTGGGTTTCAGCGCCATCATCCCGATTGTCATCGGCATCGGCCTGATTGCGACATCCGGCTTCTTTTTCCCTCCTGCCACCTTATTGGTGGGACTGGTTCTGTACCTGTATTTCTTCGCCTTTTTCTCGGTAAAGACCACCAACCTCCTTTACAACTCGAGCCGGCTTGCCCCTCACCGGCTGAAAGCGACCCTAAAGGTCAAGGAATACATTATGCTCGTTGTAACCAACTCAATCGCCACAGCATTAACGCTGGGTCTGTTTCATCCCTGGGCAAAAGTACGGACGCTGCGCTACAAACTGGAACATCTCACCATGGTTGTATCTGGAGATCTGGACAGCTTCATCGCCAAGGAGCAGAAACAGGTCAGCGCTGTAGGTGAAGAGATGGGCGACTTTCTCGATTTCGATTTCGGCCTATGACATCTATAACGGGTAAATGGTACGACAGCAGAACCTCAGCCCAGGTGGACGCCATATGCCGCATCTACGACAATGGCGCCGTCCGGGTCGAGCGGCTGGAAGATGGCCAATCTCTTATGTTCCTGCCCCGGTTCGACATCAAAGCTTCCCCCCGATTGGCCGACACTCCCCGCCGCCTCTACTTTCCCGCTGGAGAGAAATTCGAAACCAAAGACAACGACGCCGCGGACCGGGTGATGAACATGTTTAAGCGCCGTTCCTGGCTTAGAATCGTCTACCGGCTGGAGAGCCGCAAACGATACATCGTGCTCGCTCTGGCAAGCCTGGTCCTTTTCATGTGGGGGAGTATGAAATACGGAGTGCCGGTGGCCGCCAAGCTGATCGCCTTTCGGCTTCCCCCCTCTACCCACGGCATAGCTGGCCAACACGCGCTTGATATTCTGGACCGATCCGTGTTCCGTCCCTCAGAACTGGATGAAGCCACCCGGCCCCGCCTGATGGAACACTTTCGGCCTGTTATGGAAGATCACCCGGGTCACGAGCTGAGAATCCTGTTCCGAAAGGGCGGTCACATAGGTCCCAACGCCTTTGCCCTTCCGGGCGGGACCATTATCTTCACGGACGAAATGGTGCGGTTGGCCGAACATGATGACGAACTGTTGGCCGTGCTGACCCATGAGATCGGTCATATCGTTCACCGTCACGCCATGCGCAGGGTGATCCAAGGCTCGCTCTTGGGCTTTACCCTCCTGGCGATCACCGGCGATGTTTCCGGCTCATCGGAGCTGTTTTTGGGGCTGCCGGTATTACTGACGGAGCTGGCCTATTCCAGGCAATTCGAGCGCGAGGCAGACCGTTATGCTATAGACTATCTCCGCTCCCGCGGCACATCGCCCATCCATTTCGCCAGGCTCATGCGCCGTGTTGATCAGAAAATGGCACCCGAATCGAAAGCGCCTGGCGGGAAATGGTTGAACTACCTTTCAACCCATCCTATGACCGAAGAGCGCCTCCGGAATTTCGAACAGTGAAAAAGGAAGCCGCCCTTTGAAAGTGGGAGCAGCCCTTGACATAGGAAATTTCTCATCTAACCCAGGGCTGAAGTTGGACGCGGCTTAGAGTCGCGCCGCTTGGCCACATTGTTGGACTGCTGCGAATGATCAGGATGTCTATTAAGTCCAAAGGCTTCGCGTCCTTCAACTTTCGTATTGGCTTTTTTATTCTTTTGATGATCTCACTCATCGCGCTGGCACGCATTTTGGAGTTCTGTTGTGCTGAACATACTACCTTCGCTATGTGTGTCCGGATTATACTTGGTTGTGGTTTGTTGGTCATGAGTTGCCTTGCAGCGCTGGAGCAGCGTTCAATCCTCGTGGTCTTCTCGCTACTGATATCCTTCGGTGCCATGCCATATTTCTTGTACATTCTGAACCGGCCTTTATGGATAGGCTATGCTCACTGCATTTGCCGCAGCTATCATAGTCGGTGTCTGCCTATACACACTATTTGATATTGTTAGACGGAAGGCTGAAAGAAAGATGCGGGCCAGAGGTGTTCTGGACATCAAGGAAATCAAGAACGACTTCGCAAGATGGCCATATTGTGGGAAGCGTCTTTCTCTCTATTCCCAGGCGTTCTGGGATGGCAAAAGGCACGTGACATGAGGAAATAACTGTACTTACGCTCTATCAAGAGATGATTGGAAAGTACGGTTTTTTATTTATACTTGTGTACATTTGAGGTTGTGCAGTGAGATTGGTCGTTATGTCCCAAGAATAAGATATGGGAACATTAGGAACATATGGAATTTATGGGAAGGACAACTTGGGAGAATAGAAGACGAGTTTAAGGGTTGCAGATAGATATCTTGGTAAATACCGTTTGCTAAATCAATAAGTTATTACTAAAATGTTTTTCTGAAAAACTATAGCTTGGCGTCTCCCGGAAACAACCGGCGTATCGCGGTCACGACGATACTGAGCCCCAACATCCCCATACCATAGATAAACGGCCGCAAAGGAACAGAATAACGCGGTGTCGGCGTCACCGCAATATGGACCAGGACAAAATACATCAGTAATAACGAACAAAACCTGGAAACAATAATCGCTTCATCGGAGAATACCTTGCGAGCTGAGGGCAACCACACGAGTATGGAAGAAAACAAGGCAAGTATTATCACAGGCCAATGGAGTGTATACATAACCAAGTATGTAATACGGAACGTTTTAGCGTGATGATAGGGAGAATTCAGAACAGGATAAACGAAAATATCGTCATTACCGGTCAATTTCGTTTTCCAGGAAAAAAACGTAACCGGTTTTCCGATCAAATACCATCTGATATATCGTGCCGGTTCATTTTCAAATCGCCTGAAGATTTTTTTTAGGACGGACGACATGGTTTTCTTCGAATCAAAATCAGGATCGAATTTTTGAGGGCTGCCGCAACTTTCGGCTATGTTCCGGTACATCACTCCCGGATACATACCTACCTGAACGGTGATTGCAGCCAGTGAACTCTCTGACGGGGCATTCAGTGTGATAAGATTGCGAACTATCCAGGGACCATAACTTATCGAAAAGCCGACGACCAGAAAAGTGACAAGGCGCAGTGCTTGAGTCCGTTTAAAAAAAATGAAAAACACAGGGATCAGAAAACAAACAAAGTAAACCAACGTGAGTTTGATTAATACGGCGCATCCAAGTGCTATTCCGGTAATTGTGGCCCATCCCTCGGTCTTGTGCGTAGCGAGTTTTTTTATCAAATAAGCCAGTAATACGATAAAGAAAGTGAACAGCGACTCCGTGAGTATATAAATGTCGAACACAATCAGGTGAGGACTAATCGCAACCATAAGCGATGCGGCCAGCGCCCATGGCCGAGACAGGAAGGCTCTGAATAAACTGAAAGCGAGCAAGATAGTCAACGTACTCATGACAGCTTGCGTAATTACGATGTGCCGGCACATCCCGTGGCTGGGAGGAAATTCCACAAAAGGAACCAAGAACAACGAATATCCCGGATTTCTAAAAGCGTCCGGGACAGGTTTATCCCGGAGACTGCTATTTGTCAGAGATGTTTGCCTGGAATAAACGCCGTGCCGAAGAAGATTATGCGCATAAAAGTAATAGTCTACCGCATCCGCCCGAATTGGCGTATCCACTTCAGTCTGCCTGACCATTTGCAGCCGCATACCGAAGCCAAGCGCAAGAATAGTAACGATTATCAGTGCGACAGTACCTTGTCTTATATCGGTTTTGGTGATTTCCGATAGTCTCTTCATTGCCGTGTTTCACCCGTATTAACTTGTGGCTAAATCCACCGGAAACTGAATTTCTTACAATTGAAGTTCCCTGCAGTCCCGATAGAGTCGGGACAGGGAATGCGCTCGCTGTTGCAGTTCAAGTTGGTAAGAGGTGGTATTTCACTTGATTGAAGCTCCCTGCAGCCCGCGAAGCACTGCCGTCAGGCAGAACCTGCGGGGAATGCGCTCGCTGTTGCAGTTCAAACAGAGCTTAAAAGCTCAACCTAAAAAACACAAAATTCGTTGATTAACAAATGAGTTTGGTCTGAAATGTAACACAGGCACAGACAGGCTGTCCAATCTTTTTGGGCGTGTCCGTGTGGATGCACGTGTTGGCATTTCCCCCACTTTGTTATACAATCAGTTGAATATGTGGACAGCGATGAAATGACCGGCTTCGTTACAATACCGGCCATTTCTTTATATGCCGTTTCCGTCTTCGGCTGGGGCGCGCTCTTTTTGAAACTGCTTGGCCCGAAATTCGATGAAGCCCGTTTCTACACCACGGCTAACGGCACAGCCCTTTTGATTTTCTCAGGTGGTCTTCTCAACGATTTTGGGCTAACATTTCGATCTCGATCATACTTGGCATCGAAACCGTAAGGAAGAATAAAGTGACCGCCAAATGCTCCGGCCATGGGTTTCCCATTCGGAAGTTTGCATATAAAAAAAAGGGGGAGGCCTTACATTTAATGAAGCGTTTAACTTTCGCTGCACCCGACGCGTTTGGCGCGGGTCAGTTTACGCGTTAGGCACAGTCGAATTAGTATGAAGTATTTGCTCAGCAAGGCAGCACTTTTGATCCTGGTGTCGACCGGAATTCGCTGAGGCAACATAGGGCGCCGAACCAGCGGGTGAAGCTATGGATGGTTGTCGTGAAGTTTGCTAGGTCAGCGGGTACGGGAGGAAGGGATACGTCCATCAATAGATAAAAAGGGGAAAGAGAGAACCGTATGCATCCAGCATTAACAAAACTAGCCCTTGGGGGTTTGGCCGTTCTTGTTGTTGTCGGCCTGTTTACCGCCATTGGGTTTGCCGTAGCCGCTTACAGGTCCTGGCTGAGAAAGACTCGTGGACCTGAAGAAGCAGAGGCAACCTTGAGTGGTGGCCCGTGCAGCAGATGCGTCGTCAGTGGAAACGAGGGTGCGTCATGCCCGGCAGGTATAGTCAAAGAGGCCGGCAGAGAAACCGCGACAAGACCCGACTCTGATTCCTGACAGTAAAGAGGTACACTGATGGTTCTTTTAGAAATCAGTGATAAAACGCCCCTTCAAGCAAAACGAATATGAGCTCCATTAGCAAAGATTCCACGATTTTTATCATCAGTCGATGCTCAAGGCCCCTCTGTTACCTGGGTGTAAAGAGATCCTGACTGAACTTGGCAAATTAGACATTACTCGAGTTGCGCTGTCAAATACGCCACTGGTTGAGCTACAAAAAATTCTGGCCGCTCATAACCTTCAATCCCTTTTGGACCTGATACGAGGCGGTGGGGATTGGCCGAAATCGGAATCATCGGTCAGGCTTATCCAGGAGTCTGAATTTGAACCTGATAAATGTCTTTTTATCGGAGACGGAAAAGGTGATTTGGCAGCAGCAAGATACGCCGGAGTATCATTTGAGTATCGAAGGAGGAAAGAATGAGTCAGATCAAGATCGAACGTAATCCAGATCAGGAGCGCCTGCAAGGGCTGGGCGTTTTGAACTGGCCGATTTGGACCAAGGAGGTGTCGGAGTTCCCCTGGAGTTATGATGAGCAGGAGACCTGCTACTTTCTTCAGGGTGATGTTGTTGTGACGCCTGACGGCGGGGAACCCGTGGAAATGGGCAAGGGTGACCTTGTCACTTTCCCTGCCGGCATGTCATGTACCTGGCAAATAGGTAAAGATGTTAAGAAACACTATCAGTTTGGATAAGAATAGTGGGAGACAAACGAGGTTCGAAAGTGCATATCGCTCTTCGCATTGGTTCAGGCATCCTGATTTTTTACCTCGCTTATTGTTGTTTCCTGTTCCTGTTCCAGCGGCACATTCTCTTCCCTAGATACCAGATTGGGACACCTTCTGGAACGGGAGTGAATATTCCAGGCATGGAAAAAATGTGGCTGCCCACAAATCACGGAAAGGTCGAGGCATGGTTTCTCCCTCCTGACCGTGATGGAGTGACGGGGCCTGCGCCAGCAGTTATCTTTGCCCATGGCAACGCAGAGCTGATCGACTTCTGGCCTCAGGAACTTGACAAGTTTACATCTCTTGGAATGGGACTATTGCTTGTTGAGTATCCTGGCTATGGACGTTCGGAGGGGACTCCGTCGCAGGAAAGTATTACTGAAGCGTTCCTGGCAGCCTATGACACGCTTATCTCCCGGAACGACGTGGACCCCTCCCGAATCGTGCTACTCGGACGCTCCCTTGGCGGTGGCGCCGTATGCGCCCTTGCGACCCGGCGCCCTTCTGCCGCGCTCATTCTTATGTCTGCATTTACCAGCGTAAGATCGTTCGCATCCAAGTTCCTATTCCCCAGCTTTCTCATAAAAGACCCATTCGATAATCTTGCAAGCGTCAAATCCTATCCCGGCCCAGTGCTCGTCATACATGGAAGGCATGACAATCTGATTCCCTATAAACATGGCGTTGCTCTGTACCGCGCGGCACAACGGGGCGAAATGATCACGTACGATTCTCAGCATAACGATTGTCCACCAAATTGGGACACATTCTGGCGGGACGTGGAGTCATTTCTCCGCAAGGCAGGGATTTTTGAAAACTCAGGAGAAATATGAAGAGTTCTTACATTTTAGTCATATCCTTGTTCCTGGCTTGTTTGGTTGCTTGCAATAATGACAGCACCGTAGACATGGAAACACAAACCCATTCACGAAATAACTCGCCATTTTTGGAGCACAAGGGAGCATACATGCCTGAGAAAGTCATCAAAACTGATGAGGAATGGCGACAGCTGCTCACACCACAGCAACACGTCATTACCCGGAGAAGAGGCACTGAACGACCCTTCACAGGCAAGTATTTCAATTTTAGGGGAAAAGGCATTTACCAATGTGTGTGTTGTGCCAATGACCTGTTCAGCTCAGAGACGAAGTACGATTCTGGAACAGGTTGGCCCAGCTTCTGGGCACCGATTTCAGAGCAAAACATTAAGACTGCTGAGGATAGTAGCGGTTTTAAGAAAAAAACTGAAGTATTGTGTAACAGGTGTGACGCACATCTTGGACACGTGTTCAATGACGGTCCTCCCCCGACCGGACTTCGCTACTGCATTAATTCTGTCGCGCTGCAGTTTATTGAAAAGAAATAACCGTTGTTCAAAGGAAAGGAGCTCATATCATGTCCTTACTCAAAACGGTCCCGTTGGAAGAAGCTGAAGGAAAACTCTTAGAACTTTACGACACCGCCGAGCAATTCTTTGGCACAGTGCCCAACAATGTCAAGATGTTCGGAGTAAGCCCGGCTATGTTGGAGAATCAAGTACAGTTCGCCGTGTATTCTATGGAGCATCCAACACTTAGCGCCCCGTTCTTTGCAATGATACGTTTACTCGTGTCACACTCAACTGAGTCGCCTTATTGTGCCCACATGAATGCGGGCTTGTTGACCCAACAGGGCTTCACGTCAGAGCAGATAGAGGCTGCCAAAGCTGAAGCAGGGCAAGCGCCATTGGACGAGAAAGAGACGGCCTTGCTTCTCTTTGTACTGAAAGCAACAAAGGCGCCTAAATCGATAGAGGCAAAAGATGTGGATGATTTGCGTGCTATGGGATGGACTGACAGAGATATTTTTGATGCTTTAGCGCACGGTGCACGAGCAGTCGCCACTAATATTATTTTTGATACCTTTAAACTCGAAAACGACTAGTGTTGTGTCTGAGTCTCTATGAACATGGTCGCAGTAGTGGCCGTCTTCTACAAGGAGATATGAGATGAAGTTTCCCCACCTCTTTGAGCCGGGCAACATAGGCGAATGCCAGCTCAACAATAGAATCATCATGGCCCTTTTCCCAACCAAATACGCCACTGAAAGCAAAGTCAATCCGAGGATGATGGAGTTTTATCGCGCCAGGGCAAAAGGCGGGGTAGGCTTGATTGTGCTGGACTGCCTGTGTCTCGATTATCCAAGGGCTTATAAGGGGCCCCAGGAACTTCGTTTTGACGTTGACGAATACGCCCGGAGCGTATCGGCCCTTCTTGGTGTGATTCATGCGGAGGGATCAAAGGCCTTTATGCAGCTTAATTATCCCAAGGAAAGGGTCTTTGACAAAGAGGTCCCGGGTGCCAAGAAGAAAGGGGATGTGTGGACACTTCCCCTGGCCAATGCCATGTCTGACGAGGAAGCTGCCGAGATTTTGGAAATCATGGCCAACGGGGCCAAGCGGGCCAAAGAAATCGGTTATGATGGCGTGGAAATCCAAGCTAGCTACGGCGATCTGATTGCCCAGCTCCTTTCTCCGCTTCTGAATAAGCGCAGCGACCGTATGGGAGGATCCTTGGAGAATCGGACACGTTTCCTGACCGAACTCATTGCTAAGGTGAAAGAATGTGCCGGTCGAGATTTTCCGGCGATGGTTAAGCTGGTATGCAGTGAGTTTGTCCCCGGTGGACTCGGTATAGACGAAGCCAAACTCATAGCCAGGCTGGCGGAGGATGCAGGGGCTGACGCCATTGTGGCCAACGCGGGCAATAAATCAACTAAATTCATAACCATCCCTTGCCATGAGAGCCCTCCGGGGCCATTGGTTGACCTGGCCACTCAGATCAAGAGCTTGGTCAAAATACCTGTGGTCGCCATAGGCAAGATAAATACGCCGAATATGGCGGACAACATCATTGGAGAAAACAGGGCCGATTTTGTGGCCATGGCCCGAGCCCTGGTGGCCGACCCTGATTTTCCACGAAAGGCCGAATCCGATATGGCCGACGATATCCGGGGGTGTGTCTATTGCCTTGAAGATTGTGCAGAAAAGGGGTACCCGAAATTGGGAAGGTGCTGCACAGTTAATCCCTTTTGCGGCCTTGAGTTTTCCTGGAAGGTTTCAGCCGCCCCGGAGAAAAAGAGAGTACTTGTGTTGGGCGGCGGGCCAGCCGGGATCCAGGCAGCCATAATATGCAGCCAGAAGGGACATGAGGTAGAACTGTGGGAACGGGAGACTCAACTGGGCGGCCAGGCCAAGCTGGCCAGCTTAGCCCCATTTAAAGAGGAAATGTCCGAGGCCCTGCGCTATCTGAAACATTCCCTTGCGAAAAGCCAGGTGCCGGTTCGTCTTGGGCAACAGGCCGATGTTTCGGATATTGTCGACTTTGACCCTGACGCGGTTATTGTTGCCACTGGTTCACGTCCAAGCCTTCTGAACATCCCTGGCATCGACTCCGAAATAGTGACAGATGTCCGGAGTGTGTACGAAAAGAAGGGAGCCCCCGGCCAAAAAATAGTCATTATCGGTGGAGGCGACACCGGTTGCGAGACAGCTGATTGGCTTGCTGCTCCTGGAAGAGAGATAACTGTAGTAGAAGTAATGTCTCAGGTTCTTTGTCGCATGAAGAAGATCCCCAGCCAACGTCTACTTTCGAGACTTGCTGATAAGGGGGTGACCATCTTAACAGAAACTGAAACGACCTCTATTGATAAGAACAAAGTACATCTTAAAAAGAAAGACGGTCAGGAGGTTGTGCTGGAGGCAGATCAGGTGATCGTCTCTGTCTGCCCTGAGCCGGAGAATAGTTTTCTAACGGCCCTGGAGGGAAAGGTTATGCACGTAGTAGGTGTGGGCGATGCTGTCTGCCCGGGAAATCTGGGGTCAGCCTTAAGGAGCGGCACTGAGGCAGCGCTGAAAATCTAATAGGAACTTCTTGTACAATTCCTGTCAGAGAATCACCCCCCAAGCACCTTCCAGCACCGCACCCTGTGATTTGCGCCTGCCCTGTAGAACTCGATTTCGTCTTTCCGGCACTTATCTTCAACAAGTGGACATCTCCCTTGAAATCTACACCCGGGAAGTGGGTCCAAAGGGCTTGGTACATCCCCAGAAAGGGCTTTCAGTTCACGTCTTTTGTCAGGCTCAGGCACGGGCACTGCTGAAAGCAATGCCAGTGTGTATGGATGGAGGGGATCGTCATAGAGTTCATCCACAGGGGCATATTCCATGATGTGTCCAAGGTACATGACAGCAACCATATCGCTGATGTACCCAACCACATTCAGGTCGTGGG
>SDBU01001413.1_pt1 | contig 34299 bp, 32 predicted proteins | sample 2277071 | NCBI WGS metagenome assembly SDBU01 (sample SAMN10397929, study PRJNA504765) | marine sediment metagenome | isolation source: marine sediment core GS08_GC12, 126 cmbsf | place: Arctic Ocean: Gakkel Ridge, Loki's castle | collected 2008 | reverse complement strand
CAACCAGGATAACCTTGGCTATGTGCTCTTCCAGCACGATATAACTGGTAACGCCGACAACGCAACCCTGGTCAACTATGTCGCCACGCAAACCACCACCAGATGGTATTCCGTTGATGCAGCTGGAACAATAACCCAGTATGATACTGCTCCGTAGTAATCTATGAGTTATAACAAGGTTTCGGTGGTGGAAGTATTGAAGGAGAGGTGTCCGGGGAATGTAAAAGAGGGCGCCTCTCCTTCTTTTGAGCATAGCTACGAGATTGCTTCGCGGAGCCTGTCCTGAGCGGTATGAGATTCTTCGCTTCGCTCAGAATGACAGGAAGCGAAATGACAGGGCTCGCAAGGAGTTGTCATTGTGAGGAGCGTAAGCGACGAAGCAATCTCCTTTGAGCAGGTTAGAACCCGGAAATTGAGGAGACGGCAAGGGAAAACTATGGACTATCCAGTTAGAATATGCCCTCGGTGCAAGGCACAACTCCAGCCGGGAGACGGTGCCTTTGAGCTGGTGAGGAAAGGAACAGCAGGCTCAGAGCATCCCCCGGGACTCTCCGTCTCCCTTTATTCGTGTCCACAGTGTGGCTATATTGAACTCTATGACCTTAAAGTCGTCGGTCGTATCTGAGAATGACACCCCCGTCATTGCGAGCGGAGCGTGGCAATCTCCATAATAATCCTGCCTTTCTTGGGGATTGCTTCGGCACTTCGTGCCTCGCAATGACAGCTATATGTGGTGACATAAATACTTGTCCATAAGATATGAGGAAACTCTAAGCAAATTCAAAAGACCAAAGTTAAAAGCTAAAAACAGCACGACTTATAAGGCAAAATAGGTTTTGGTCATTCGGCTTTAGATATTGTTTAGGATTTCGTGCTTCGGATTTAGGATTTAATCCCCTTTACTCGCTTACTCACTGGGCTTGGGCTCGAGCTTAAAAGGGCCGTCTTTGACATAGGGGTAGCCTTCAGGGGGAGTGACAGGAGTGGAAAACCGACCGCTTTCCTCCAGAGCGGTTTTGTATTCTCTAAAGGTGAGATAATCATCCGCCCGGCAGGTAAAAGTTATCTTGTTGCCGTCATGGCTAATAGACTGCACCTCAACACCAAGCTCCCCGGCGAGGTTGTTGATAACCCTCAGGTCTTCGGTAAAGCCGCCACCCATATCTACGATGGTGTGATATTCGGCAATAGCCTTCTGCAGTGGCTCACGGTCTTTGAGTTCAGCCTGCCTCCGTTCCAGTTCACTGTTGAGGATGGTATATCTTGCTTCCAGGTTAGCTGTTCTATCCATAGCTTCAGAGGTTACCTGGTATAGAGGAAACAGCAGAGCTATGGCAGCTAATATAGCACAAGAGAGGTATATCTGCCTGGCTGAGGGCTTCCAGGGTTGGTAGATTTGGGGCAGGAGATTGATATCGGGCGGCGAATAGCTACCTTGCTCCACATTTTGGGATGGCACTATCCCCTTCAGGGCAAGCCCGATATTGACTGCATATTGGGAAACGGGCAGGTGCGCTGGACACTCCAACGGAGGTGCCAATGGCTCAATGGGGTATCCTACCCTGGCTTGCAGCCTCTCCATCAGGGTGAGGTCCCGTGACATGTGCCCAGTAATGAGGAGGGGTGTTGCCGGGTCGAGGGGAGTATCAGAATGATGCGAATTATAGAAGCCCACCGTTAGCTCCAAGTTTACCGCCAAATGCTCCGCCTTATCTTCCACGGTAAGGTCATCTTGCTGCCAGGCTACGGTACGCGTGATTTCAGGGACGCCATTAACTACCATAACGATGTCAAAGCTAGTGGGCTCGATATTAAAGATAAGAGCCTGCTCCTTATTCACTGCCCTGGCTAGTGCCATAGCTTTGAAGTCCAGTATGCGGGGATTCATGCCGGCTGCCCTCAAGGCTTGCATCTCACTATCTATCACTTCTCGGGGCACACCCACCACAATGACTTGCTGGGCACCCTCACCGGTGGCGATAGTTTGCCATGAGAGATATAGCTTTTCCGCAGCTAAGGGCATTACCTTCCTCGCCGCTTCCACAACCGCCTCTTGGGTTGTTAACTCCCCGGGCAGATTGGATACCGCCAGGATACGGCTTACCGAATAAAGACCGCTGACACTGGCAATAACATCCTTCCCCGTTATACCACTTGAGGTCATAAGCTGTTTGACCGCAGTGCTCAGAGCCAGCGGGTCTGAAACCACTCCTGCTTCAACCATGGTCGGTTCAAGGGCGAGGCTTGCCCATCTCACTACCCTCTCCCCGCTGGTCTCCATAAGCCTGATGTCGGTACTATTGATTTCAATGGTTATGACTTTCCTGGCCAAGGTTACCTTCTCCTTTGACTAATAACAATTAAAGGCTGTCATGCCTCGGGTTTAGTATAGATATCAACATTCACGGCGGTAACAGTCTCAATCTTAGACTCCTCACTCCCCAGATACTCCATTGCTGTGATTATATTGGCTCCGTCAAACTGACGCACTGTGCCATCGGTCTCACAGGTGTAGTAATACTTGGTGGTTAGCGTGGTGATATAGCTGACGGTCTCAAACTGGGTGGTATTATCCGTAGGGATTATGTCATGTTCATAAAGCACATACCCACCCCTCGGCAAGCCAGTCCCGGTGTAGCCTTTGTAAACAACCGTGGTAGTGATATCAGGGAAGCCTTCAACCGTTCCCTCTGTATCCGGGTCGTCTCCCATAAGATTAGTGGCAATGCCACCGGCAAAGCTCATCGGCTCAGGTATCTCTGACAGAGCATTATCTACCATCATGGCGGTTACTGCCGATGCCACATTGCGGAATTCCGCCCTTCTAGCTCCCTCTTCACCTATGTACTTAATTTCAACCTGGCTAGTAACTACCTTATTTAGCACCATGGTCATATTCTCAGTCTTACCTGAATCAAGGTCGGAGATGAAAGCCATCACATTGCCATAGTCGCCCTGCACATGGATATTTCTGAAGGACAAAAGCTGATAATTGCCCCCACCCACCTTCGCCTGGCTGAATGCGGCTGAGGAAACACGGAACTTACCACTAGCAGGGTCAACATCAATTCCGTTCTCCTCAGCGATGCCAACCAGTTCCTCAATGGCATCCTGGTCTGTCATTGGGGCGAGAAGCTCAGTGACGTTATCATATTCTGCCTGCAACTCCTTGCCACTGGGCAATTGTCTGGAGACTACAAGGCTTAGCTTGGTGATTTGCTCATCAAGCTCTCTTTGCTGTGAGCCCTGCTGCCAATAGAGAAAGCCAAAGGCAATGTAGATAATCAGTAAAAGACCGATTACTAATAGAACTCCCATATGGCGAAGTCTGGCTATCAGGTTCTCCATATTTCCTATCTTTCCAGTCTACTTTTTTTCAGCTTATGCCCCCCTAATAAGGGAAGGGAAACTCTAAATACTAATTCCTAAACTCTAAACAAAACATCTAGGATTTAGAATTTAGGATTTGGAGCGAAGCGACTTCAGGATTTAATGCCTCTGGCTACTTCCACCTCTCGCGCAGCGCCTTCTGAACCTTCTCCTCTATCGTTTCTTCTACCGTTTTGTCTACTATTCCCTTAACCGCCTTTTTTACCTTCTGCTCCAGTTTTGATAGCTCTTCATCATAGAAGCGATGGTATAATTGCTTCCCCCGCCTCCAGCCCACAAGCCAGACCATGACCAGTCCAAAGAGGGCAACTGGGGCCACAACCTCAATTCCCATTTTTGTATATGTAACTAAGATTATGACAAGAATCAAAATGGCGAACAAGAATACAGCAACATTAAGGTCCCACCTGGCAGCATTAGCTCTGTCTCTTGCCCTCTGGGCAGCCGCTCGTTCCATTTCCGGTCTGACATCTTTGGTAACTTTAGCTTCGTCCATCATTTCCCCCCCTTGGTAGTTTTTACTCCACTATTATAAACATTATACACGGCAACTCCTAGTCCACCTGCCACGAACTGATAGTGATGCCCCTCAGTATCAGTGCCATATTGGCATTGATAGTTACACCCGTGGCATTGGCGCTGGAATCGAAGGCCGGCACCATGACCGTGCCCGTGTTCCAGCTATAGTTTCCAAAGAAGTCTTCGGCAGTAACTCCAGCCTCAGTAAAGGCTGAATTAGTAATACCAGTCTCCTTAAGGCAAACTAATATTTCGTTATAGTAGCTGCCGGATACACTTTTGGTAGTTACGGCATGAAAATTGAGTGTCATCGTCTGCTCAGAAGCGATGGACAAATCAATGCCACCGGGGAACTGGTCTTTTGTCCACGTCAACTGCTCTCGTTCTACACCGTTGAGCGTAACCATCTCCGATATCGGTTCCATATCCGTACACCCGGACACATTACCGGAATAGTCGAATCCGGGAGGCAAATAATCTATTATCGTCTCAATTGAGCGCGCTTGCGTATACATGTTGGTCATGCTGATACTATATTCAATGTCCGTCTCCACGCCCGGCGGGATAACTTCAGGAAAGGATGTCTTGGTCACCTCGATCACATTATCATCCACGCACTCCCCGGGATTATCCGGGCTTCCAACAGTAATAGGAGCCTGAGGCCCGCTGAGGGTATTCCATGGCTTCAGCACAATCCAGTTGCAGTGCACCTTGTGGTCATCTAGCCTACCTTTTATCCTGAAACGTATCATCTTCACCTGCCTGACGTTGAAGTCACGTAGGCCGTAAAAATAGTGGGCGGCATCACCTGGGTCTGAAGAGAAGGCACCCTCGCCCGTATCTTTGTTATAATCCTCAGGCCACTTCAGGTAACCGGGGGATGGAACCCATTGAGGGTCAGGGATTGGTTGCCAGGTTGAGCCCCCGTCCAGACTTATCTTACTGCTGCCAATTTCGTAGATGCCAGAAGGTGAGAAACCTAGGGGTAGTATGTCGTAGATAGCATCCAGGCCCTGGGTGGTATTATCGCTGAGCTGTTCGAGAGTAATGGTATATTCGTAGTCATACCAGTCCCTACCAGGAACGGGGTCAGGGAGAAATTGGTGCTCAACCGTCTTCGTCGGTTTGATTACGTCGTCCTCGGCCAGCGTAATCCCTCCTACGCCCTCCATCGCCCGCATATAGACGCCAACAGTCACTAGCGCACCGCACACATCCAGGTCGTAGTGTGCCTGTGGCTCAGGCTCTCCTGACAGCATTAATTCCTCTGCCAGACCATCATGCAGTAGCTTCCATAGTATGAACTCTTGCGCTGCGTCGGCGGCATACAGCGCCTTCACCCGTGGTAGGACAATCTGGCTGCTCTTGAGGGAGGTACCGGTGAGCCTCAGCGCCGGGACGACCAGCAGTACCCCTACCGCCAGCAGTATTAAAACCAGAATGAATGCCTGCCCAGCCTCTCTTTTTCTCATCACTCTATCTCCGCAGCCCGTAAATACGAGCTGAATTCGAGGGTCTCACTCCGTTGCGGGACACTGGAACCAGTAGCGGTAATGACGACATTGACAACCCTGCCGTCCTGGGTAAAGTTAACGGAGGTAATGTTTCTGCCGACAATGCTCTCCTTACTGTCATAGGTGCGCACCAGATGGGTGCCGGACAGGTCGTAGCCGCTGGAATGGAATGAGGTCGCGTTCTCTGACCCAAAATTGGTGTAGTCTATCCAACTTAAACTGACCGAGCTTTGAGGAACAGCGTCGAGGTTAGAGTTCTGGGTCATCATAAGGTCTTTTTTAATCCGTAGAGCGGCGCGATTTACCTCTGTCAGCGCCACGACCTGGCTGTTGGTGCGACCGGTGCTCAGTATGACCTGGTGGATGGTAAGCAATGCGCCCACCAATATCACGCTACCCACCGCCAAAACCACCAGTAATTCAACGAGTGTGAATCCTTTTTGCCTCATCTCTTAGTCCTCTACTCGCTTAGTCTTGTAGGTGCATATCATGAGAACCGGCTTACCCCCATCCCGAGATACGGTTACGGCAATCTTCTGGAGGGTCTCATTGTCAGTATAAGTATCAATCCAAGTGTCCCCATCACTGGTGAAGTCAATGTCAACATTTACGCTGTACTGAGGTGGAACGGTGATGAGCTCCTCAGGCTCAGGGTAGGTATCGGCGTAAGGCATCGCCTTGATAGCTTCAAAGTAGGCGGTAGCCAGATTTGTCGCCACCACCCGCTCATCAAGGGTGCGGGCAGCTCTGGAGTTCGTGTCCAGGGCGGTCAGTAGACCCGTCCCGATAAGACCCAGGATACCCACGGCAATCAGGACTTCTAACAGGCTGAACCCCCGTTGCCCCCGAAAAAGTCTAAATCTTCCTTTTCCCAACTGTCTCATAATTAACCTCAGAAATTGGGATTGCTTCGTCGCTACCGCTCCTCGCAAAGACAACTCCCTGTCATTGCGAGCGAAGCGAAGCAATCAATACACAACAAGATTGTTTCGTCGCTACCGCTCCTCACAATGACATAGAGACATAGCAACACCAACTACCTCCTGCTGACTAGCCAAAGGCTCCGGTGAGGGTATACATTGGCATGATTACTGATAGGGCAATGAAGCCAACCACTAGGGCAATGCCGATGGTGCTGAGAGGACCTATCATCCCCACCATAGCGCTCATTTTTTCTTCGGCTGTAGTTTCGTAGAAATCAGCGACAACCCCCAGAGTAAAGTCAAGGGTATTGGTCTCCTCGCCCACAGCTACCATCTGGACCAGGAGGGGTGGAAATATATCTAGGCGGGACATTGGTTCAGATAGTCCCCCACCCAGGAGAAGTCCCTCATTGACCCGATTTAAGGCACCACGGATGACTTTATTGTTGCTGGATTGGGGCATTATCTCCATTATTTCCTGCAGATTCAGCCCGGCACTGATTAGTACCGACATGGTTCGGCTGAAACGGGCTAACTCACCCATAAGGGTAGGGGGACCAATTATAGGGGCAGAGAGCCGCAGCCGGTCAAGCAACCGTCTTCCGGTGGGCTGCTTCACCAGCCATAGCACCAAGGCGGCTAATAACACCGCAGCTATCAAGAAATAAAGCGTGTAGGTGTTGAAAACATTTGTTATACCAATAAGGATTCTGGTGGGCAGAGGCAGTTCTACACCCATAGCAGTGAACATGCCAAGCAACTGGGGCATGACCACTGTCATAAGAATAACGACTACTACTGCGCCAACACCTAGAACCATTAGTGGATAGGTTAAAGCTCCGCCTATCTTTTTAGCTAATACACCCTGCTTCTCGTGGTAGTCAGCCATTTGATGCAAAACCATTTCCAGATTCCCTGACTGTTCTCCAACAGCAACCGTTCTACCGTAGATATCACTAAAAGCTTTAGGATGTTTGGAAATGGCCTGGCTAAATGAGCCGCCGGTGCGAATATCATCAACCATAGCTCCCAGAATCTTCTTGAATGCCCTGCTGGTTGTTACCTGCCCCTGGAGAATCTCCAGAGCCGGCAGGAGTGAGATGCCTGACCTGAGGAGTGTAGCTAGCTGGCGGGAGAAGACAATCACATCTCGAGGCTTGACTTTGAAAAGGGTGGGCAAAGCCTCTTCCAGGTTGAACATAGAAGGAGCGACCTCTACACTCACGGGATGATAGCCTTGCCCAATTAGAAGACGCTCAGCCGCAACCTCGTTGGTGGCCTTAATAGTGCCTTTTACCAGTTTCCCCTGGCTAGTGGCAACCACATAACGGTAAGATATAACTTTTCCCTTCGTGGGAATATCAAGGGTTCTTGCCATTGTCCTTCCTTAGCTGACAGAGAAAACATTGCGTATGACTTCATAAGGAGTAGTGATGCCTGCCTTTACCTTCAGCATACCATCATGCCATAGTGAGACCATACCTTCTTTATAGGCCTGGGCGCGAATATCACCGGAGCCAGCACCACTCAGAATCATCCTCCTTATCGATTCGCTCATCACCATAACCTCAAAGATGCCGTTTCGCCCCAGATAGCCAGTATTGGCACAGAAATTACAGCCAGCACCAATAAGAAATTCCGATTGTTTTTCATTTAACTCCTGCTCGTAAGCCAGTTGCTCATCAGGACTGACCTGGGTAGGCCGGGAACAATAAGAACAAACGCGGCGCACCATCCGCTGGGCGACGATGCCAATCACTGCTGAGGCAAGAAGGAAAGGTTCTACCCCCAGGTCTATCATTCGGAAGATAACACTTACAGTATCATTGGCATGAACCGATGAAAGCACCAGGTGACCGGTAAGAGATGCCTGGGTAGCTATCTGAGCCGTTTCGGCATCACGTATCTCCCCTACTAGCATAACATCAGGGTCAAGCCTCAAACAAGCTCTAAGTCCAGTAGCAAAGGTCACCCCAGCCGCGGGGTGGACTTGCATCTGATTAATATTAGCGAAACGATACTCTACAGGGTCTTCAATAGTTATGATATTGCGCCCAATGCTATCAAGCTGGTTAACTGTGGCATACTGAGTGGTGGTCTTACCCGAGCCGGTAGGACCGCTAATTAATAGCATTCCAAAAGGAGTCTTCACTATTTGTAAGTACCTGTCCAAAGTCTCAGGCAGAAAGCCTATCTCTGCTAAGGGGAGAAAAGCAAAGGTCTTATCCAGAATACGCAATACCACCATTTCTCCATATATAGTATTTGAGGTAGCCACCCGGATATCTACTTCTCTATCTCCCATGTCAAAGGTGATTTGCCCATCCTGAGGGCGGCGGCGCTCAGCAATATTCAGCCCAGCCATTATTTTCACCCGGGAAAGCAACGGTGGATGGACATTCAAAGGTAGAGACATAATATCATGCAAAATACCATCAATACGGTAGCGGACGCGCAGTTTGTCATCCTGAGGCTCAATATGGATATCAGAGGCTCGGTCTCTCACCCCCTGCTTAATAAGAAGGTCTATAGACCGGACAACAGGGGCTTGAGCTATTGCATCAGCAGAGACCCGTGTCTCAGCTACCCTCACTCTCTGGTAGCGAGTAGGGATTTGACTGAGCTGTTCTTCAATCTCACCGCCAACCCTGTAGTTGAGGTCAATCATCTCTTGAATATCTTGAGAGGTACTGAGTACCGGCTCGATCCTTTTCCTGGTCAGAGCTGCCAGGTCCTCAATAGCCTGAATATCCCTTGGGTCTTCCATGGCTACCACTATTGTACTGTCAGTGGTATCTACAGGGATAACACCATATTTCCTGGCTATCGACTCAGGGATTAAGGCTACTGCGTGAGGTTGAACACCCTCTTTTTTCAAGTTAACAAAGGGGACTCGCAGTTGTAGGCTGGTAAAGAATGCCAGTTGTTGTGGCGTGATTAACCGCTGTTGCAACAGAACTCGCTCAAACTTATCACCATCCTTGGTTTGCACTTCCATGACATGGTGTAATTGCTCCTTGGTAATCAGCTTTGCCTCAACCAGCATCTGACCCAAGTCTTTTGATGATGTTCTTTCCGATGACATCATCCTCTCCTCAAGGCAATTTTAATAAATAACTCCAGTTTAGTAAGTCCTTATCAATTATTTCCCAACCGGGGGTGGTGCTTCTTTCAAGGTTAGTTTGATTCTTTTTACTCCTCTTTTCCCCGCTGCCAGTGGCGAGGTTGATGTCGCCTCCGCCAAACTATCCTCCTGAGGCAACTCTGGTGTTACTTCTACACCAGGTATCTTTGATATTATGCTGATTAAGGGAATTGGCTTATCTAACACAACGGTTATAGTAGTGCCCCGGTCCCAGGAGCCTGTCGTGCGAAGAATCCTTATCTCAGGTATCGTTTGCAAGTGATTATATAACTTAGACACCGCCACCAGGACTACCGGCACGCCTATAGCTAGCTCTACCTCACCAGCATAAAGGGTTTGGCTACCCTGTTTTAGTAGCGCAGACTCGGTTCCTCCTCTGCCTGGTCTTTCTTCAGGGAGGTGCTCCTCCGTTATCACCTCCACTGGCTCAGAGACCCTAGCCTCTTCCTGAAGCTGGGGAGGCTCCTCTATCTCCTCCTTTGGAGGCTCCTCTTGAAGCTGAACAGGTTGTTCTATCACCTCTCCAGTAACCTCTTCTTGAAGCTCAGCCGTTCTATTTGCCGCCGATAGAATATCTTCTGCTTCTTTCTGGGTTGCTATTTCAGCTCTCCTCTTTATTTCCTCGGCCTCTTGCTTAGCTTGGTCAATAATCGTGGCAGTTTCAGCTTCAGCCTCTGTTTGCGCCTTCAGCTTGATGCTGGCTGCCATCTGTTCTGCATCGGTTACCGCCGTTTTAAGGAGTGGGGCGAGTGAAGCACTATACTGTGCCATCAGGTCATTAACAAAACCAACTACCTGCTCTTCATCTAGCCCCTTTTCTACAATATTAAATTCCCTTCCCCATAAGAGTCTTGCCTTCCACACTTTCTTGTCAGATCGCTTAGTAAGCCACTTGAACATGGGACTAATATTGATTTCCCTTTCCTCCAATTGCTTTGTCTTCTGTTCCTTCTTCTCGGAACGCTGACCAAGCCGCTTGAACATCAGAACTAACCTACCTTTAATTATTAATCCATAGTCAAATTATAACTTGCCAAATGGCAAATCGCAATAGGTAAATAATACCCCCATGATTATACTGCTAGCTCATTTCTCAGGCAATCCTGCAAAAGGGTGATTTCAACTAGAAACGACACCCTCTGGCAGTAGTCCATTCGGGTGAATCTTCACTTGTTGAGCCTTTATGTATTTGTGCCTCCGCAAAAGTTCTGGATAACTAAACCTAATTTCAGAATACAGGTTCACATAAAATTTGTCAACTAGGCGCTAAAACCTATGTCAGAGGAAATGATGCCAGCCGAGTCAAGCCAAAATACTTGACAAAAGGGTTATTTTATGGCATAATTGTAGCCTATTGGCATTTCCAGATTGCCTGAGCTCTAACCGGAGATGAATAGATGGACAAAATAGTGGTGACAATAGTTGATAAACAGGCTCTTTTCAGGGTTGGTGTGCACCACGCCTTATCTCAGCAACCTGACTTCGAGATATTTGACAGTGCTCCCAATGAGAACGCAATGGCACTAATTGAGGCTAATTCTCCCAATGTGCTACTACTGGATATTGACTATCCTTCCCTCAGGGGGCTTGCCCTGGCACGAAAAACTGCCCTACACTGTCCGACCACCAAGGTAATAATGCTAACTTCCAACCCTGATGACAGGCAGTTTTTTGAGATTATCAAAGCTGGAGCTATAGCCTACTTAGATAAGAGCATCACCGCCGAAGAGCTGACCAAGACCATAAGGCAAGTCTCCCGCGGTGAATACCCCATAAATGACAGCGTCTTAGCCAGACCCAAGGTTGCCGAGCATGTATTAAGACAATTCCAAAGCATGCATAGTAACAATGGGAAAATCATGGAAACTATAGTTGCCCCCCTCACCCCTAGGGAGACACAGATTCTAAACTATATTGCCAATGGTAACTCAAATAAGCAAATCGCCTACATTCTGCAAATCAGTGAGCAGACAATTAAGAATCATGTTAGCAACATCCTGCGCAAGCTAAATGCTAATGATAGAGCCCACGCTGTGGTCTTAGCCATACGCCATGGCTGGATTTCAACCGAAGAACTCCAGAGCTCTGAAATAGCTGTAAATAATAATTAAAGACGCTAGCTCCACACAACAGGACTCCTTTGAGCACTTTCTCAGGGCGAGTTAATAGGACTAATTACCTAGGCATAAAGTTACTAATGGCTTATTTATCCCCGCTGTAAACTGTAGGATACTATAACTACGTGGGCATAGGTCAAGTGCCTAAAACATCAAGAGCCTTTTTTATCAACAATCTGTACTAATTTCTGCTCTTGCTCGGTGATACTAAAAATAGGAGGTAAGATTATGAAAGGCATCCGAATACTCTTAATTAATGGCCAGGAGCTTATTCCCCGTGGGGTGCAAGGCATGCAGGAGCTGCAAGAAGAACTGGTGCAAGGCATGCTGGAGATGGAGGAAGATATGGAAATCATAGGCGATTACGCCTCGGCTGAGGAAGTCTTGCGCCAGCCGGAAATACTATCACCAAATATCGTCCTTATGGAGGCCAAGATGCCGGGCATGGATGGAATTGAGGTTACCCACCGCTTGCAGCAAAAATGGCCACCCTGTAAGGTCATTATGCTAACCTGGCATGAAGATTGTCTGGCTGAGGCCCTGGAAGCTGGGGTGGCAGGCTACCTTTTCAAAGATATAAACTCCCAAAAGCTTATCCAGGCTATCAGGAGGGTTTCTCACGGGGAATTAGTTATTGATGAGCGTCTCAAATCAACACCCCAAGTTACGGAGGGAGACTCGGAACATCCGCAGCCTGAAGGCAATGGCTCTGCCACTTTGATTAGAGAGGCAGAGTTAATTATACCTCCGCCTGTCGACGCAGCTCGGCTACTAAGATTCATTTACCAAGTGGAGGAGGCGCTCCAGGCAACCATCGTGCAACAAGTTGGCTCTTGGAACAAGGGCACTGCTATTATTATCCTGCTGCGAAGGGTCACCCCGCTGGTGGATATCTTAGATGGGTTGGAAAAGATGCCCGATGTAAAGGGTGTGAGGGAAAAGCCAGGGGCAAAATACGAGTCTTCCATCTTCGCCAAGAAGATTACAGCCAGACCAGAAAACCGTCCCAAGAAAGAGCTCCTGGTAACCCTAAAGCAGGCTAGCCCAACTAAACAATTAGAATTAGCCGGTTACAGTTCCTAAAACTCATGATGAAAGATACTATCCCCCCTATCTGTCAGCCAGCTCTATACGCATAAGCGTCCTCCTTAGTGAAGCAAGTATCCCCCGATAAAACTATAGGCTTTCTTATACTCTCTTGACAAATGCCAACAGAGGAAGTATCATCTTACGGTGAACCTTTAGGCTCATTAAATTGACCCCTTTGGCTCATAGAGTTATACTTATGGTTAATAACGGGCAGTGAAAGCTAATGCTTGAGGTATTAAATAAAAGCTTGAAACAGGCAGGGGGGATGAAGATGAACAATAGAAGGTCTAACATCGAGATAATAGCTGATATGTTGAGGGTAGGAGAAAATGGTGCTGGCAAGACAGAGATTATGTACAGCGTCAATATGAGCTACAGCCAAATACAGCAGTATCTTGGCTTTCTGATGAGCCAAGGCTTTATTAATAAAGTGGAGGTGGGTAACCCGGTAGTAACCTATCAAGTGACTGAAATAGGTTTGAAGTTGCTTAAAAGTATAGATAGCGTAATGGAAATGCTTGGTTGGGTTGACAGATGACAGCTGATTTTAACAGTTTGCTGGTTTTTAGGGTAACCTGGGGAAGTAGATTCTTCAGGTTGCTCTTTGTTTGTAACAAATTATAAAAGGAGTGTTCTATGTCAGAGAAAAGAATGCTAATAGTTGATGCCGAGGTAGTAAGGAAAGTAGACGAAAATCGTGGTGACCTGAACCGTTCGGACTTTATTAACTTTCTTATTGGTAGCTGTTTAAAGGAAGACACTACGAAGCAAAACTATATAACCAAGGAAGAATTCGATCAGTTCCAGCAGGGAACGAGGGAGCTGTTACGAAATTTCCTTGAGTTCTTTATTAGCTATGGCCTAGAACTGGGTAAGCAACCAAAGGATGAAACTTTTGAAGAATTAAGCCAAAAACTACAAGCCCTTGGTAGCTCTGGTAACAAGGCTAAAAACCTCTAATTAAGCCTCTTTTAACCTCTAACAGCCTCACTTCTAACGAACTATTCCTATCTGATAGAACTATCTTCTAGAACACAACCACTTCCCAAGCTGACTAATAGCTGTCATAGTTTCTTCTAGCCGAACTTTAGCTTGGGAGGTGTTACATGTCAACAGCATCAGAGCTTCTGAGGGAAGGCAAGACTGAGGAGGTATGGCAGAGGTGCTGCGGGTTTATTGACCTGAGTCTTGAAGATTTTATGAGGATTCAGCGGCGGCTTCTTTCGGAACAGTTAGAGCTTCTGAAGGGATGCGAACTGGGCCGCTATATTATGAACGGAGGCAGTCCTCGTGACGTGGAGGAGCTCCGGGAGCAGGTTCCCCTCACCACCTATGACGACTACGCCCCTTACCTCCTCGCCAAGAGGGAGGACGTGTTGCCTGAGAAACCAGCCCTGTGGCAGTATACCTCAGGCAAATCCGGCGAGTATCCTTTCCGGTGGGCTCCGGTCACTGATGAGCAACTCAATGAGATAAAGCCACTAATATTTGCTCTACTCTTTTTCTCCGGTTGCACGCAAAGAAATGAAATTGTCTTCAAGGAGCGTGATAAGGTTCTCTATGGAATGGCTCCCCCACCCTACGCCACAGGCACAATGGCTCGCGCCTTCCCCTACGAACTATTTGATTTCTTGCCACCAGTAGAGGAAGCGGAAAAAATGTCTTTTGAGGAGAGGATACAGCGGGGCTTTGAACTGGCTCTATCTGAGGGGTTGGATGCATACCTTGCCCTATCCAGCGTTGCTGTAGCCATAGGTGACCGCTTCAGGCAAAAAAGCAACAACACGAACATCAAGGCTTTGCTTAAAAGACCCAAAGCAATACCTCGCTTGGCAAGAGGACTAATAAAAAGTAAGTTGGCTCATCGCCCCTTACTGCCTAAAGATTTATGGTCACTTAGAGGCTTAATCACCTTTGGAATAGATAGCTCTATCTATAGAGAAAAAATCAAAGAAATGTGGGGCAGAGAGCCACTGGAATTCCACGGCTGTACCGAGGCTGTCCTGATTGCCATGCAGACTTGGGACCACCAGGGTATGACCTTCATACCCCACCTCAATCTCTTTGAGTTTATTCCTGAAGAGGAAAGTATTAAATCTAGGGAAGACCCCGCATATCAACCGTCAACTCTTTTACTGGATGAGGTTAAACCAGGTAACTATGAGCTGGTCATTACTAGTTTCCACGGTGGCCCATTTGTCAGATATAGACTGGGACACTTGATTAAAATAACGGCACTGCGTAATGAACAGCTCAATATAGACATCCCTCAAATGGTCTTCCTCTCCCGCGTGGATGACCAGATTGACATTGCCGGTTTTACCCGGCTATCGGAGAAAATTATCTGGCAAGCTATAGAGAACACCGAATTGGCTTATGAGGGTTGGACGGCATGCAAAGAGGTTAAGGATAAACCAGCACTACACTTATATGTTGAACTCAAGGAAAACGGATATGTTACCGCCGGGCAGGTAGCCGCCTCTGTCCATGAGGAGCTCAAAAAACTAGATACCTCCTATGCTGATTTGGAATCATTTACCGGATTAAGACCGCTAGAGGTCACCCTACTCCCCCAAAATGCCTTTCGACTCTATAAGCAGAGACAGCAAGCCTCCGGTGCTGACCTAGCTCAACTGAAGCCGCCTCATATCAACCCAACTGATGCTATCATAGACTTCCTGGTCAATACCGCTGGCAAAGTAACAGTGAAGGTAGAGCAGAAGGTAAAAGTGTAAACAAACTTCATAATTTCAGGTAGTTTGGCTACTATATTGGATTACTATAGAGATTAGTCAAACATAGGAAGCAGGTAGCAAGAACCAGAAAATTGCTACCTGCTTTATTATGTAAAACGAATTCCCCTCTTTACATTCCTGTTGACAAAGCCAAAGCTATAAACCATAATTGACGTAACAATACATAATGATTGTTACCGTGCTAAGTATGAGAGGGGAATTCTGAAGTGAATTTATGGGCCTTAATACCGCTCATCAGTTGTCTAACATTTATCACCTTATTTATACTAGTCTTACAACAAGCCAAAAGACGAGTAGATAAGGTATTTGCTCTATTTCTTTCTGCCTCTGGGATATGGAGTTTTACTTCTTTTATGCTCGTCTTCAATCCCTCCGCCTCCTCCCAGTATCTAATCTTCTGGAATGTAATGGTTATCGCAGCCATCCCATGGGTGGCCATTTGTTACTATCACTTCGTCAGGGCTTACAATAATAAACCAAGTGGAATAGGGATATATCTCGGCTATACATTTGTTCTAGCTATACTAGGGCTCGGCCTAGCTGGTTATGTCGTTAGGAATGTCTATCTTATTGATGGATTCCTATACCATGAGATGAAACCTTGGGACTATGTCATAGCTGGCGTCCTTGTGCCCTTTCTCGTTTTTGCAATGTGGATGCTAGCGCAGAGATACCGTAGTTCAGCCGACTCCACTGACCGCAATAGAACAATGTACCTAATGACCGGCTGGAGCATATTATTAGTTTTCAGCTATGTTACTCCCTTTACGCCAGCTTTAGCTGGCTTGCCCACAGACCACCTCGGTAACCTCGCTAATGCCTTAATAATTGCCTATGCCATCAGGAGATATCAGCTTCTTGATATCAAACTCGTCCTGCGGAAGGGGTTAGTCTATTCAAGCCTGACTGTTTTCCTTACCGCTCTGTATCTACTGTTGCTCTTTATCTTGCAAACGTTCCTTCATGGCTGGGCAGGCTATAGCAGCCTAGCACTCGCTGCTGGATTCGCCCTTTTGATTGCCGTGCTATTCAACCCGTTACGAAATTTTATCCAGAAATGGATAGACCGGCTCTTCTACCGTGAAACCTATGACTACCGCCAGATGCTGCTCAGCTTTTCTGACAAGATAAGTAATGTTCTTGACCTAGGTGAATTGGTACAAAGCATACTAGAGCCGATAATAAAGACCATGCATGTTAAACAGACAGCTCTGCTATTCCCTGAGACTGAGAGCGGTGATTTCAATACCCAGTTTGTCCGGCAAGCTACAAAAGACGAACCATCCATTAAGCTGAGGCTCGCCAATGACAACCCGATTGTAACCTGGCTTACCACTGAGGGTAAGGCTCTCAGGCGAAAGCTCATAGATGTCATACCACAACTTAAGGGGCTGTGGGAGGTAGAGAGGGTGGCTCTCAAGTCTCTAAGAGTGGAGCTGCTTTGCCCCATAAGGAGCAAGGGTAACCTAATTGGCATCCTGGCTGTGGGTGAAAAACAATCGGATTCTCCATACTCTGATGAGGAAGTAGACCTACTTATGACCATGGCTAACGAAGCAGCAGTAGCTGTAGAAAACGCCAAGATGCTTGATAGCCTCAAAAATCAACAGCTCCGAGTGAGGCAGCTCTTGGCACAGGCAGTCCATACCCAGGAGGAGGAGCGAAAGAGGATTTCTGTTGACCTCCATGACAGTGTTGCCCAGTGGCTAGTTGCTGCCTCATATCAGACTCAGACCTGTAATGAACTTCTCTCGGGACATAACAACGCCAAAGCTCGAGGTGAATTAGCTGCCATGGAAAGCACCATTGATAAAAGCCTGAAGGAGCTGCGCCGGGTAGTGATTGGTCTCCGCCCACCCGCTCTGGATGAGCTAGGGCTTAACCATGCCCTGAGACAGAGCCTTGAAGATTTGAAGACCAATGGCCTGGATTGCCAATTCAGCCAATTGGGTACGCCGGTCCGACTCCCATCAAGCATGGAGATAGCTGTTTACCGCGTAGTCCAGGAAGCTCTGGCTAATGTTCGAAAGCATGCTAATGCCACCAAAGTAAATCTTCGCTTACAGTTCCATGCCGATAAGCTCTTGGTCGAGGTTCGTGATAATGGCACAGGTTTTGACCTCCCTCGAACGCTGGATAGCGCCATATCTGTGGGACATATGGGCTTGCTGGGTATGAAACAGAGAGCGGAGACATTGGGAGGGGATATCAGGATAAAGACGGTCGGAGGGACTGGAACTACTATAATCTTGAGTCTTCCCATTCAGCCCCAAGTAGAGGAAAGATAAATGGACACCATCCGAATACTTCTGGTTGATGACCACCAGGTTGTGCGTGAGGGGCTGCGGCGCATACTGGAGCTTGAAGCAGATATGGAGGTAGTAGGCGAGGCAGCTGATGCTAAAGAGGCGCTCACTCAGGCAGAGTTGCTCTCCCCAGAGGTCATCCTCATGGATATTAAAATGCCCGGGATGGACGGGATTGAGCTTACTCGACAGCTAAAGGAGAAACAGCCCACCTCCAATATCATTATGTTAACTCTGTATGATGAATACCTAACTGAGGCTATTGAGGCTGGGGCGGTGGGTTACCTGCTTAAGGATATTAAGCGTGAGGAACTGATAAGAGCTATCCGAGCAGTTCATCAAGGCCGCTCGCCACTTAACCTATCCCTCAGTCGAGAGCGTTTGGCTGAGTTTACCACTCCGGCTGAGAACAAACAGCGAGCTTACCTGTCAGAGCGTGAATTGGCTATCCTCCGCCTCATTGCTAATGGTGTAGCCACCAAAGAGATTGCTAACCAGCTTTTTTTGAGCCTGGCCTCCGTTAAGAGAAGCGTAGGCCTCATCTTTGAAAAATTGGGTGTCCGTAATCGCTCCGAGGCGGTATCAGAAGCCTACAAAAGAAGGCTGATTTAACACCTTGGCACTCCTTTTACCAGCATCCGTGGCACCAGCTCAATAAATAGCTCTCTACCTATATGAACCTTTAGGCTCATTAAACTGACCCTTTTGGCTCATAGATTTATCCTTTTGGGACTTCCAAAGCTGGTATTCAAAGGGTACCATCAGTCAGGATAGATTTTCCACACCTATATTGGCTTCTTCCAACTACAAGGTTACCGGGAATGGAGGGTAAGATGAAGAAAGACATTCGGATTCTATTAGTTGATGACCACCAGGTTGTGCGTGAGGGTTTGCAGCATATGCTGGAACAAGAAGAAGATATGGAAGTCGTAGGCCAAAGCGCCAATGGTGAAGAAGCCCTGTCCCAAATAGAAATGCTTTCCCCAAACATTGTTCTTATGGATATTAAGATGCCTGGGATGAATGGGATTGAGCTTACTCGACAGCTAAAGAAGAAAAAACTCTCCTGTAATATCATTATGTTAACTCTGTATGATGAATACCTGGCTGAGGCTATTGAGGCTGGGGCAGTGGGTTACCTCCTCAAAGATACAAAGCGTGCCGAACTTACTCAATCTATTAGGCAGGTTCACCGCGGGCAAGTAGTGATTAGTGACAGTATCACATCTAAACCCCTGACTGAGTATGAAGAGAGATATGGCACAAAGGCACAAGAAGGCTCCGACAACATGTTTGAAGAGGTGCAGTTGGTTATATCTTCTCCAGTTGAGGCTAATCAGTTGATGAGATTCGCTAGTCAAGTGGAGGAGATACTTCAGTCACGCGTGTTGCGAGTAGTTGGTTCTTGGCAAGAGGGCACCGCCATGACGATTATTTTAGCAAAGCCTACCCCACCGGCGGATATTCTTAATAAGTTGGGAGAGGTACCCGAGGTAGAAGCACTAGGAGAAAAACCACTGACAGGGGAGACCAGTCCCAGACTTATTAAGAAAGCCGCGACCGTACCAAGACTAAAAACTAGGCTCAGTAAAATTATCTTTGTAACTCTTAAAAATGGCCAGCCTGGATGAGAATTAGACTGAGAAAATGGATAGATAAAGAAAGCTCTTCATTGCCTCCCCAATTCAGTGGACAAGCGTAAATGTCTTAGCGAAAGCTCTACCTTTTATCTAGTACAGCTTACCCTACCAGACTCAAATCCTCTAGTGACCTAAGCCTCCTGAAATACTTCCCTGGCGGCTCAATTTATATGTGCCATAATACTGTGATATACTATTGTCAAGAGCAAAACCTTAAGTCTTTATTAAGGATAGATTGAAGGGCTGTAGACATGGCACAAGTGCTGCGAAATAAAAATCTAGCAACGAAGTTTCAAATACTGGTTGAGATAGCTGCCAATCAGCCTAACATACAGCAAAGGGATATTGCCCGTAGGCTCAATATTACCCCTCAGGCGATTTCGGAATATATTAAAGAACTAATCAAAGAGGGGTCACTTACCTCCAAGGGGAGGTCAAGGTATAAAGTAACTACCGAGGGTGTAAACCGAGTTCTCAAAGCACTCAGGGAACTGCGGGATTACTCTTCCTTTGCAGTGAAGGCAGTGGCAAACATCTCGGTTTCGGCTGCGGTGGCAGACTGTAATCTATCTCAAGGTCAAACAGTGGGATTAAAGATGAAGGATGGACTGCTCTTTGCTACCAACACTATGGGCAAGGGAGTAAGGGGGATAGCAGTTTCCGATGCCCAAGAGGGTGTGGATGTGGGCATCTCCGATATAGAGGGAATAGTGGAGCTGGAAATAGGGAAGATAACTATCCTGAAAGTGCCCGACATTCAGGGAGGCGGGTCTAAGAGTGTTGACCTTACTCGGTTAAAAAAGGGAATCAGTAATAGAGGTCTGGTTGGCGCCATAGGAATTGAGGCTCTGGTGGCACTGAGACAGATAGGTACTGAGCCTGACTGCTTCTACGGTGTGAAGGAGGCAGTTGTTGAGGCAGCCTGCACCGGACTCTCCCCGGTAGTGGTTTGCGTTGATAATCAAACCTCAGAGCTGCTCCAGAGGTTGGAGGAGGAGGAGAACATGGACTACGAACTCGTAGACCTGAGAAAGGGTGAGAACCAGGCTAATACTTAGCTCCAGTAGCTGCACCCCGTAGTAACATCACCGGCGTGACAGGCACCAAAGGAAAATCTGTTAGCCGGTTTTTTTAATTCCTCTCAAAAATTAGCATACCTGGGTATTGACATCCCAAGTGATGGAGGATATAATCAAGTTGGCTTGTTTATAAACAAGCATAGTTTACAACCAGGAGGTGTCAAATGGAAGGAAAACGGTTTCTTATCATCTCTATCATCGGTATCTTTATTATTTTGAGCTTATTAACCACTAGTACCATAGGCTGTAGCCAGCAGCTTTTACCGGGAACTTTCACCGATGACTTGGGCAGGGAGGTAAGTATAGAAAAGGTCCCCCAGCGGATTATCTCTCTCGCCCCGAGCAATACCGAAATACTTTTTGCCTTAGGTCTGGGGGACAAGGTGGTAGGCGTTACCAGCTATTGCAACTATCCAGAAGAGGCGAAGGGGAAGGAAGAGATAGGCGGCTTTGTTACCGCTGAAATAGAGAAGATTATCGCCTTGAAGCCTGACCTCATACTAGCCTTTGGCACTTTACAGAAATCTTTAATTACCGAACTTGAAGCAAGAGGGCAAACAGTATTCCATCTCTATCCACATAATGTCAAGGATATCTTGGAGTCATTTGAGAGAATTGGGGAAATTACAGGAACAGTGGCTGCTGCTAAAAAGTTGAGAAAAGGGATAGAGGAAAGAATCCGAGTAGTTCAAGAAAATGTTAAGGACATTCCTGAACAGGAAAAAGTTACCGTATTCAGGGTCATGGGTTTGGATCCACCTGCAACTATCGGTGGTGACGCATTTCAGACTGACGTCTATCGTCTTGCTGGTGGAAGGAATGTTTTCGGTAACACTAAGAAGGATTACTTTCAACTCGACCTGCAAACCCTAGTTACGCTTGAACCGGATATAATTGTTGTCGGCGTCGGGGATGAGGAAGAGGAAAAGGCTAGGGCAAGGGTAAGAAGCCAAGAGGGCTGGGCGAATTTAGGTGCAGTAAAGTCAGATAGAATTGTGGCTATCTCCACTGACCTAATTTGTCGCCCAAGTCCTCGTTTGGCAGAAACTATTGAGTTTCTAGCGAGGAAATTCTATCCTGAGCGATTCTAGCCTACTTAATTCTTACCTAATACTAATAGGAGGTAATATTCCATGAAATTGGGGCGGTTGGCCATTGCCCTTGTTCTATTGAGCCTTATGGCCTGCTCTCCACCCGCTGAAGAGATTGTATCATTTCCAATCGAAGTGACAGACCAACAGGGCAAAACAATCAAATTAGAGAAAATACCGGAAAGAATTATCTCCTTAGTCCCCTCTAATACAGAGATCCTGTTTGCTTTGGGTCTGGAAGACAAAGTGATAGGAGTGACGGAGTACTGTAACTACCCACCCGAAGCTCTGGATAAGGAGAAGATAGGCGGATTTTCCACGCCAGATATAGAAAAGATAATCGCTCTGCAACCAGATTTAATACTGGCTGGCAGCATTCACGAGAAGGAGATTATTCCTGGTTTGGAGGGGAGAGGTCTCACAGTATTTGCTTTGGCGCCAAAAAATTTAAACGGAATACTTGAAGACATTAAAATAGTGGGGAAGATAACTGGAAGGGAGGAGGAAGCATTTGAGGTTGTAGCTCAAATAAAAAACAGGATTGAAGCCGTAACCGATAAAATTCAGAAACTGCAGGCAAGACCCAGGGTCTTTTATATCACCTGGCATGACCCGTTATGGTCTATTGGTTCGGGAACTATTATCCAAGAGCTGGTTGAAGAGGCAGGCGGGGTGAATATTTTCCAGAGTACTATAACCGGGCATAAGGCGGTCAACCTTGAGCCTGTTATCGCACGTAATCCTCAGGTAATCATTGCCGGCACAGGACATGGAGAGGCTAAGGGCTTACCCTTTGACTGGGTGAAGAGCGAGCCTAGACTTAGGGTCACCGAGGCTCGCCAGAACGATAGAGTATATCAGATTGATGCCGATTTAGTTAGTCGTGCCGGGCCCAGAATAGTTGATGCCTTAGAGTGGTTTGCTTACTTCATTCATCCTGAGATTTTCAGTAAGCCAACAGAAGGAAAAGGAGGAAAGTAAATGAAGGTTTTTGCTTCGTGGAGTGGTGGTAAAGAATGTGCCCTGGCAACCTATAAGGCAATTTCACAGGGTTACCAGGTTTCATATCTGGTTAACTTTATCTCTGAAGACGGAGAGAGGTCGAGGTCTCACGGCATCCCGGCTACAGTTTTGCGTTTGCAGTCAAAGGCTATAGGGGTTCCCATAATTCAGGTGAGAACATCTTGGGAAAATTATGAGGAAAATTTTAAAAAGGTGGTGACGGAGCTTAAGGGTAAAGGGATACAGGGAGGAGTTTTTGGCGATATGGACCTGGAGGAACATAGAGAGTGGATAGAAAGGCTTTGTTCTGAGCTTCAAATAAAGCCCCTTTTGCCCCTTTGGGGGGTTGAACCTGGGAAACTTCTCGCTGAGTTTTTGGGGTATGGATTTACGGCGATAGTTGTCGCCACCAGATTGGAAGAGAGTTTGCTCGGCAGAAGCTTGGATAAGTCTTTTTTGGACGAAATTCAGAAATTTAATTGCCATCCTTGCGGGGAGTCTGGGGAATATCATACTTTCGTAACCAGTGGTCCAATTTTTAAAAAGCCGCTTAAGGTCACCCAAGGCAAACGAGAAAGAAGAGATAATGTTTGGTTTTTGGAGCTCTCTGCCGAGCTTAAATAGTAGTTTGGATGTATTAAATGCTGCATATCTTCTCTCAGTTAGTTAGTAAACCGGCTAGTGAGTCTGTCATACCTTATCTGCCTCGGTGGAAAGGTAAAGTCTATGCTTTAGTAGGGCTTGCCGGGCTGCTTTTAGCGGTAATCATATTTGCCACTACCCTGGGCAGTGTTCACATACCTTTTGCCACATGTTTTGAGGTCCTTGCTACCAAATTACCTTTCCTTCATATCACTCCATCTTGGCCTAAAACTTTTGACGTGATAATTCTGGATATCAGGCTTCCGCGCATCCTTCTGGCAGGGTTAGTCGGGGCAGCTCTGGCAGTAGCTGGAGCCACTTATCAAGGGTTATTCCGCAATCCTCTGGCTGACCCTTACCTCCTTGGTGTTGCCTCGGGAGCTGGACTGGGAGCTACCATTGCCTTTCTTATTCCCTTTACCTTGCAATGGATGAGTTTTGGAGCCGTCCCCTTATTTGCCTTTATCGGTGGTTTAGGTGCGGTGGCTGTTGTCTATTCGGTAGCTCGTGTTGGTAACACTTTACCGGCGACTACCCTTATCCTGGCCGGGGTAGCTTTAGGTGCTTTCCTATCCTCTATCACCTCTTATCTTATGACCATTTCCGGTAAGGAATTACACGGGATTGTATTCTGGTTGCTGGGCGGGCTTTCTTTAACTGAATGGACCGAGGTAGGGATAGTCTTCCCCTGTGTATTAGCCGGTATTATTGTCATCTGGCTTCATGCCCGACCTCTCAATGTGATGCAACTTGATGAGGAGCAGGCACAGCAATTGGGCATTAATGTAGAAAGGGTTAAGCTTATCCTGCTGGGTGCTGCCACCCTTATTACCTCGGCTGCAGTTTGCTTCACCGGTCTTATCGGTTTTGTTGGCATCATCATTCCCCACACAGTGAGGCTTATTTGGGGGCCAGACCACCGTTCTTTGCTCCCTTTATCCATCTTGGTCGGTGCCGTGTTTCTCATCTTAGCTGATATCTTGGCCCATACCCTACTTCAACCTACAGAAATTCCGGTGGGAGTAATCACTGCTTTCTGTGGAGCTCCTTTCTTCCTTTATCTATTAAGAAGAAAGAAAGGACTTGCTTTCTTTTAAAAGGAAGGTATATTTAAATAAGGTGGAATAAAGTGCCATGATTGAGCTAAAGAATGTCAGCCTAGGCTATGACCAGCGAGCCATCTTGAATAACATAAACCTGAAGGCGGTGCCAGGCAAAATCTTAGGGCTCATCGGTCCTAATGGTTCAGGGAAGTCGACCCTGATAAAGGGGATAACTCGGCTGCTCAATCTTTTTTCCGGGTATATCCTCCTTGATGGCAGGGACATAAGAAGTTACAAAAGAGAAGAGCTGGCTCGCCTCATTGCCGTAGTGCCGCAAAATCCTGTTTTGCCCCAGGCGTTCACTGCCTTTGAATTGGTACTTATGGGACGAACGCCTCACCTTGGGTTTTTTCGCTTTGAAGGGGAAGAGGATATGGCTATTGCCTGGCAAGCGATGAAAGCAACAAAAACCGAGTTCTTTGCTGAGCGTAGAGTAGGTGAGCTCTCGGGAGGAGAGAGGCAGAGGCTTATAATTGCTCGGGCATTAACCCAGCAGCCAAGGGTGATTCTCCTTGATGAGCCAACAGCACATCTAGACATAAATCATCAAGTTGAGATTCTAAACCTAGTTAAGAGCCTTTGCCTTGAGCAAAGTTTGACTGTCATTGCTGCTCTACATGATTTAAATCTAGCCGCCCAATATTGTGACTGGTTGGTCATGCTAAATGGGGGAGGCATTTATACTGAAGGGACACCAAGGGAGGTCATCAATTCTCGGAACATCAAGGAAGTCTACGGGGCTGAGGTATGTGTTTCCCCTCACCCGATTAATAGCTTGCCCACTACACTTATCATAGCCGGAGAAAGCCATGTTCACCAGTAGTGATTTCCTCCCCATTCTGCTCCTAGCTTTGGCACTCGATTTTTTCGTTGGCGAACCACCCCGAGCCATACATCCAGTGGTTTGGGTAGGAAAACTGGTCTCTTTTCTGGAGAAAATTGTCCCTCCTCAGGGTAAGCTATTCCAGCTTATCTATGGCGGGATTATGACCTTGCTTACTATCCTTGCCTTCGCCTTACCTATCTATTTCCTTTTATCTTTCCTCAACAATCTAAACCCTATAGTCTACATACTATTAGCCGCTTTATTGCTAAAGACCACCTTTGCTTTTAGAGAACTGCGCCAGGTGGCTCTGAACATCAAATCGTTTTTAATTCAGGCTAATCTAAAGGAAGCCCGAGCTAATGCGACGGCTTTGGTCAGCCGTGAGGCTCAAAACCTGGAAAAACCTGCCCTGGTATCAGCCACGATAGAATCTGTGGCAGAAAATACCTGCGATAGCTTTGTTGCCCCCCTATTCTATTTCTTGCTCCTCGGCGTGCCTGGTGCCATAGCTTACCGAGTGGTAAATACTATGGACGCCATGATTGGCTATCATGGAAAATATGAATATCTAGGCAGGGTTGCTGCCAGATTGGACGATGCCTTAAACTTCATCCCAGCACGAATCTCGGGATTACTGCTGGTTATAGCGGCGTATTTATGCAGGAAGGACGGTAGGAACGCCTGGCGAGTCATGCTTCGTGACCATAGAAAAACAGAGAGCCCTAACGCCGGCTGGCCTATGAGCGCTATGGCGGGGGCGCTTAGAACACAGTTGGAGAAGGCGGGGTGCTACTGCTTGGGTAATGCCAATAACCCTTTGTCCCCCCAGCTTATTACCTCTGGTGTAAGGTTAGCCGATATGTCTGCCCTGCTTTGGGTGCTGCTCTATTTAATTGTGGGGGTGATGTATTTTGTCTTTATTGCCTAGACCGGAAATACAAAGTGTGGCACTATGTCCCCATGGGGGTATTGACTATGCTGAGTTAGAAATGCTGGGCATTGCCCCCGAAGAAGTTATTGATTTTAGCGCCAACTTAAACCCCTTTGGACCGCCTGCGGAGATAACGGAGGCAATTAACGAAGGTTATTGCCAACTACGCAAGATAATCTCTCATTATCCTGATTCCCAAGCTACCCATCTGAGACGTTGCCTTGCCCAGAAATTGGGGGTAAAGATAGATAATATCCTGGTTGGCAGCGGTTCTACCGAACTCATACGCCTTGCCGCTCTAGCTTATTTTAGTAAAGGAGACCGAGTTCTAATTATTGAGCCTGCCTTTGGTGAGTATCAAGTTGCCTGCCAGATTGCTGGGGCATCCATCACCAAGCAACGGCTTTCGCCAAAAAATGCTTTCCAGCTAGATGTGGATGATACCATCCAATTAATCCGCTCATTACGAGCCAAGCAAGGTATCCTCAAAGGCATCTTCATCGCCAATCCCAATAATCCTACCGGGCGATATCTCTCCCAAACCGAGTTCGAGAAACTTCTTGGTGTTAGCCAGGATTCTTTGGTAATCTTAGACGAGGCTTATGTTAGCTTCGTGGATAACGCCTGGTCATCACTGGATATGATTAAAGGAAGTAACTTGCTCGTTTTGCGCTCTATGACTAAAGACTATGCCATAGCTGGGCTTCGCCTGGGTTACGCAGTGGCAAAGGAGGAAATCATCACCAACCTGCGTCGCATCTGTCCACCATGGAATGTCAATGCTCTAGCTCAAAAAGCGGGTATTATCGCTACAGCCAAGGAAGAATATTTGAAGCGATGCCAAACCGAGCTTAAAGAGGCGAAGGACTATCTTGTAAGGGAACTCTCCCGCCTTGGCCTGCTGCCGCTTCCCTCTGAGGCGAATTTCTTTCTGGTTGAGGTGGGCGATGCCTCTGAATTTCGGCACAAGCTGCTCCGCCGCAAGATTCTAGTGCGAGACTGCACCTCCTTTGGTCTGCCCGGTTATGTCCGCATCGCACCACGCACCCTTCCCGAGTGCCAGAGGTTAGTTACTGCCGTTGAAGAAATAAGAGTTGGAGGACAGGATGCAGGCTAAGACCTTAATGATTCAGGGCACCTCTTCCTCAGTAGGGAAGAGCATTCTGGTAAGTGCCCTCTGCCGTATTTTCAGGCAGGACGGTCTCTCTGTTGCCCCCTTTAAGGCACAGAACATGTCTCTTAATTCCTTTGTTACCAAGGGTGGTGGGGAGATAGGGCGGGCTCAGGCGGTGCAGGCGGAGGCTGCGGGGATTGAGCCCAGTGTGGACATGAACCCGGTGCTGCTTAAGCCGGAGGCAGATGCCAAGTCTCAAGTGATTGTTCACGGTAAGGTGGCAAAGACCATCTCCGCTGAGGGGTATTATCGTTATGCCCCCTATCTATTAAAGCTAGTAGAAGGCTCGCTAAACCGCCTCTGCTCTGCCTACGATGTAGTAATCATTGAAGGGGCAGGAAGCCCGGCAGAGATAAACCTCAAGGCGAGGGAGATTGTCAATATGAAGGTGTCCAGGATAGCCCGTGCTCCGGTTCTTCTGGTAGGAGACATTGACCGGGGAGGGGTATTTGCCTCTCTGGTAGGTACCCTGGAGCTACTGGATGAAGATGAACGTAACTATGTTAAAGGTTTTATTATCAATAAGTTCCGCGGTGACTTGAGATTGCTCCAGCCGGGACTTGAGTTTCTTGAAAAGCGCACCGCAAAGCCTGTCCTTGGCGTAGTACCTTACTTCAGGGGTATCACTATTGCCCAGGAGGACTCGGTTTATCTTGAAGAGAGGGTGGAGAATCCGCCATCGGCTGAGCTGGATATCGCTATTATCCACCTTCCCCATATCTCCAACTACGATGATTTCGACCCGCTGGAGGAGGAGGGCTGCCGGGTACGCTATGTAGCCCATTTCTCTGAGCTGGGTACCCCCGACCTCATTATCCTGCCCGGCACCAAGAGTACTATTAGTGACCTTCTCTATCTATGGAGGTCAGGATTGGCTGAGAATATTATTCAGCAGGCGAGGAATGGCGTACCGGTAGTGGGCATTTGCGGCGGCTACCAGATACTAGGGAGAAGCCTTCACAACCCCGATAGCCTGGAGTCAGCAGAGGAGAGTGCTCTGGGGTTAGGGTTGCTGGATGTGGTGACTACCTTTGTTCCGCAGAAGTCCACCACTCAAGTTAAGGCGCGAGTGGTAGCCGACCGGGGGTTGCTTGAGGGAATGAGAGGGCAGGAACTTATAGGCTATGAGATACACATGGGACAGACCAAGAGCGATGGAGATATGAGTGCCTTCCAAATCTTTGAAACGCCACAGGGCAGGGTTGATTATCCTGATGGCACACTCAGCCCTCAGGGCACAGTATTAGGAACCTACCTGCATGGCTTATTCCACAACTTTGGCTTGAGGAAAGCCTTGCTTAATTCCCTACGGCGACGCCGCGGATTGCCTGAGAGAGAAGGTGGAGCTATGATAGAAAAGGAACAGCAGTATGACAAGCTGGCAGACTTGGTGCGCTCAAGCGTCAATATAGCTGCCATTTATAAAATAGTGGAGGAGGGCGTTGATGGATAACAGCCTACAGCGTCTGTTAAAGAAGATAAAACCCTTGGATGAGTCGACTATGAAGGCAGCTCGGGCACGTCAGGATGAATTGACCAAACCAAAGGGAAGCCTAGGACTGCTGGAGGAACTGTCAATCAAGATAGCCGGCATTAAAGGTGAGGTAATCCCCAGTTTGGAGCATAAGGCAATCGTAACCATGGCTGCTGACCATGGCGTGGTGGCTGAAGGGACAAGCCCTTACCCCCAGGAGGTTACCAGGCAAATGGTGTTTAACTTTCTTGCTGGCGGTGCCGCCATAAATGTTTTGGCTCGCCATGTGGGAGCTCGGGTGATAGTTGTTGATATGGGTGTGGTAGGGGGATTCGAGCCCCACCCCACCCTCATCTGCAAGATGATAGACTCCGGCACACAGAATATGACCCGAGGCCCAGCCATGACCCGCCAGCAGGCACTAGATGCCATAAAAGCCGGGAGTGCCGTGGTCGAAGCCGAAGTTACCCGTGGACTTGACATCATAGGCACCGGCGATATGGGCATTGGCAACACCACCGCCTCAAGTGCTATTTGCGCAGCTATCATAGGCAAACCGGTGAGCGAGGTTACAGGACGGGGCACTGGCATTGATGACAGGCAATTGGCTCATAAAGTAAAAGTGATTGAGCAGGCATTAGCTGTTAATCAACCCGACCCAGATGATGCCCTTGACGTCCTGTCCAAGGTAGGTGGGTTTGAAATAGGAGGCTTAGTGGGGGTAATTCTGGCTACGGCGGCACATCGCATCCCGATTGTTATTGATGGTTTCATCTCCGGCGCCGCTGCTCTTATCGCCACGAGGCTCTCTCCGCTAAGCAAAGACTACCTCATCGCCGCCCATATCTCGGCTGAGGCAGGACATCAGACATTACTCAGCTATTTGGGATTAATCCCACTCCTCGACCTCAAAATGCGCCTGGGCGAGGGCACCGGGGCTGCCCTAGGTATTTTCCTGGCTGAGACAGCAGTAAGGGTTCTGAAGGAGATGGCTACCTTTAGTGAGGCTGGTGTCTCGGAGAAGTTAGATTGAAATTGCTCGCTGCATTGCAGTTTTTAACCACAATCCCAATTCCAAGGCGATGCCAAGTCAGCGCTGAAGAGATAGGCGCTTCGCTGGGATATTTCCCCTTGGTCGGGCTTTTCTTGGGAGCGATTCTTGCTGGCATTGATTGGTCACTCAGCCTTATCTTGCCCTCTTCTATAGTCAACGCCGTCATTATAATAGCTTTACTACTCCTCACTGGAGCCCTACATGTTGACGGCTTTATCGACACCTGTGACGCCCTCTTTGGTCAGAGAACACCTCAAGAGAGATGGCAGATAATGAGCGATAGCCGGGTGGGAGGCTTCGGTGTTGTTGGTGCTTTTTGCCTGCTGTTGCTGGTCTATGTTTCCTTGGGAGGGATACCTGAGGCTTATAAGATGGTAGCACTCATCCTCATGCCAGCGCTCAGCCGTTGGTCAACGGTTTACGCTATATTTGCCTTCCCCTATGCCAAACCGACAGGCTTGGGCAAAACCTTTAAGCAGCAAGCGAGCTGGAGGAAGCTTGCCCTGGCAACTGCACTGGTGCTGGCTTCAACTTTGGGGTTGCTTATAATCAAGGGCTTGGTTCTGGTCTTCGCAGGCTTAGCGCTGATATTCATGGTCTGGCTGATAGCGGCAGTAATGGGGCTATTTTTACAGCGGAAGTTCGCCGGGCTCACCGGAGACAGTTATGGCGCCATCAACGAGGTGACCCAGGTATTTATCCTTATCTTTTTCTGTCTTATTTGAAAATAGTAGTGCTGATATAGCCAAATATTGAAGTGAGAAATTTGATTTGAGGGGCAAACATGGCTAAACAGTGTATTCTCATTTTGGGTGGTGCCCGCAGCGGGAAGAGTCGCTTTGCCAAGGAGATGGCGCTGCGCCTTGGTGACAAGGTACTTTTTGTAGCTACAGGGGAAGCCCTAGATGACGAGATGATGCAGAGAATCGAGGAACACAAAAGAAACCGCCCCTCGAGCTGGCGCTCCGTTGAAGTTCCTACAGGTGTAGGCAAGAGGATACGGGAGGAGGTCGGCGATGCCCAGGTGGTCATTGTGGATTGCCTGACCCTACTGGTATCTAATGTAATTGGTCAATGTGGTGATGACCCGGAGCAGATTAGCTCCGAGCTTATTCAGGAGAGGCTCACTACTGAAATTGATGAGCTTATAGGGTGCATCAACGCCAGCACTGCCACTTTCATCTTGGTCAGCAACGAGGTAGGCCTGGGTTTAGTGCCGGAAAACAGGTTGGGGCGTCTCTATCGCGACCTCTTAGGGAAGGTAAACCAAACCTTGACTGAACGTGCTGACCGCGTATATTTCATGCTCAGTGGCCTGGCGCTGAGTTTGAAAAAGAAGGGAAAGCAGCATATCTGGGAATAGAAACAAATAAAGGTTTTAGTTTTAACCAGAAGTTCACCCCTGAATATCTGATGTGATATACTATCGTCAAGGCAATGTCAGGTAAGCTTCCTTCAGATATTCAAAAGCAGGTTGAGCGAGGCATTTCTATTCTTAAGCAGGGAGGACTCGTTGCCTTTGCTACCGATACTGTCTACGGTCTGGGGGCTTGTGCTAGTATTCATCAGGCTGTGGAGCGTGTCTATGTGGTAAAGGAACGACCTCGGAACATAGCACTTCCTCTGCTACTAGCTGATACATCACAGATAACTAAAGTTGCTGAGCCGGTGCCGCCGATTGCCTGGCTTCTAATCCACAAATTCTTACCTGGTGCTCTGACAATAGTTTTGCACAAACTTAACTCAGTCCCTGATATTATCACTGGTGGCGGTGTAACGGTAGCCATTCGTATTCCGGCTCACCCCATTCCTGTTGCCCTCGCCAAAGGTCTGGGGACGCCTATTGTGGGCACAAGTGCTAATCTTAGTGGCAGACCAAGCCCACTAACCGCTGACGAGGTCCAGTCTCAGTTTGGTAATAAGATAGATTTAATTATTGATGGTGGACGATGTCCAGGTGGTAAAGAATCTACTATAGTTGATGTAACCGGGGAAACGCCTGTAGTTTTGCGGGAAGGCGCTATATCAAGGGAAGAACTTGAGCAAGTATGCGGGAGCATTGTGTATAAGGAGACTAGATAATGCGTATTGCTATTGGCTGCGACCATAGGGGGCTAAATCCCAAACAATTCATTATAAAGCTAATTACTGAAGCTGAGCATAGCTATAAAGATTTTGGCTGTTATACTACCGACTCGGTAGACTACCCAGACATTGCTAAGAAGGTAGCTGAAGCAGTAGCGGCAGGTTATTTTGACCAAGGTATTTTGATATGTGATACTGGCATTGGTATGAGTATCGCTGCTAATAAGGTTAAGGGAATAAGAGCCGCCCTATGTCATAATGCCTTCAGTGCTCGCCGGGCCCGCCAGCACAATAATGCTAATATCCTTTGTTTAGCCGCCGGGGAAGAGCTGGATACAATGCGTGAAACCGTAGGGGCTTATCTTACTACTGAGTTTGAAGGTGGAAGACACCTGCCAAGGCTAAATAAGATAAAGGATATGGAAGGCTAATAATAGCATTGCCGAACTTTCCGATAGGCTCTAAGAACATAACCAAATACAAGGATCCAGAAAAATTTAGGATCTTCTACGGCTGGTGGATAGTAGTGGCTACTGTCCTTTGCTTTGGCTTATATTCTGGGACACTCTTTTACGGCTTTGGCGTCTTTTTCCTGCCTGTCCTCACTGAGTTTAATGCAACCAGGTCATCCTTGTCAGTCGTTTGGTCCTTCTCCAGATTTGAAACCGGCATTCTAGGTCCGGTAGAGGGTTTGCTTATCGATCGCTTTGGAACGAGAAAACTGATGTTTTTGGCTGTCATCCTAGGCGGTGCTGGTTTTTTATTGCTAAGCCGCGTCAACTCCCTAATGATGTTCGGTGTGATATTTATCCTATGTGTGGCATTATGGATGCATGTAGCCTTCACCATGGCCCCAATGATAGCAACAGCTAACTGGTTCATAAAAAAACGAAGCCGAGCTATCGGTATAGGGATGGCAGGGATAGGGTTATCAGGTATAATAGTACCTCTACTGAGTTGGTTCATCGCTCAATATGGTTGGCGGGAAGCTTTCATTATTATAGGTTTCGCGGTATGGGGCATCGGTATCCCCTTGTCTCTTTTCATGAGACATAAGCCTGAGCAACATGGGTATTTGCCAGATGGTGAAGCCCCTTCTGCACCAGTAGGAGGCAGAATGACGCAAGTTACAGACGTCGGTTCATCAGCGGCACAAACCAGAGAGACCCATCCTGCTGAGGTAGACTTTACTCCGAGGCAAGCATTAAGGACACCGGCCTTCTGGCTGATATCCATATCTTTTTGCCTGCGTCTAGTGGCGGTAAGTGCACTAGTTGTACATTTTATCCCCCTTCTTGTCGACATGGGTATCTCGCTCCAAACCGCTGGTACCATGCTTGGCAGTATAGCAGCTATCAGCGTAATAGGTAGAATAGGGATTGGCTGGCTGGGAGACATTTTCGACAAGAGATTACTAACAGCAGCCTGTTTGGTCACTATAGCTCTTGGCCTTTTCGTCCTCAGTAGAGCAGAACAATTGTGGCAGGTTGCAATCTTCTTGGCGATCTACCCAATATCGTACGGAGGTTCCTCGGTGCTGGCGCGTTCCATTACAGGTGAATTTTTTGGGCGGAAAGCTTTTGGCACAATCTATGGCTTCATAGGTATTGCCCTAATGGTGGGTACCATAGCTGGTCCGCTAGTTATGGGATACATATACGACGTGACTGGTAGCTATCAGTCTGCCCTCAACCTGGCAGCCTTAGGTTGTATCATCGCGATAATATTTATTCTATCCGCTAGACACCCTGTCCTTTCTGACCATATAGTGAGGTAGATAGTGCAGTTAAGAGTCCATTTGCAAAATCAATTTTTGAAGCTGAAAAACAAGCTAAGACTCATTCCCGGGGAAGCCATCAAAAAGTGCCCAAAGTGCCTCTGATATTTTTCTACAAAGTTAATTTTGGAATTAGCTTCTACCAAACTCCCTTTCCAACTGCGCTGAGCTGAGGTGAATCATTATTGGTCTGCCATGGGGACAGGTATGAGGAATGGCTACTTGCTCCAGTTGCCGTATAACTTCACGTATCTCGTCATCAGTTAATTCCTGCCCAGCCCTTACTGCACTGTGGCAGGCAATGGACATAGCTATCTTCTCCATCCAATCACCTTTATCCTCCCCAGACAAGGAATCCAATAGCTCCCTTACCATTCCCATCCAGTCTTTCTGGTGAAGTAAAGCTGGCACCGCCCGAACTAGATAGGTTCTATCACCAAAGGGCTCAATAGAGAAACCAAACTCGGCTAGGTTTTCATAGCCAGCTTTCAGAGCTTCATCCTGTTTGGGACTAACCTCAAATGTTACCGGCTCAAGTAGCCCCTGAACCTCTACTTCTTGGCGTGACCTCTGATTGATAACCCGTTCAAAAAGGATACGCTCATGAGCGGCATGCTGGTCAATGAGATACAACCCATCAGGACCCTCGGCTATAATATAGC
>SDBU01001412.1_pt1 | contig 34315 bp, 28 predicted proteins | sample 2277071 | NCBI WGS metagenome assembly SDBU01 (sample SAMN10397929, study PRJNA504765) | marine sediment metagenome | isolation source: marine sediment core GS08_GC12, 126 cmbsf | place: Arctic Ocean: Gakkel Ridge, Loki's castle | collected 2008 | reverse complement strand
GTAAGAGTGTCGTTTCTGTGACACCGCACTCTAACGCTTTATGGAAGGCATTTCGAGTCTTTTTTTGAAAGAAAGCGATCAAACTACGCTTGGCTTAGGCCTAGAAGAAGAGTTGGACACCACGAGGAAAAAACCCCTAAACCCGAAAGTGTCCAAAGACAAAAACCCGCGCCTAAACCCGCACCTGGACTGGAGCATGTCCACGCACGCAAAGCGCCGACGCAAAGAACAGCGCAAGGCGGACCTTAGACGTCTGCGAGAGCAGATTGCATCTGTTCAACTTGTACTTGACGAGCTTCCTAAACGCCGGAGTTTCTATACCCCGCTGCTCTCGGGCGATGAACTGGCTGTCGGCAGTATTGGTTATATCTGCTTCGCGGTACAGGGCACAGTGTCGTACCAAGCGCGAGTACAGCAGATTTTAGACGAGCACAACATGTTGGTGCGCATCGGCGGCACGCTGTTATGGTTGCGGGGATGTTCGACAACAGGGCTCGTGACCGATGCTACGATTTCGCTTCGTCGGGTTATGCGCGTCACGGGCACAACGACCTATGACACCATCACGGGAGGGACGCACACGGCTTTCGTCATCGAACCGGTTGACACGGCTCCGCACATGGAAGCCATATTGCGCATCATCCAAAGCTACCGTCCAAGGGAGTGATCGACTGGAGTGAAAAAAAGCCCGGCCAACCGGGACCGGGCCTGTCAAGCCCACCCCAGCCGCCCGGCCAAACCGCCCTGCTGGTCCGCCACGTCACACGGGGGCGAGTCTTAGGTCATGCAATCGCGGAGGCAGGGGGCGCCGTCACGCCCCGCGAGCCCGGCGGGCGACCGCGGGCAGTGAAGCGTACTACGGACCGCGCCCTCGGCCGCGTCTTCTTCCTTTGGCCGGCTGGCTGATTTGTTTTGAAGAGAATGGTGGGCCGTGCCCATCCTACGAAACTGATGACACAACCATGTCAGTATGATGACACGCAACGAGGTGACCGGGGGAAAGGCCGGCTCGGTGCTCCAATGGGGGCACTGCGTTTTTGCATTCTTCAGTGCCCAATGGACAACGGCCGTAATACGCGCAGCCGGCCGGCGCGCTAGGGATTGGGGATTGTCGATCCACGATTGTCGATTGCCCCCTGGCGAAGCTCTCCCGTGCAATCCCCGATCCCCGATTCCCGATCCCCAATTCCCGATCCCCGATCCCCGATCCCTGATCCGTAATCGACAATCTCCTTGCCGGGTCCGGCTGCAAAACCGCGGCGAGCAGAGCGACCGTGTAGGGATGCCCGGGTTTGGCGTATATCTCTACCGCGTCGGCGATCTCGACGATCCTGCCCTGGTACATGACGGCCACGCGGTCGCTGAAGTTCCCCACCACCGCGAGATTGTGGGCTATGAAGAGATAGGTCAACCCGAGGTCACGCCTGAGGTCGCCAAGCAGGTTGAGAATCTGCGCCTGTATGGAAACGTCCAAGGCGCTTACCGGCTCGTCACAGACGATAAACCTCGGGCGAAGAGCGATCGCCCGGGCAATGCCGATTCGTTGTCGCTGGCCGCCGGAGAACTCGTGCGGATAACGCTTCGCGTCCGAGCGGGCCAACCCGACGCGTTCCAAGAGACCGCCGACGACCTCCTCGCCCTCCCCACGCCCACAAACACGGTGAACCGCCAGCGGTTCCGCTATGATCCGCCCGACGGTTAGGCGCGGATTCAGACTGCCGAAAGGATCCTGGAAGATGAGCTGCATATCGCGCCGCATCCGCCGCAGCTCGCCGGCACCCACCGCCCGCAGGTCGACCCCGTTAAACCAAACGCTGCCCGAGGTCGGCTCGATGAGGCGGAGTATGCTGCGCGCGAGGGTGGTCTTGCCGCATCCGCTTTCCCCCACCAGGCCCAGCGTTTCTCCTCGTGCGACGTCGAAGCTCACTCCGTCGACCGCCCGCAGGCGGCCAACCACACGACCCAGCAGGCCTCGACGGACCGGGAAACAGGTTCGAAGATCACAGACCCGAAGAAGCGGGGACTGCGGAGAAGTTGTCAGCTCATTGCCCATGGTCGGTCCTGAGCGAGGTGAGCACGCTCCCTTACGCTCGCGTCTCGGATTGGCGGCGCCAAAGGGCACATCGTCGGTAAGATGGAGGCCAAGCAGCTTACCGTCAATGCAGCGTCTTGCCCCTCATGTCCGCCGGGACGGGGAGGCCCAGTTGGGTGAGGATCGTCGGGGCGACGTCGTAGAGGGTCGGGCCGTCGACCCGGCCGCGGGGCGCGAGCGAGGGATGACAAAAGACGTACATCCCCTGCTGGGCGTGGTTGGCGTCGTCGGGGCCGGTGTCGTTCTTGAAAGTGTAGATGCTGTCCGAACCGACCAGTCCGACGGAACGCCAGCGAAGATCGCCGAAGATCACCAGCAGATCGGGGGCTACCTTGTTGACCTTGTCATACAATTCCTCGGGCTTGTAGCACTTGTTACCCATCGGCCGGCCGTGGTGATCCTTGATGGCCTCGATCTTCTCGAGGAGTTCGTTGCGGAAGTCCTCGTAGTTGGCCCGGCTGACCTGACCGTCCGGCTCGCGACCTTTGACGTTGATAAAGCAGCGCCCGTAGTACCCGCCCTCACCCCAGGCGGTGGTCTGTGACCAGTCGACGTCCTTGACCTCGAACTTTCGGGCTACCCCTCCCTTCGCTTCGCTCATGAAGGACGTCTTCAGGTGCAGGTATCCTTCGTTGAGCAGCCACTGGTTGAACATGCAGCCGCCGACCATCGACTTGGCACCGTGGTCGGAGACAACCCAGACGGCGGTGGTGTCCAGATCGAGGCACTCGAGGGTCTGGGCGATCTGCCCATCCACGTATTTGTAGTACTCGAAGATGGCGTTTTCAAACTCGTTGCCCGGCACGTGGGCGTGGTGGCTCCCGTCCATGTTGGACCAGAAGCCGTGATGCACGCGGTCGGTGCCCATCTCGACCATCCAGAACAGATTCCACGGTCTGCTCTTGATCAGATGGCGAACGACCTTGAACTGCCGCTCGACCATGGTGTAGATCTGCTCGAGAAGCCACTTCTTGTCGTCCGTCCGAAAGCCCTTGACGTCGACCAGGTATTCGCCCACGAGGGCGTTGATTTCCCTGGCGAGTCCGGGCGGATGGGTCCAGGTGATCTTCGGATCGGTGGTGTTGGGGGTGAGAAAGCTGGTGATCATGCAGCCTGTCAGTTTCCGGGTGATCGGGTACGTCCCCGGGAAGCCCACAATGATCGACTCCTTGCCGCGGGCGGTGAGGATGTCCCAGAGGCGCGGTTCGCGGACCGCCAGCGAGGTGGCGATGGAGAGCTTCTCATAGGAATGATCGGCCCGGTTGCGGAATCCGTAGATTCCCAGCGTGCCGGGGTCTTTGCTCGAGGCCATGCAGCTCCAGGCCGGCACGGTAATGGGCGGTATCGAGCTGGTCAGGTTGCCGTACGTCCCTGCGTCCATGAGCCGCTTCATGGTGGGCAGGTGGTCGATCCACTTCTCGAACATCAGGGAAGGTTCGGCGCAGTCCAGCCCGATCACAGCCACCTTCTCGATCGTGCCCATCGATCGATCTCCGGTTTCCTTATCCACCGCCGGTACAGCGTACCCGGGGATGGGCCGATATCAAAACTGCGGTGATGATCGTGGCTATTGCCGAGCACTCTATTGCAAGAAAAAGGCCCCCGATGCAGCGCACCAGAGGCCGGTTCCATTCCAAATGCTCTGCGGATTACGCCATGCTCTTCTCCGCGTGCGGCCTTACCGACTTCATCAGAACATCGGTCCAGTGATCGCGGTGCTCGTTGATAAGATCCATAAGCCTACACGCAATGCGGGACGGTTCACCCCGACCTTGCTCCCATTTCTCAATGGATTCCTGGGAAACGGCTAGAATCTCAGCAAAAATAGCTTGGCTAACCTGAAGTTCTTCCCTGGTTTCTTTCACCGCCAGTGCATCATATTGTCTTGGTTCAAGCTTCAAGTGGACCGTCCTAACCGTAAACTTTGCGCTTAGCGGCTTGCCTGTAGCGACAGTTTCGGACAATTCGCGCAACCCATCTACGAGTTCTTCACCGAGAGTCTGTTCCTCCTTCTGGTTAGACACTGATAACCCCTTTCTTAAGAGAGGCCTCGAATCCTTCCAAGAGTCCTCTAATCTGCTTCTTTTCCGCGTCTGTCAAGTCTTCCTTGCGTCCTTTCAAATAGATTGACATCAAAAGCACCACCGAGTATTCGGGGTAGTACGCGTAACACACGCGTGCTCCCTTACGTTTCCCTATATTCCACCGATTCGAGCTGAACCTCATTTTACGCAATCCGCCGGTCCCAACCATGATCGGAGCATCCGGCTTCAGCATAATGGCCAAGTGCAGTGCGTCACGGTCCTTCTCATCCAACCCCAATCTCCGCCAAGCCCTCTCGAACGGCTTCAGGTCGATGAATCGAGCCCACTCCTCCGGCTTCATGTCCGGAGGATGGGATACCGTCATCTCTGTTATGCGTCTTCCACTCAAAAAAATCACGCCAACTATTATCGACGGGGTCATCCCGACTGCTTAAATGTATCTTACTGAGTAGGATAGTCAAGGGTATTATTGTGCTTTTTTGCCACGTTTTCTAGCCGACCAACACGCTGTAGCCGCCTTGCGTGCAATATCACTGCGGTTTGTCCTGTTTAGCTTCTGTGCTCTGGCAGGTCCACCCTTCTTTCCGCCGAGCCTGCCGAGCGCGACGGCAGCCGGGTTCTTGCCCGAGTCCGTATCCTCGGCGGGCGATTCCTCGGGCTGGTCCTCGCCGGTAGCCTTGTCCGTAATGGACTTGGCTAGCTCGTTCAGGTCGACAGGGCCAGGCCTCTTCCTTGACCGCTCAGGCATCGCTTGAGGGTGCAACGCAGGCGTCCCTAAGACAGGCCCACGACCGATTATCTTCCACCAATAATACTGCTCCTGATTCCAACTTCGGTTGCAATAAACGTAGCGACGCTGGAAGATCCAAACTGACCCAGTATCCGTCGCCGCTTGGCGTACGAGGCATTGCGATCAGCGGCGTCCGCCTCTATACTCCCTGCCGGACGCGGTGGCCGTCGGGAGGCTGCGACGATGCCGATCTATGAATACATCTGCACTTCATGCGATCGCCGGTTCGAGGAGTTCGCTCGCTCGATGACACCAACCCGATCCCCGCAGTGTCCCGCTTGCGGCAGCGCCGCCGCCGTCGAGCGCAGACCGAGTGTTTTCGCCGCCCGAGAAGGCAACCAAAGCTCCGGCGGATTGCCCGCCGGAAGCCGTTGCCGGGGCTGCGACGTTCCGGACAGCCAATGTCCGCTTTGATATCACCCGGAGTCTTCCGCGTTGCCAAATGATACCTCGTCCTCGTTTATGCGGGTCCCGACAGCCGGGCTGTTGGCCTGGCTAATCCCCGGTCTGGGCCATATCTACCTGGGACAGCGACTCCGGGGGGTGATCTGTCTGGTGATCATCACCGTGACGTTCTGGTCCGGGGTCGCGATCGGCGGAGTAAGCGGCACGGTGAACCCGCAGCAGCGGAAGCTGTGGTTTTTCGCCCAGTTGTGCACCGGCGGGAACACGATGGCTGCCTATGCGCTGAATCGAAGCGTAGCACGCCCGCCGGCAGACGGCAGCGGTCCAAGCAGCGGGCCGTATCTGTCGGCGGAGGTGGGTGTGCACTATACCGGTGTAGCCGGCCTGTTGAACGTGCTGCTCATCCTCGATGCAATCGCGTGCGCCGACCCCTCGGGGGCATACCGACGCGGCGAGTACGGCTCCGGGCGAGGTGTTCCATGACCAGCGTTCTTTCAGGATTGTTCACCACCGCGGTCGAGCTAACCGGCAGGGAGCGGCTCTTGCTGATGCTGCCGCTGTGTCTGAGCGTTGCGATCGTGTACAAGACGACGCGTTGCGACAATCTGGGCGACGTTCCCGCCGCGGCGTTGATTCTCTGGGTGACGATCGTCATCGGCATGTTCGTGGTGGGTGTCGGTCTGTGGCTTTTATTCCTTGTTTTGGTCTGACGCGACCGGACGGTGGCACTGCTCTAGAGCAGTGGCGCGCCCCGTGACGGTTGCGACGGCCTTAACCTCAGGTTCCGGCCGGCTTGGCACGTTCATTTCATGGCCGCTGACACCTCGCATGATGATCACGCCGCTCTGAGCGATGCCGCTGATCATGTGATCGAAGCCCGCCGGCGTGCCCGGCAAATGCTGGGGGCTGAATCGCACCTGGGGGCGGTGGACGACTGGCGGCGGGCTCTTATCAGCACGCGCGACGCCCTGATTCTCATCTGGCTTACGTGGGTGGCCCTGCACGGATTCGGCGATCCCCCCTTTGCCGGTCTGATGCTGGTGGCGATGGCCATTGCCCTGGCCTGTCTGGTGGCCATATCGACGGCCCGTTCGACGCACGCTCAGGTGCAGTATTACGCGGCGGAGTTCGAGCGCGAGCGGACGGAAATCCGCGATGACTTCGAGCAGGAGCGCGCCGAGGTCCGCGCTCTGTACGCCGCCAAAGGGTTTCAGGGACAGCTTCTGGATAGGGTCGTCGACACCCTCTGCGCCGACGACGACCGCCTTATGAAAGTGATGATGGAGGAGGAACTGGGCCTGTCGATGCACCACATCAATCACCCGCTGATTGTGGGAGTGTGGAACTTCGCCGGCGCCCTGCTCGGTGGATTGATCCTTGCCCTGCCGACGATCTGGCTCTCAACCGATGCCACAAAAACCTGGATGCCCACAGGCGGGCTCGTCCTCTTGGCGATTGTTTCGGTGATGTCCGCCCGGGCAGCCCAGCGTAGCGTAGTGCAGGTCTTCGCGGTAGGGACGGTGACCGCGGTGGTCACCGGGGGGACGGTCTACCTGCTGTCGCAATGGCTGGCGGGGTTTGTAGCAAATGTACCAGGACCGTGACCGCAGCGAGAACGTAGGACCGCGATGAGCGACCGTACGACCAGCAGCACAGTCCGCGGGGTCTTGAAGCCGATTCTGTCGGACGATCCTCTTATTGAAACCGAGGAATCGAGCGCCGCGGTCTTCTACACGGAAGGTGCCCAGCGGATCGCCCAGCACATCGGGCTGATCATCGCCGGCGGGGCCGGGTTGTGTCTGCTCGGGGCGTGGTCCATCTCTCTTGCCGGCGGACCTAAGCCGCTGGAACATCTCCTGACGCTTCTGGCTTTCGCCATCGGCGGAGTTCCCGCGCTCGAGGCTGCGTGGGGAACGATCCGCAAGCTGAAGCTGGACATTGACGTTTTAATGGTGGTCGGGGCGGTGCTGGCCGCTTACATCGGCAACCCCTTCGAAGGCGCCCTGCTGCTTTTTCTGTTTGCCCTGTCCGGGGGGTTGGAGACCTACGCCCTTCGCCGGACACGAAAGGCGATCGTCGCCCTGCGCCACCTGGCTCCCACCGAAGCGACCCTGATTTTCGGCGACAGGACTGAGTCCGTCGCCCTGCGTCACGTCTCCGTCGATTCGTTGGTCCTCGTCAAACCGGGCGAGAAAGTGCCGGTGGACGGGGTGATCGAAGCGGGCAGCTCCTCGGTGGACGAGTCCGCAATCACCGGCGAGGCGATCCCCCGAGACTGCCGCGCGGGTGACACTGTATTCGCCGGTACGCAGAACGTAAACGGCCGGCTCGAAGTGCGAGTGAGCAGGCTGTCAGCCGACACGACGCTCGCCAAAATCGTTCGCCTGGTGACCGAAGCCCGTCAGCATCCCGCAAAGGCCCAGCGCCTGATCGACCGGATCGGCCCGCCGTATACCGTGGCGGTCATGGCTGGAGCCGTCATCGTGGTGCTGGGAGCGGTTCTTTTCGGTGTGGAGGTGGGCCAGGCGATTCGCCGCGGGATCGCCTTCTTGATCGTGGCCAGCCCCTGCGCCTTGATTATTTCCACTCCGGTGGCATACCTTTCGGCGATCGCCGGGGCGGCGAAGCGCGGAGTGCTCATAAAAGGCGGCGGGCATCTGGAGCTGATTGCCCGGGCGGCGACGTTCGCCTTCGACAAGACCGGAACGCTCACCACCGGCGAGGTAAGGCTCGCCGATATTCAATTCCCCGGCGAGATCGGCGAGACCGAGGCCCTCCGCCTGGCCGGAGGCATCGAAGGTTCGAGCAATCACCCATTGGCCGCCGCGGTCAGCCGGGCATTGATCGAACGCGGCCTGACCGCCCCTTCGGTCAGCGATTATCAGGAGATCCCCGGGGAAGGTGCCGCCGGGGTGATCGAGGGCCGTTCCGTCTGGATCGGGCGCCCGGAGCGGCTCGATTCACGCACGGGTGGACGAACCGAGCCGCGACCGTTAGGGAGCGGGCGGTCCAGCGGTGGAACTCAAAGCGAAGATGTAGGCGAGCGCGCTGAGCTCCTCCGGAAACAGGGCAAGACCGTCTCAGCCATGGTGGTCGACTCGGGGGTAGCGCCCGACCCCGGTGGCGAACGTGTCGTGGTGCTGCTCGCCTTCCAGGACACACTGCGCGAGTGGTCCGCCGAGTGCGTCGAGCACCTACGACGGCAAGGCATCGAGCGGATCGAAATGCTGACCGGCGACCACGATCTGGTCGCCCGCCGAGTGGCGGGCGACCTGAAGCTGGACGGCTATCTGGCGGAGCTGGCTCCGGATCAAAAAGTGGATGCTGTCGAGGCTCTGCGGGCCAAGTACGGCGGCATCGTGCTGGTCGGAGACGGGATCAACGACGCCCCCGCCCTTGCCCACGCCGACGTGGGAATAGCCATGGGATCGCGCGGCTCGGACGTCGCCCTCGAAGCGGCTGACGTGGTGCTGATGAACGATCGCCTCGACGGGGTCGCCTGGCTGCACCGTCACGCCCGGCGAACCGCGGGCATCGTCCGCCAGAACCTCACCCTGGCGCTCGCGGTCATCGCGGTGCTGAGCGTGTTCGCGGTGATGGGTGCTATTCCGCTCCCCCTGGCGGTGATAGGCCACGAGGGAAGCACGGTCATCGTCGCAATCAACGCACTTCGCCTGCTGAAGACGCCGGATGTGTGAACCTGTGTAGACCGCTCCGGGTGCATCCCATTTGGGGTGGCATGCCCGCCTTTAGGGCGGGCATGGACTCCTGTGGCCATCGACATGGCCGCTTTGAAGAGCGGCCCTGCCACCCAGTACCGGGGAATCGCGCGGGTGCCCCACCTTCTCTGAAGGTGGGGGCTGGATGATGCGACAGGTTCCGCAGCCGGTGTGCGGATCATCGTTTCCCCCACCTCGAAACGAGGCGGGCCAGCCCGCCCCACATCCGCAATCCGCAATCCGCATTGGGCCGCTCCCTTACGGTCGCGGTTCGGATCATACGCTCCCTTACGGTCGCGGTTCGGATCATACGCTCCCTTACGGTCGCGGTTCGGTTTTGTGGTCGAGGAAATCGTTCAGGATTGGCAGGATGCGGTCGTGGGCGTCTTCGACTACGTAGTGGCTGGCGTCTTCGAAGCGGTGGACCGCGGCGCTGGGGAAGCGGGCGATCCAGCCCTTTAGAAACTGCTCGGTGAAACAGAAGTCCTTCATGCCCCAAAGAATCGTCATCGGCCTATCCTGGAAGGTCGGCAAGGCCGCTTCGATCTGCTTGAGCACGCTGTAGCTGGGAGCGCTGGGTGTCAAGGGGATGTCGCGCACGAAACGCAGAATCGCGATCCGGTTTGCGAAGCTGTCGTAGGGAGCAAGATAACCCTCTCTAACTGCGGGGGTCATGCGTTCGCGCTTCGCACAGGCCATGTGGATGGCCGCCCGGGCGAAGGCGTTGAGACCGCGCACCGCGATGTCCCCGAGAATCGGCCAGCGGCAGATGCGAATCCGAAAGGGTGTTTCCCCGCCGAGAAACGCAGCCGTGTTGAAGATGATAAAACGTCGGATCAGTTGCGGATGCCGCACCGCCCAGCCCATCCCGATCGCACCGCCCCAATCGTGGACCGCCAGGGTAACGTCACCCAGATCGAGGCGCTCCATCAGCCGCTCGAGGTTGTCGATGTGCGTTTCGAGGGTGTAGGAATAACTCTGCGGCTTGTCGGAGAGTCCACAGCCGATGTGGTCGGGGGCGATGACCCGGTGGCGGTCGGAAAGACCCTTGATAAGCTCGCGAAAGTAAAACGACCAAGTGGGGTTGCCGTGGACCATGACGATCGGTGAACCGGCGCCCTCGTCAACGTAGTGCATCCGCGGCCCGCCCTGGTCAAGGTAGTGCGGAGCGAATGGGTAAAGCTCACCCAGGGTGGCGGTCAACTTGGACGTTTGATAATGTACGGATTGCACAGATCCGCCCCCCGCCGGGCGAGATTCGCGTCTCGCACCCAGCTCGGATTATTCACCGCAGAGAACGCAGAGAGCGCAGAGCGTTTTTAGGAAAGGGGCCACAGCAGAAAGCCAACGGACTTGCCTTCGACAGTGCGTGTATCGTGCCGCCCGCTGTGACTCTCCATCTTTTCCCACTTCTGCTCTCTCTCTCTCTCTCTCTCTCTCTGCGGTTTCTGCGTTCTCTGCGGTGAATTATCCGGGTTAGTGCCACTGCACCCCGAGCATCGCGCTGCTCAGGCCGCTGCCGATGCCCAAAAGGGCGATGCGCTCGCCCGGCTCGGGTGGATCCCGCTCGATGCCCATGGCCATCGTCAGCGGCAGCGACACCGAGCCGACGTTTCCGAGAAACTCGAAGGTTGAGAAGTCCTTGGCGGTGTCGAGCCCGAGGACCTGGTAGAGCCGATCGCGGTGGGCCAGGCCGACCTGGTGGCAGAAGCTCCGGTCGACGTCGCCGTTGGTCCAACCAAGAGCCTCTTGAAACTCCGCCCAGGTTTCCACCGCAAGGGCACAGCCGCTGTCCAACAGGGTCTCGGCCTGTGTTCTCATGGTCATGGCGGCGTCTGCCCCGAAGCCGGTGTCCGCACTGGCCCGGCAGAGATCGTTGTGCTCGGTGGCGGATCGGATCACCCCTCCAACCAGGCGGCGGCCGGTCTGCGAGATCGAGTCGTGGGTCATGACCAGGGCCACCGCCCCCGAACCGATGGTCAAAGAGGCGAAGGCCGCCTTGAAGTCCTGACGGGTCAGCTTGGGGGCGTGGATCAGCCGATCGATCGTGGTCCGGACGAGCTGCCGGCTGCTCTCCCCCGCGACGATCAGCCCCTTCTTAACTTGCCCCAGCTCGATCATGTTGGCCAGTGAGACAATCCCGTTCAGAAAACCCAGGCAGGCGTTGGAGATGTCGTACATGACCGATCGGTCGGGCAGCGACAGGTTGTCGTGAACCACCGAAGCCGTGGCAGGTTCCAGAAAATCCCGCGAGACGGAGGTGTGAATCAAGCACTCGATCTCGCCTGCGACTACGCCCGATTGCTTAAGGGCGCGTCGTCCCGCCCGCGTGCCGGCGTCACTGGGCAGCGTGCCTTCGTCCCAGAACCGCCGCTCGCGAATCCCGGTCATCAATTCGATCCGGCCCTCATGGAGCCCGAACCGCTCATACACCGGGGCGAGGTCCCGCTCGATTTGGGCCGAGGTCACCACGCGGGTGGGGAGGACATAACCGAAACCTTCGAAGCACACGTGCTCGTATCTGAACATCCACCGCCATCCCAAGCCCAAACTGCGCTCGAACCCGTCAAACGGAGACGCTGGGACGAGATTCCGGTCTCGTCCCCGCTGCAACAGGAATCCTCTCCTGCGATCCGTCGGGAAGCGCTTCCCGCACTCCTGGGTGCGAGAAGGGATTCTCGCACCAGCAGCGGCATTATAGCGGCTTCGAGGGGGCTGCACAGCTACGCCCTCGCCGGCCCAGCTTGCACGCCGCCAGGTCGAACCCAATGGCAACGTTGAACCGCACTTCGTCCCTGATTATGACCGGCTACTACACGGCCCCCAACACCCTTTCCCGTGACCCCGACCCGATCTGCCTTGAGACCTTCAAGATGTTCGGCTGGAAAAGCTGTGCCCCGAATGCGGTTTCCCGGTGACGAGCAGGCTACTGTTGATCCTTGCACGGTCAATCAAACAGAGCGGGGCGTCTGGACCCTAGAAAACCAGTGCTTCGCGTCCTACGGGTGTTTCTTTGGCAACGCAAGGATCAATAATCAGACAACTCACAGCCGGTGCGGCGGGCCATCGAATCGCATTTCACACCCAGCGGGCTCACCGCGATGGTGTGCTGCCCCCGTTCGCTGCGCCGACCATCATCGCCGAAGCTCTCGACGATCGCCTGCCCTCCTCCTCCACGTGTCGTTGACTGCCGGGCAGCGGTATTCTACAATCCTCAACTGGAAACAGCGTGTGCGATCTGGAATCGCCCACGGTCAACTAGGCTAGCGAACCGAAGGAGAGACCATGGCTGGGGCTGACACACTCGAGTTTACCGACGCGAGCTTCGACGAAGACGTACTTAAGTCCGACATACCGGTCCTGGTGGATTTCTGGGCTGAGTGGTGCGGGCCGTGCAAGGCGCTGACCCCGCTTATCGACGAACTTGCCACCGAGTACTCCGGCAAGATCAAGATCGGCAAAGTCGATACGGATGCAAACCGCGAAATATCGGTGCGTTTCTCCATAAGCGCGATTCCCACGGTCATGCTCTTCAAGGGCGGCGAGATCATCGACAAATTCGTCGGCCTAAGAAGCAAGAGGGATATGCAGGTGGCTCTCGACAAGGTTGCCGGCTAGAACCTTCACCTAACCCGCGATTCCGCTGGCTGTCGCTGACCCCGGCCCGGCGGACGGCCGTAGAGGGATCCTGTCCCACTGCCCATGTTATGGTGGAAACGCGTACCAACGTCGATTCCGATTCCCAAAGGCCGCCCGAGCAGCGCCCGCATGAGGGCTGCGGCAGGTGCGGTACCGGTGAGGCCCTGGCCAAGTCCGGTGACGGCCCGGGGAGAATCTACCTCTCCACGGGGGTGCGTTTTGGCCACATGCGGTATATCGGGGAGTTCACCCACGCGGAGGAGTTGAAGTTCACCTGCGGCGCCAAGGTGATAGTCCAGACCAAACGCGGCATCGAGATCGGCGAACAGGTATCGCTCACCTGCATCGGCTGCGAGAAGGCGGTCACGCGGGATCAGATTAGGGACTGGGTCGAGGTCTGCGGTGAAGATTCGTTTATCTTCGGTGCCGGCCGGATCCTTCGGGAAGCCACCGCAGCCGATCTGGCGGAGTACGCACGCATTCAGGGCAGCACTCGGGAGAAGCGAAACCTCGCCCAGCAACTAGCCGATCGGCATAACCTGCCCCTGCGGGTCGTCGAGTGCGAATGTCCATTCGGCGGCGAGCGAATCGTATTCTACTTCACGGCCGCGGAGCGAGTCGATTTCCGGACGATGGTCAAGGATCTCGCCACGGAGTATCGAACACGAATCGAGATGCGCCAGATTGGGGCTCGTGACGAGGCCCGGTTGCTTGCCGATTTTGAAACCTGCGGCCGGGAAGTGTGCTGCAAGACCTTCCTGAAGACCCTGAGACCCATCAGCATGCGAATGGCCAAGCTGCAGAAGGCCACCCTGGACCCCACGCAGGTCTCCGGTCGATGTGGACGACTCAAGTGTTGCTTGCGATACGAACACGCCGGTTACGAGGAGTTGGACAAGCGACTTCCTGGCATGGGAAAACGCATTGGCACAGAACAAGGCGAGGGAGTAGTCGTCAATCGCCAGGTCCTCACTCAGCTCGTGCGGATCCGCACTGATGAGGACAAGTTGGTGACTGTTGCGGCGGAGGATATAATCGGTGTGGGCGAACCCGCCACCAGAACGGCGAAAGCGGAAGCGCGCCCCAGAGCTGCTACGGAACCGAAAACCGCTGACGGGCCGGCGCCGCCGGAGAAGCTGGACAAGCCGCGTGCGGCTCGGTCGAGACGAGGCCGAGCAAGGCCGCCCAGGCCTCCAGCAGAAAGAGCCGGTACGCCGGAGGCGACAGCGGAAAAGAAGGAGAGTGAGCCGGTCCAGCCGGCCCGCCGGCGCCGACGCCGGGGCAGGCGTCGCCGGCGCGGGCGGGGGGACGGACAGGACGGACCGGCGACGGACGGCGGAGCCTCCGCCGGAGGGTAGGAACATTAAGGAGCGGCAGCCGGAACGCCCGAAGGTTGCATGCAGGACAGGCCATCCGAAACACTCCAGGCTCTGGTCAAGCATCTTGACCAGTATCCCGAAGAGGCCTTCCTCTTCGTACGGGAAGGGCTCGCCTACGCTGCCGAGAAGATCCACGGGCAAGAGACCGAAGCCCATCGTCACCTTTACCAGTATCTCGCGGCCAACGAGTTGGATTGGAGTGACCTGGTCACGCAGTACTACTCGGGAGCGTTGCCGGAGCCGGTACTGCAGGCTGTCGAAGCCGCTGGAGGATGCGAGAAGCTCAACCGCCATGTCAGCGGGCGGGAGCTGTGCTGGGGATTTCGAGACTTTGCCTTCAAACGGTGGGGCATGCTCGCCCGACTCGTCCTCACCGGCTGGAGCATCAACTCAACCCGGGACTTCGGAGCCATCGTCTTCGGGTTCATCGACTTCAACCTGATGCAGAAGCAAGAGGGGGACCACGTAGAAGACTTCGACGACGTATTCGAATTCGACGAGGCGTTTGACGAGAGCTTCCGAATCACCCCCAACGGGGACGATGACGGGGAGCCTGCCACCGACTGAGAGCCTGTCCCGGTAGGGAAAGGATTCTCTGCGAGCGTTCACCCCCGCCGCCGGAGACCTGCCAGTTTCCGACAACATGTCAGGCGGATACCTACCGCAGAGAACGCAGAGAGCGCAAAGATATGAGGGAAAAGGATTTGTCCGTTGTCAGCAGGGACATGCACTGATAACTGATAACTGTCTTCTCTGCGATCTCTGCGATCTCTGCGGTGAAATAATCACGCGGGGTGAACGGTTACGATCCTCTTGCTCACCAGGATGCGTGGGTGTGCGAACGACTACTGTGACGTGGGGGCGTCAGGTGTGTTGGACGCGGAGGAACCCGATTGGGCCGGCACCGAAGAAGCGCCCCCGCCCGCGGAACTATCCATCCCGACCGGCGGCTTGGCTTCTATCCTGGGCTGTTTCGGGGGGGGCAGGCGGGACTGATCCTCAATATCGTCCTTGACCTCTCTGAGTCCCTTCTTGAACTCGACGATGCTCTTGCCCACCGACCGGGCGACGTCCGGCAGGCGTCTGCCGAAGATCACCAACGCGATCACCGCGATGATGATCATCTCCACCGTGCCCGGCATTCCTAACGCCAGAGTGGGTGCGTTCATTGGCTGAGTCCTGACTCGATTAGCCTCGGGCGACTGGACCCTGGGACACAAGCCGCCCATGATTCCGTTTGTCCACCGCCGTGGCGGCGTCCCTGCAACGGGCGAATTACGCGTTGCTGGATTATACACGCCACCTACAGGCATCGTCAAAGCGCAATCTACTCGGGATGTGTATCGGCACCGGGCTGAGCCCACGCCATCCGACTCCTTGTCAAGTCCGGCAAAGACAATACAATCGCCAGCCGGTTGGCCTTTTTCACGGTAGATTCCGCTTTCATTACGACCTTACAGGGTGGACGCCATGGCCCAGAGACGCTACCTGATCACCGCAGCCCTTCCCTACTCCAATGGGCGTTTGCACGTCGGGAACATCGCGGGCGCGTATCTCCCGGCGGATACGTACGTACGCTACCTTCGGGCGAAGGGGGCTGAGGTCCGGTTCATCTGCGGCAGCGATGACAACGGCGTCGCAGCGCTGAAAACCGCTCGAGAGCTAAATGAGCCGGTCGAACAGCTAACCGCCCGGTTTAACCGTTACCAGCAGAGAGATTTCGCGGGTCTGGGAATCGAGTTCGACATTTATGGCGGGACACATCACCCCGATTACGTGGAATTGCATGAAAAACTAAGCCGCGACTTTTTTTTGAGAATCCATGCCAAAGGGCTGTTCACCAAGCGAACGACCCAGCAACTTTACGACGTCGAGGCCGGGCAATTCCTGCCGGACCGTTTCGTTCGTGGTACCTGCCCGGACTGCGGGAGTGACAAGGCTTTCGGCGATCAGTGCGAGGACTGCGGCCGGTCCGTCGAGCAGCTCTCGCTCATAAACCCGGTCAGCATGATGACCGGCTCGACCCCTGAGCTTCGCGAGACGGTGCACTGGTATCTCCGGCTGGACGAATTGCAGCCTCGGCTGACTTCCTGGTTGAAAGAGAAGCAGAAGGCGACCGCTGCCGGAGCGAAGTGGCGCCCGATCGTGCTCAACCAGTCGCTCGGGCGCATCGAGGCGGAAGGGTTACCCGAGCGGGCGATGACCCGCGACCTGACCTGGGGTGTGCCGGTCCCCCTAAACGACCCGGATGCGAAGGGCAAGTCGCTCTACGTCTGGTTCGATGCCCCCATCGGGTATGTTTCGTTCACCGCCGCCCTGTGTGAACGGCAGGGCGAGAAGCCCGACGGGTATGAGCGGTGGTGGAAGGACCCCAACTGCCAGGTGGTGCACTTCATCGGGGAGGACAACATCGTCTTCCACGCCATCACCTGGCCGGCGATGCTCCTGGCTACCCACGACAGCGACAGCGTGTCGGGCAAGCCCGGTGAGTACCAGCTTCCGCACAATGTGGTGTCCAACGCTTTTTTGAACATCAAGTTCCCGGGCAAGGAGGAGGAGAAGATCAGCAAGAGCCGCGGCACTGCCGTTTGGATCGGGGATTACCTCGAGACGTTCGACCCCGATCCGTTGCGGTATTACCTGACGGCCATCGCCCCGGAAAGCGCCCGGACCACCTTCGACATGGATGACTTCATCGCCCGCAACAACGGCGAGCTAGCCAATGCCTTCGGTAACTTCTTCAACCGGACAATGACTTTTGCCCACAAGTATTTCGACGGAAAGGTCCCCCCGCCGGGCGAACGTGATGAGGTGGACGGCGCCCAGTTGCAGCGCTGCCGCGAGGCCGTGGATCGCACGGACGCGGCGCTCAGTGGGTGCCACTTCAAGGCCGGGCTCGCGGAAGTGATGGCCCTTGCCCGGGCGGGGAACGCTTACTTCGACGTGACCAAACCCTTCAAGTCCCGCAAGACCGATATGGAGGCGTGCGGCCGGGCGATCAACGTCTGCTTCCAGACCGCCAAAACGCTGACCGTCCTGATCGCTCCCTTTCTCCCCTTTACCGCGGACAGGTGCGCGAAGATGCTGAGTTTGGATGAGGGGTATCGGGTGTGGTCGGGGGCGACCGATGAGTTGCCCAGCGGTCACCCGCTGGGCAAGCCCGAGATCCTCATCAAGAAGCTGGACGCCAAGGAGCTGTTCGGCGAGTAAGCAGCACCAACCCCTGCCCCCATCCCGGCGCGCTGGGACCACCCTTCGTTCGCCCGCCGCGTCAGCCACGCGGCTAGCCCCGGAGGGGCGAAAGTCAATAGCCAGGGGCGTGAGCCCCTGGAATGCGTCCTCCGTCTATCTCAGCCCCGCAGTCCGCACCGCCCCGGAGGGGCGCACGAAAGTAGCCAGGGGCTTTAGCCCCTGGTTCGGTTCGCATCGCGCTTTCCAGTCCCGTAGGGACGATTGAGGTCTCAATCGTCCCTACGGGACTCGGTTCTCTCGGTTTCGCACGGACCCCAGCACTACGTGCTGGGCTAAGCTCACCTCGTCCCTACGGGACGGCACGACACCCCCCGCCGATTCTACCACGGACCCTACCGGGCGGCGTCCACCCCACGCCTCTTGCAAACGACCCAGAGGCGTGTTATACGGACAGGAAACCAAAGTTCCGCATGTTATACGGATCAAGCTAATTGTTGTTATGCAGCCGCATGGGGTCCAGCGACCCCCTTCGGTACCGATGGGAGCTTCTCAGTGAACACCGGCGAGCAGAAGGACCGAATGCGCTGGATTCTGTTCTTGGTCTTTGTCGCGGCTTTCTGCGCTTTGGTCGTGGGCACGATCGCGATGGTGTTCGGCGGAGTTGGGGAGCCCACAGGCAAGGAGAGAGATCTCCTCACGAAGGTGTTTATCGGGGAAGTCGGCGCCGTAGTCCTTGCGCTAGCCTATTCGCTCTTCGGCCTGCGGAGGTATCAGGAGACCACGCCGGCCAAACCACCGCAGAGTTCGTTCGTCGCCAAGACCTACCCACGGAGTCAACATCCGGCGTTCTTCACTGAAGTGGAAACGCTTACACCAGTTGCCAAGAAGATAACCCTCATTGCCACGGGCCTGAATCTTATATGGGAGAAGCACATCGCAGACTTGCTGATTCAGCGAGCTTCGTCGAAAGAGGCGGAGGTAACGATATGCCTAGGCAATCCATGGAATCCGCACGTCGAAAATCGACTCATCGAGGAGGAAATGAGAGGGGCGCGTCCGCCGATCGGAAAGCAAGGGATAGAACGTAGTATTCGGGACTTGGTTCAGAGACACAAGGCAGCTGGCTCGCCCCCCGGCCTGAGAATCTGCCTATTCAATCACTACCCTACATTCGCAACGCTCATCTTCGACCGAGACATCTTCATCTACCCGTACGCATACCAGGTGCTTGGTAACACGAGCCCTGTATTCCACGTTATAGACAACGATAGCAAAGAGGCCCTATTCTTCCTCAGGAACGCGGAACGCATCGTTAGCGACGCTGTCCCTGCTGCTGATCTCGTGGCGATTATGGAGGATCACAAGCACTACTCGGAGAAATGGCTGGGGGTTGCCGTGTACGTAGTGCCGAAACCTGCTAGCGAATTCTATCAATACGGTTCGTCAGTACTTGGATACGATGTTTGGAAAGAGAAGGAACTCCCATTAGGGGACAGTGAGCTGGCGGACCTCCGCGAGTACACAGGTGACGCTCTCGAGTATGGTTTCCACGCCACCCTCGTTGACGCCCTATACTGCGTATCAGAATCCGACGTTGACCGGATTCGGGCCGAGTTGAGAACGCTATCAGAGGACTTTGCGCCGTTCGTGCTGTCGTGCTTTCGGATTGACTCTACCTTTAGAGGTGGTTCCGATGTTGTTGTCCGCTGCGAAGATGCATCGGGGACGGTAGAGGCCCTGCACCATGAGCTTCTGTCTAGGGTGAATCGACTTGCGATTTCATCCAGATATATCACAGGGCACACGAAGAAGGGGGTGCCTTCTCAGGACCGCGCACGCTCGTCTCTGATGATACGTCGCTACCTGTCCCCGTTCATTTTGAGCCGCTTGGAACCGCACTTCACCCTTTGTACAAATATGCCGCGGGACGAGGACACGCGAGCGAAGGTTGTTCAGAAACTCGAGGCGGGGCTTGCGAATCTCGGAGAGCTCTCAGTTGAGGTTGACGGTATATGTCTGATGGTGCGACGTCATGAGGAGGCCCACTGGAGGGTTCTCGAGTCATACGCACTGTCAGGACGATGAACGCTTCATAACAACGCAATGCAGATAAAGCAGGATTCACTATGATGCAACTGGAGCACAATGTGGTCAGGGAGGTTGTTTCGCAGTATGGGCCAACCTCGGTGTCTGCTCATCAGTTCTTTGTCTCGTGGAACTCGGTTGCCACTTTGGCATACCGCGGATTCAGCCGGACGCTCCTCGCAGTCAAGCAAGGAATCGAGGAAGGAATTCCAGGCCTCAAGCCTGAGAACCCGGGGAGCAAATGGCCGAAGACCGCACTCGGATGCCTTCGCGAGGACGTTGAGCTGACCGAGGGTCAAGTCGGGGTGCTCCGGGACATCTGTGTTCAACAAAGTGCATTGTTGCGGGAAATAGCTGAATCGCCCCGAGCGATGGACGTCCTTCAGCTTCATTTTGTAACCTTTCACTGTCGTACTCTGGAACGTCGCCTGATCTCTCAAGCCATGCCTCATGCGGGAACACCGTATGATGATGACGATCCCCCCCAGTCCCATCTGGAAAGTGTTGCTGGGACAATGGCACAGTTTAAGAAGGAGAACCACGAAAAGTATTACTCGAAGCTTGCCCCGAAAGGCAGAACTATTGACAGCTATTATCGCGCCCCGCACGTTGAATCGACTCTCGTGTATGATGTCAAGCCCTCTGTACCCCTGATTGACACCATTGACAACTTCAGGAGCGCTGTGGACGAACAGATTCCGGACTGCTACGTATGGTTCGACCCCACCAGTTGGCACATGACTATCCGATCACTGGTCTCGGAGGGGTAGAGAAATAGGAGAGGGAGGCAGAACAAAAGCTTGGACCCAGACGCCTAATACCGTGATGTTTTGGAGGGCAACGTCCTGTTGGTCTTTCTGACAGTATACGAATATAGTTGCTTTTTAGTCGACGCTGCTCCAGCTTGGCGTTCCCGGCGTCCGTAGATCTCGCTCACCGAGCTGTTCGAGTCGTGGATCAGCTTGTCCAGGGGCGGCGTTGGGCAGCGCGATCAATCCAGTTCCCCGGCACCTACATCAAGGACTTCCGGGTCTTTCCCGTCGTCAGCGCCCGCTCCATCCGCAAGCCCCGGCGATCACCTCGCCAGTTCTATTCATGCACGTTAGCCCCTGCCCGCGTAACCGGTGCGCCTGCATCCGCAAGCCGGGGGGCCAATGGATTCGCCAATGAAAAACCGCCCCGCGCCCACTCGTTTCCCCCAAAACCGAAAATGCCAAAAACACGCCATCCCATTTCCGAACATGCTTACTACGCCGCTTGGCCTAACTCCTTGCCAGGCAACAACTTACGAAGCTCGCCCCGGCGTCGCGCCTTCCTGTTTTGCACTCGCTCACCCAGCGCCAGAAACCCATTTGAAACCCATTTAAAGCCATTTTCCCCCCCACCCCGATCGCATCCATCCCATTGCGAAGCGTTCACTCGCCACGTCTTCATGGTGTCCACCGACCCCAGACAGGTGGCTCGGACCTTGCCCGACGCAAAGTCATCCACCCCGCCGATGTCGGGCCGAGCCCGACCTACGCGGCTACACAATAGCGAAGAATGCCCTAGACCGCCTGGAAAGCCGGTCCCACGCCCGGGGATCAGCCGGCCCGCTTCGTCCAGTGAAAGACCATCCGGCAAACTACCGATAACCATCCGGCGGTGCCCATATGGCGGGGAGGAGCCCGCGCGCTCGTGAGGATGATCTATGTCCGGGCGGTTACCGAATGTCTTGAACGACGATCGAATGGAATGCCCACCGGGGGAGCATGACACAACCTGCGCGTCCGTCGCCCTGCAAGAGGCAGTGCCGCCTTCCATTTCAGACCATGAGCAACCCCGGGCGGTCTCGGATGCCAAGCGCTGGCAGGAGAAGCTCATACGCTTCTACGATCGCGTTCATTCAGATATGCCCCGGGCCCGACCGGCCTGGACCCGTTACTACTATCAGCGCATGAAAGAGCGGCTGGCGACAATCGTCGAGCCGCACTCCCGCGTTCTGGACATTGGCTGCGGCGACGGAGAGTTGCTGGCTGCCCTGCAGCCCGCCGTGGGGGTGGGCGTTGATCTGAATCGTCGGCTGGTAAACCAGGCCCGCCGACGGCATACCGGCCTTCGCTTTCTACACATGCCGGGAGAGGATCTGCACAAGCTCAACGACACCTTCGACTATTGCGTCATCTCGCAGACCCTGGGCGAGGTGTATGACCTGCAGGTGCTGCTTCGGGCCGTGCAGAGCGTGTGTCACCCGCGGACCCGACTGGTGGTGGTGCATCACAGCCGGCTGTGGCAGCCGGTCTTGAAGCTTATGGAATGGCTGCGTCTCAAGAGGCCCATCCCGGAGCAGAACTGGGTTCCCGCGGATGAGTTGATTCACCTGCTCGGGCTGTGCGGCTTTGACACCATCCGGACGTTCGGGTTGACCATTGCCCCGTTGTACGTCCCCGGCATCTCCGCGTTTCTCAATCGGGTGGTGGGGAATTTGCCGTACGTCGACCACCTGGGGCTCAACTATGTCGTTGTGGCCCGCCCGATGCAACCACAGCTCATCCAGTCCGCCCGGCCGCGAAGTGTATCCATTGTGGTGCCGGCGCGCAATGAAGCCGGCCACATCAAGCCGCTGCTCGAGCGCATCCCACAACTCACCTCCCGCCAGGAGATCATCTTCGTCGAAGGGGGCAGCAGTGACAGCACTTGGGGGGTGATCCAGGAAGCAGCCCGCGACTACGACGGGCCGTTCACCATCAGGTGCCTTAAGCAGGACGGGACGGGGAAAGGGGACGCGGTCCGCAAGGGCTTCGCCGCGGCTACCGGCGACGTGCTGATGATCCTGGATGCGGACATAAGCGTCATGCCCGAGGAACTTCCGTTCTTCTACGAAGCGCTGGTATCGGGACACGGAGAGTTCATCAACGGTTCCCGTATGGTTTATCTCATGGACCGGCGGGCGATGCGATTCCTGAATCTTATGGGCAACAAGCTCTTCGGCTGGCTCTTTACGTACCTGCTGTCTCAGTCTTTTCGCGACACATTGTGCGGGACCAAAGTGCTCACCCGCAGAGACTACCTGCGCATCGCCGCAAATCGCCGCCACTTAGGCGATTTCGACCCCTTCGGCGACTTCGACCTTCTGTTCGGGGCCGCCCGGTTGAACCTCAAGATCACCGACGTGCCGGTGCACTATAAAGCCCGGGTATACGGAGAGACCAACATCTCCCGTTTCCGGCACGGGTGGATGCTACTGAGGATGTGCGCGTTGGCTGCTCGAAAGCTCAAGTTCATTTGACCGCGGGATTCAGCGAAGCACAGGAGCCGGGACACCCTCAAAGAGCATCGACGCATCTGGTCGCAGAAGCCCACCCTCCGCCGGGTTTACCAACGATACTTCCAGGACATATTGCAGCGCACCAGCCCCCAACGGCCAATCGTCGAAATCGGCAGTGGACCGGGGTCTTTTTAAGGAGTTCTTCCCTGATCTGGTCGCGACCGACGTCCAGTCGTCGCCCTGGGTGGATCAGGTCGTGGACGGGTGCGACCTTCCCTTCGATAGTGCTAGCGTCGGAAACCTGGTGTTGGTCGACGTCTTCCACCACCCTGCCTGCACTGTACTTCTCGACCCCCGGGACCGGCCCGCCACGCGGACACTTGGAAGGCCGCCTCCACCTTGTCGCAGTGGAAAGGCTGCCGGCCATCGGCTGGCTGCTGAGCGGCGGGTTCAAGCGGTATGGTCTGCTGCCCCAGAGGCTCTTGCCGCTGGCGGATGCAGCCGACCGTTTCATGGCCCCCTCCAACGGGCTGCTTTCACTTCGGGCCCCGATCACCCTACAACGCCCCAAAGCCAAATGACGGTGGCGCTGCGGGCCCGGCAACCCGAGCCGCGATCGTGAGGGAGTGGTTCGCCGACGCTCACGTCGGCGCGCAAACGCGTACGGTTGTTTAGCGCCCATCCCAAAAGTGTGGGACAGGTTTGCAACCTGTGTGTTCCACCGGTTGAAGACCGGTGCCACAGAGGTTATGGGATGGCTCTTAGTGCGAAGTGCTCGCGGCGCCCTCATCGCCGGCGCGGGCTACCGGCATTTGAGCCGAAAGGTCATAGACGCGCAAACGACCCGCCCCCGCGCGGGTCATCTCCTCGAGATACTGCACACCGGGACCTTCGGCCAGGAACTCCCAACGGTAATCGGCCATGTGGTCAAACTCCGCAACGCACACTGCGTTTCGGTCAAGGCATCCGTAGATAGTCTTCCACCTTTCAAAGACCCGGTTCCACGGAAAATTATCCCCGCGGTAGTGCCAGTACTGCGGGTCGGCGATCATCCATCGGACGCCGATTCCGCGCAAGTGGTCCAGAACCTCGTCCGCTCCAACCACGTCGCGAAGTGCAAGTCTGTTGACCGTATCGGAAGGCTGCAGATACAAGGGGTATTTCCATTCGTCGAAGACCGCCACCCGCCCGCCTCGGTCGGCCACGAACGCGCAGGCGTCAGCCAGGTTGCTGCGTTTCCCATAGAGACGCGCAGAGTTCAGCAGCGCCGGTGCAATGACGAGAGCCGTCAGGACTACCGCCCAGACGGGCTGAATTCTCCTCCACGCTTTGGCAGCATTGATGAACCGCTGCAGACCTACCGCGAGACAAAGGCACATGAATGGAACAACCACGGATAGCGTTCTCGCCACGGTATACGACTGTAGCACAACTATCAGAAAACTGACGATAACAAACACCGCCGGCAGCTTCGCAGCCCCCTTCGTTCTTAGTGCTATGAACAGGCCGATCGATCCCAGTCCAGCCGCCGCGACCCCATGCCAGTGGATGAAGTATGTCGGCAGAGTCAACAGCCTGTGCGTGAGTATCGAACCGCTCGCCGCAGCACTATTCCAGAAGAACTGCAGTTTGACCCAGTGCCAGCCTCCTTCCCAGTATGTGGCCAGAGGTAGACCGCTGTCCGAGATCGCCGCTGCCAGACGGGCGGCTCGAAACACGGCCTCGATTGTCAGAAGGGGTACCGCGACCCCCACCGCCAGGTAGATCCACCGCCGCAAGACGTTACGCCAACATTGCCACGCTGATCGGTCGTCGGTCGGCACTTGTCTTGCGGCCATCAGGTCGGTCAGGATGAGTATCGCCGGTACGTAAGCACTGCGGTAGTGGCAAGTTATCGCCCACCCCAGGGCCAACCCGCTTAGCAGGTAGGCCCGACGCCACGACCACATGCCCCGGTGGCCCAGGGCCCAGAAGAGGGCTCCGGCGAGGATGAATGCACCGGTAGAGGTGTCGGCAAGGGCGCTGCGGCAATACACCAGGTGATATGGCGAGATCGAAAGCAGCAGGGCGGCAACGAGTGCGATCGTTCTGTTGAACAGCGTAGCCGCGAGGGCGTACAGCGCAAGAACGGCAATTGTGCCCAGCAGTGCGTTCAGCACCAGCAGGGCCTCGGGGCGGTCGCCGACGACGAACATCGCCGCGGCGCCCAGAAAGGTGTACCCTTGGTTGGGCTTGAGGTATCGTGCGCCAAAGTCGACACCGCAAGCGTTCATCCGTTTTTGGAACCGTTCCTTATCACCATGGAAGACCGCCTGGATCGCATCCGGGTGGGTCAGGACGCGGGCACAGCGATGCCACAGCCTGGCATCGTTTGCGTAGGCGGCCTCGTCCACGAAGCGTATGCCGACCTGGGTGATCTCCCCGAAACGAAGCCCCCCGGCAAGTACAAGAACGGCCCCAAGCGCGAGCCAGTGCACTCGGGTGATTCGGCAAGAACCGGCGGACATCGGGTCCGGCAAGGTTGGGAGCATTTGGTCAGTGATGCCCGGACTCCTTGGTGATCATCGCCTGCTGGATAGTGCCCGCCGGTCGTCGCTGGACCTGCAGGTCGTAAACCCGCAAAGGACCGCCGCCCATGCGTTTCATCTCAGGAAGGTTCCCCAGCCCCGGCCCTTGGCTTTCGGCCAGGAACTCCCACCGGTAGTCACTGACGTGGGGAAACTCCGCGGCAAGCACCGCCTCTTGGGCGAGGTGCTCTTCGAGGCGTTGCCATTGGCTGAACAGAATACTCCCCGGTTGGAACAGCCAGTGCCGGGGCTCGGTTATCAGCCAACGCACACCGTCGGCGCGCAAACGGGAAACCGCCTCCTCCGGTGGGCTTACCGGCCAGTCCCGCTGGGCCACTTTGATCGCCGTCCCGGTTCGTTCGAGGTACAGCCAGAACCTGCACCGGTTGGTGACCGCGACGGCGCCGCCGCCCTGGTCTGCAACAAAAGCGCAGGCATCCTCCAAGTGGCTGCGTTTCCCGTAAAGGTGCCAGGCGTTGACACTAGCCGGACCGGCGACCGCGACCAGCAGAACAACGGTGAGTACGGGCCTCAGCATCCTCACCGGCTTACATCGAGAAACACACCAGACCACCCCGGCAGAAAGCAAGAGGCAGAAGAACGGAACCGCGGCTGAGATCGTGCGGGCCAGCTTGAACTGTTGGAACAGCAACAGGCCGGCGGTCAGAAGCACAAAGATCGCCGTGACTTTGGTCGCCCCTTTGGCGCGCAACACGACCGCCAGACCGACCGCCGCCAGGACCACGGCGGCAAGGCCGTGCCAATGCAGGAAATACGAGATGTAAGCCTCCAGGACCTGCGGATGGATCAGGGAGGTTTCGCCGAAGGCCGCGCCGGTGTGCTTCGCGAGGCGTCGCCCGCCGGCCTCGAAGAACGTCGCCAGGGGCATATAACTATCAGACCATATAGCCGCCAGCCGGCCCAGCCGGAAAACGCCCTCGATCGCCAAGAGGGGGATCAGGAACCCGCAGGCAAAAAGGGCCCAGCGACGCACGAATGGTACGGGGTTACGTCCGCCACGGGGGGCGGCCGCTACCTGATTCACTTCCCCAGGGGTGGGCGCCATACCGAGACGCGACCGTAAGGGAGCGTGCAGAGCGTGCCGCCGGTCCTGGGCCGCGGCGAGCAGTTCGACCAGGATGAAAACCAGCGGAACGTACGCGCTGCGGTAGTGGCAGGACACGGCATAGCCTAGGGCAATCCCTGAAAGCAGGTACGCCCGGTGAAGGGGCCAGTGGCCGGAGTAGCCGCGAGCCCAGATTGCCGCCCCGATCAACACGAACAGACCCATGGACGCTTCGGGATACGCGCTCCGGCAGTACACCAGATGATACGGTGAAACAGCCAGCAGCAGCGCAGCGCAAAGAGCCACGCGCCGGTCGAACAGGGTGACCGCCAGTCCGTACAGGGCGGCTACTGCCAGCGTACCACAGAGGGCGTTGACCACCAGCAGTGCAGCCGGTCTGTCACCGACCGCGAACATCATCACAGACCCGAGAATCGTGTAGCCTTGAGAAGGTTTGGTGTACCGGCCGGCGAAATCGACGCCGATAGCGTCCATCCGTTGTTGGAAGGCCGGCTTGTCCCCCCCCAGCATCGCCCTGACCGCATCCGCGTCGGTGAGCACGCGCATGCATCGGTGCCACAGACGGGCGTCGCCGGCGTACCAGCCCTCGTCCTCGAAACGTATGCCCACCCGCGTAATGCCGCCGAAGCGTAGGACGGCGGCCAGGAGCAGAATAGCCACCAGCGCGGGCCGATGCCATCGGCAAAGGGGCAGGGGATTGCGGATTGTGGATTGGGTCCTCTTCCCTCTTCCCTCTTCCCCCTTCCCCCTTCCCTCTTCCCTCTTCCCTGCGGACTGCAGGTCGCTGTCGATAGAGTTGGGCTCCAACGCCTCGGCCATCACGCAATTCGCCAGGGGACTACCGTACTATCGGACCATACGAAGGCCCCCATGAATTACGAATTACGAATCACGAAGGGAAGCCGAGGGTTCGTAATTCGTAATTCGTAATTCGTAATTCGTAATTCGTGTTCTACTCTTGGAGCAACCGGTTGAGGAATCTAAGCAGCCGGCGCCCGAGCAGGTTGACCAATCGCTGGGATTCGCCCTCGAGCCGCACTACGCCGCTCATGCCGCTTCGGAGATGATCCACATTCCCGGTGGTTAGATCGACAATGACCTCGAAGTAGGTCTGCGCCGCCTGGCCTGTTATTGGATCGACGGCGATATCGCCCCCTCCCAAATGGGTCAGCGGCGACAGTTCGATGGTGTGTGAGCCCGCCGGGGCGATCGCTGCGATGACCCCTTCGATGGTCCGCGACGGCTTCGCCGCCCCGCGGAACTCTACCTTGTCGCCGACGCTCGGTTTAGCGGTTGTGATCTGATCTTCGGAGAGCAGGGCCCGCACCTGCCACGAACCGGACGCGATCGTCGCGATCGGGGCTCCCTCGGGCACGAACAACCCGATGTGGTTATCCTCGAGGCAGTCGACAACCCGCCCCGACTGATCGGAGTGAACCGACAGGCCGGCCAGTCTCGCCCGATCTTGTGCCAGCGCGGTTTCGTAGGCCCGGGCCCGATCCACTTCCTGAAGGGCGCGGGCGGGATCGGTGACCAGGTAGGCATCGCGGCGATGCGCTCCAGACACGTGTCGTTTCCCAACAGGGCGATGAGATCCCCTTCTCGCACCAAGTCACCGTCTTCAACATGGGATCGTTCGAGAAAGCCCGCGGTCTGCGCACGGATGACGGCTTCGTGTTCGGTGGTCAGGATACCCCTGGCTTGAACGTGGGTGGGCACCGGCAGGAGCACGGCAAGGGCGGGCACGACGATCAAGGTCACCAGGCCCAGGGCGATCGCCCGTCGGCGCATCGGAGCGGTCTCCTCCGCGTGCCACAGGTACTTCATCAACTTACGCACGATTCTCACCAACCCGGAGGCGACAAAGAAGACGGCGAGCATCATGCCCACGACGAACATCTTGGACGCGAGGATGGCGGCGATCGCCAGCATCAGGGCGGCACGATAGACCGTAGCGGAAACACCGTAACAAAGCAACAGCGCCCCAAGACGCCGCGTCGCCGGCCGATCCTCCAACGGCACGCCCAGGAAGATCCGCTTGAGGACATTAAGCACGTATCGCGTGGAACGTTGTCGGAGGTTAGGCACCTCAGTCAGATCGCTCATTATGTAGTAGCCGTCGTAGCGCATCAGCGGGTTGATATTGAACAGAACGGTCACCGCCCCGGCGAGGAAGATGACGTTATAGGCCAGGTCGCGGAGCAGGGAGGGGCCCGTCGAGCTCCAAATGAAGACCGCCAGAGCTGCGAAGACGCTCTCGACGTACATCCCCGCCAGACAAACGATAAGCCGGTCGCGCCGCGAGGTGAAGCCCCAGCAAGCCGTCGCGTCCATATAAGCGCACGGCGTGAACACGATCAGATACGCCCCCATCTCCGGGACGTGGCCGCCCAGATGTTTGCAGGCGTAGGCGTGTCCGAACTCGTGGAAGATCTTGAGCACGATCAGGGTGATCCAGATCAGTGGCAGGTTGCGGGCCGCCAATAGGCCCTGCATGGGTTGGCCCAGCTCCTGCCACTGGTGGACCAACACCCAGGCGGCACAGGCCATCAGCGTCAGCCACAACGCAAAGAAGAGCTTGCCGAAAACCGGCCTCACGTAGCCGATGGTTCGTTCCAGAAACGCATCGGGGTTCCACAGCGGAATGCGCAAAAACAGGAACCCAAACAGCTTCTCCTTACGCCGAGCAGCCCGCTTCGCCCGATACCGCCGGAAGAGCAGCTTGTCATCCGAGATGGGCAGCCGCAAGAACCCCAGCCGGTGCAGGTGCATCACGAACTGGTAGAACTGCTCCTCATCGTCCGTGGTCATCTTTCCGCGTCGCCGAAGTTGATCGAAGATCTCGGATAGACCCCTTCTGGAGTCGATGGCCACGAGGATCTCATAGTCGGCTGGATCCAGGCGCTGGCTCTGAAAAGTAATGGGGTCGCGGATTATGTATGACACGGCTCCGCGGAACAGGTGCCGGCTGACCTCCAGATCGCTGCGCAGTCCCACCCGTACCGCTCGCAGCCTGGGGGCGAGAGTCTGAGGCGGCGAACAAGGATGATCTTTGTCGTGCTGTTGCGCTTTTGCGGCGGTCATAGCCAGAGCTTCATTCGCAGATAGTCGATCACTCGATGCAGGGCGACCCACCGGATAGGCCTCCGGCCCACGTGAATCTTGGCTACCCCCGCCATGCCGGGACGCAGCCAATCCTCCCGGGCGTCGATGTGAGCCTCCGCGACGTACACGTTCTTCTGGTCGCGAATCACCGCCGCAAAGTGCACGCGGGACACGGTTAATTTGCGGGTCCGATCCGGGCGGGCGTGGCTGGCGAAGACTCCGCCGAGACCGCAGGAAACGTCGGCCGCGGCGGACTCGGGAATCTCCATCTCCAGCGTCCAGCGATCCAAGGGGGCCAACTCGAACAGCGGCTCGCCTCTGACCACCACCCCGCCGACCCTCTTGCGCAGATCGCCGCGCACGACGACGCCGTCGATGGGGGCGCGCAACGTGGCCTGCTCGATTCTCCGCCCAACGATATCAAGCCCGGTCTTGACGAGCTGCTGGTTTGCCAAGGCGAGCTGCACCTCCGCGGGCGTGCCCGCCGCCATGGCCCGATCCTGCTCTCGCTGCAGTACCGCCAGCTCCGCGGCGAGCTGGGCTCGCTGCCGCTCTATATCCTTCGAATCCAGCCCACAGAGCAGGTCGCCCTTGCTGACGCGATCACCCGCGACGACGGGGGCCGCCGAAATGACGCCGTCAAAAGGGGCGCTGACGTGTCTGATCTGCGCGGGAGTGACAACGCACGGCACGGTCAACTGATAATCCATCGAACCGCACATGAACCACACCACCGCCGAAAGAGCGAGCGCGGTCAAAAGCTTCGGGCCGTACCTCCCGGGTCCGGTGAGCACTTCGACCGTCGAGCGAACCGAGTCCCGAGCATGACGGATCAGACCGCGATCGGCCTTTTGCAAGAGCGTAAGGGCCGATGCGAACGGGGCGACGCGCACTTGGACGTCGTCAATAAACTCCCGATCGAACGGCCGGTCCGCGCGGCGTCGCATACTCAGGATTGCCACCGTCCTGTCACCAACCTGGAGGGGCATGGACGCCACTGCGTCTCCCTTGGCCGCCGCCTGCCACTGCCGGTGCAGACGATACCCCGAGAGGATGCGCTCATCATCCGAGCCCCGCTGATCCACGATCGGGGCGCCTGCGTCGAGGCACTCCTCCATGGCCGAGCGAATCACGGTGACGCCCGGACTCTGAGGCCGGACTTCATCCAACCCGGATATCGACACGACCCGGACCCGGCGGCGCACCACCAACCCCAGAATCACCTGCTCGCAGCCGGTCTTGTTACGCAGTTCGTTTGTGATCGCGAACGACAGCTCCTCGGTGGATTCGCAGGCTGCGGCGTGCGACAGCGCCCGACCGTGGGCCGCCGACGTTCTTCCGCCCGGGGTCGATCGGCCCGCCGGTCCGCCCCGGTCCACCTGACCGAGACAATCCGCAAGGTAGGAGGTCAACCGGCCCAGGGCCTCCAATTTCGCCAGTTGACCGGAGAGCAAACGGGACGGCAAAGATGATCCTTGCCCTTCCGGCAAAGATGATCTTTGCCCTACCCGTTGCCCTTCCTCCTCGTCTTCCATCGAGGTAACCACCAGGGCCAGGGCGCCGATGGGGGAGGCCGACGCGTCGAAGAGCGGCGTCGACATGAAGGCCACTTTTGTGTCACCGGATTTGGCCTTGAGCAGCTTGGCCCGGACCTTGTTCTCGATCAAGGACTCGGTCAGGAATCGCTGCAGGCTGGCTTTCCAGAACTGCGGATCGGTCGGACCGGTGTGGCAGTCGTCCTGGAAGACCTCGGAGGCGTACCGGACGTGCACGGCGGCGTATGGGCTGGCGTAGGACCGGGCGATGCACGCAAGAGCCTTTGAGAAGAAGCGATGCCTCGATCCACCGCTACGAGCCAGGGCGACGATCTTGCCATAGACGTCGGCCCGCTCCAAACGGCGGAGATCCTCTTTGCCCATCCCCCGTGTGGTACCGGTTTTTAACCGGTTGGAAACCGGTTCCACACGTTCGCCGGGAGAAGATGGTTTTGGATCGGCGTTCTGCATCAGACCCAAGAGCAAAGATCATCTTTGCTTTACCTGACAAAGGCGGTTTCGTCTTCGGGGGAAACACTCTCGGGCAGGCAGATGTTCGAGAAGAACCGGAAGCCTGCCTCAAAGGCGTCCTCGCGCACGAGCCGACAGCGAACACATCGCGCGAACGTCAGCGGCAGGTCGAGCGCCTTGCGGTCAAACTGCAGGCGGTAGATGTCCCCCACTCTCGGCGGAATCGGAAGCAGCGCGCTGCATCCCCCCTCGGAGATATCGCCGGTGACGCCCTTGACCTTCAGGTGAAGCAGCTCGCTGGCGTTTCCAGGTTGCAGGGTCACACCGGCTTTGATGGCCAGGCGAAAATGGGCGCGCTGCCGGCGCAGCTCTTCGGGTGTGTTACGTTCCAGCTCCTGCAGCATGTCGAAGGCATCGTCATCGCCTAGAACGTCGCCGCCCCCCCCCCGGTTCTTCCGTGGATTGTCCAGGTCGTCGAACATGGCGCCAACAATCACAAGTTACGAATTACAAATTACGAATTACAAATTACGAATTACAAATTACGAAGTACGAATAGCGGAAAGAGAACTCCAGGATCAGCTATTCGCCATTCGCCATTCGCCATTCGCTATTCGACGTTCTTCCACTATCCGCTATTGTGAATTCCACAACCACTTTCAAACCCGACATCCAAACCCCGTCCGCGTTCGGCACGGTGATTCTCACCTTGAAGGTCTGGCTTGCTCCGTCGGCGACACGACTGGTCAAAGCGACACTGCCCCTGCGCGGGCCCCAGTGCGTGTCCGCAGGACGAACCAGGACCCGGTCTCCGACGTTGACGACGGGGGCAAGACCCAGCGGACAATCGACCGACACCTCCAGCGGATCCAACTGAACCAGGGTCACGATTCCTTCGTGCCGATCGACGGTCTCACCAACGTGTTTGAGGTGCTCGCAGACGTATCCGCTCAGCGGGGCGCGGACGTTTAGCTCCGCGAGCACTCGTCGCTCGTACTCATAGGCCCGAAGCGCCTGCGTACGGGCGAACTTGGCCAGCTCGTACTCGAGGTGATTGATTTCGACCTCGGCCAGGGCGTCACTGTATTCCTTGGAAGAGGCGAAGTCATCGCCGCGGAGTGAGGTCAGCCGGTCCAGGTCGCGCCTGGCCCGCTCCCAGCGCGCCCCGGCCAGCTCGATGTTCAGGGTGGACTGCGACTTTGCCTTCGCAATGTCGGTCCGTGCCCTCTGCACCTGCTGGTCGAGAGTGAACACAGGATCACCCTTACGCACCGAGGTCCCCTCCCCAGCCACGATTTCACTGATGCGTCCCTCCTGGACCGAAGCGAGCGTTACCATCAAGGCGGGGGCGGTGATTCCGGTGACGTTATGAAGCTCGGGTTGCGGATCCGGAGCCGGGAGGTTCGCACGTGGGGACAAGGCCAGCGCGACTCCGCTTCCAATTGCGATTGCGATGCGAACCCTGGTAATCACGTCTTGGGTCGACCTTTGATCCCCGGTTATCCGGTTGTGGTGGGACGGAGCGCAAAGACGATCTTTGCTCTACCGGTCCGATACCTCTGGCCCGAAAGTACGCGTTCCGGGAGCACTGACTGCCGCTCCCAAGAGGGACTTCGGCAGGGATTAGGGTAAGGATTAGGATTAGGAGCGAGCCGGACCTGGATGGCTCAGGTCATCGCTTCCTCGATGACCGATCCAGCTTTTCTTCGTCAGAGTTGGAGTCGTCGCCTCGGCGACTCGTCCCACCGATGCCGCGCACCGCGCTCCACAACCCGGCAAGGAAGCCGCCGCCGGACGACACGCCGGTGCCATCGTTATCGGATGCCCCCACCTCCACGACAGCTTCATCACCGCGTGCGGCGTTTGTCGGCAGCTCGTTTGGCCCCAGCTCCTGTGGGGCGATGTTGCCGCCGGTGGCTCTATCCGAGAGCCCGACGTCCGCCGGCGCCCCCGTCCGGGAGTCGGGGCTGTTGGTCACGGACTGCCCCATTGGAACCGGGAAACGCCCGGTTTGGCCGTCAGGTCCGGGGGCGTATTGCCCCGGCCCCGTCCCAAAGAAGACGTCCTCAGCGGTGAGCCCCATAGTATCGCCGGGAACGACCGGCGGCCCCGACGGCCCAACGGGGCCGGCATCCGCCAGCTCCAACAACTGATGCAGCTCAAACGCGGCCGCGGCTTCTCCTTCATCTTCATCCGCGCCGAAGGTGGGGACTGAATCCGAGGCCGATAACCCGTCATCCTCGAGCCGCGCAGCTTCCACGGTATCCCCCAGGCCTTCCAACGGATCAAGAACATTCAGGTCGCGGACGTCCTCCCAGTTAATCTCGTCGAGAGGCACTTCACCGCTTCGGGGAGGTGAGCTGGTGGCGTCCGGCGGCGCGGGGACGGTCGATTCGCCGCCGGTGTGGTTGGGTTGCAGAGTGTATGGGTCATGGTTACCGCTGTCGGAATCCAAGGGCACACCACCCTCGTCCGGTTCGTCAACCGGTGGCTTGGGCGGGTCGGGCTGGACCGGGATTATCGGATCTGGAACCACCGTCGGCTCGTCCGGGTTGTCTACTTCGTTCACCAGGTCGGGCGTACCCGAGTCAGGCGCTACCGGCGATGGGTCCGGTTGGTCCACCTCATCGACCGGGGCTTCGGGCACCGGCCCATCATCGTCGAACTCGTCTACGGGCGCGTCGGGCGGTTCATCATCGACCGTGGGTACATCAACCGGCGTTTCGGGTGGTGCGCCATCGTCGTTGACCTCGTCAACCGGAGGCTCGTCCGGCTCCCTCGGTGGGGCAGGGTCGCTGCCCGGATCGGGCGGTGGCGGCGGCGGTGGCGGCGGCGGTGGATCAGCAGGCTGCTGGACTGGATTGACCGTGACGGTCACCGTAGCCGTGTCCTGGTTGCCGTTGCCGTCGTCCACCGTGTAGGTGAACGAGTCGGACCCGGTGAAGTTGGCGCCCGGG
>SDBU01001411.1_pt1 | contig 34319 bp, 77 predicted proteins | sample 2277071 | NCBI WGS metagenome assembly SDBU01 (sample SAMN10397929, study PRJNA504765) | marine sediment metagenome | isolation source: marine sediment core GS08_GC12, 126 cmbsf | place: Arctic Ocean: Gakkel Ridge, Loki's castle | collected 2008 | reverse complement strand
GATTAGCGGGGCAAGTTATTTATCTCAAGCTGGAACACCTGCTACTGGTGGTTTTATAAGATTAGCCAATAACCAAGTTATCCAATGGAGAAATCAAGGCAATTCAGCTAATAAAGCCTTATATCTCGACTCCACCAATGTTTTTGTCTTTAATGCTCCTCTTTATGTAATGGGAGCTTTGGAACTAACTGGTGGACTTACTCTTGGTGGTAAGCTAACAGCAGGAGCCAATGAGATTGAAGGTTCTGTCTTTGATATAAATGGTGGAACAATAGACGGGGTAACCATAACCTCACCCAACCTAAATGAAGCGGTAGCATTAACTGCTACAGCTACAGAACTTAATCTATTAGACCTTGCTGGCTTAACTGCTGGTGAGTTATTAGTAGCTACTGGAGCTGCTACGGCTGCTTGGCAATCAACTGGAGTCAAGTTAAGTGCTCCTGATATAAGCGGAAGCGTAACGGCTGCTACCGCATTGACTTTACCTGCCTTTACTGGCGGCGGTGCCATAAGTATGGGGACAAACGATGTAGTTTTCACCAATGGCAGAATGGAATCGGGTCCTTGGGCTGACTATGTAAAGATAGGCAATAATGCTGGTGATGCTGTAGGCAACCTTTATTGCGGTAGTATTGAGTTTACTGGCAATGTAGTCTTTGATGCCACTACCGCATTTTTTAGTGCTGCCAACGTGAACGGTGCTACATTGATAATCCGTGCTAGGGATACAGATAATTTTGTAATCCAAGTAGGGAAACTTCTAGGTGCTGCCGACCCAGAGTTCCAACTTGGCCCCTCTACGCCAGTTGTGAGAGCTACTGCTGGAGGTCTATTGAGTTTCTTTAATGCTACACCAGTAGCACAGCAGAATGTTCCATTAACTACACCCGCTGTTCAAGATGTAATTGATGCCCTAGTAACTCTAGGACTTGTGGAGCAGTCAGACCCATAGTAATTAAGGAGGACTAAATGGCTAAAACATACACAGCGGATAAGGTGAGTAAGAACCACGACTTTGACTTTTCCGTAGATGATGCTGGGAACATTACTAAAATGGTTATAAAAGCTGAAGTCAACTACGGGACTAGAGGGTTTATGGAGTCTCTTGATATTTGGCCTATGCTTAACCAGACACAGAAGGATAAAGTTCAGCAGGTATATGATAAGGTGGCACGGTTGTTTAATAACCAATTCTTAGGAGGTAACTAATGGAACTTGATGTAAAGGAACAGACAGAGAAACTTCAAGCAGAGGTAGCCCAGTTAACTGGTCAACTTCAGCAGATTGATAACCAGATTGCCCAACTACAACAGGCTAAGAATAATCAGATAGCGGCGATTCTAAAGAAACAGGGGGCATTAGAGTTACTGAATAACCTGAAAGGAAAAGAGGATGAATAAGTCTGAAAATAATAAATTAGTTGAATTCGGTATTCGCCTAACCAATGTTGAGAAGGGGATGGAGAGGGTTATTACGAATGACCTACCCCACCTGAAAGAGGTAGTAGACTTTCTTAAAGGTAAGGTATCCGTTCTCCAACCCCTTGTTATAGGTATAGCTGTTGGTATCGTGATATTGGTTATCGGTGTCGCAATAAGTATCTGGGGGTAAAAGGATGCTAAAACTTAGGACTCCCTTCCATTGGTTTGCTGGTGGTGTGGCTGGGTGGGCAGGCTTGAGTCATCCACTCTTATCCTTTAACCTCATCTTGATTTTTGTGCTATACCAGGCATTCCAAGAAGCGAGTAAGTGGTTAGAAGCAAAGAGAAGGGGAGAACCTGCCAGAATTGATAGCCAATGGGACATACTAGAATTCGCTGTTAGCTACTTTATCGGGCTTGCGGGTATTATTTTATGGAGGTTATTTGTATGAAGAAGTGGTATCGGTCTCGGACAGTTATCGCTAATGCCGTAGCTATTGTTGGGATGACAGCGGAGTATCTAGTTGCTAAGCAGATTTTAAGTCCTGAACTACATATATTAGGTCTGGCTATTCTGAACATTATTCTCAGGACTATAACCAGCAAAGGTCTTGTTAAGTGAAGTGGGAAGAAATTAAGGAACTACTGGCTGACCTCATACTTATATGGTGGGGTCTGTGGACTCTGTACTTATTTAGTCATATAGCAATATACGGATATGTTAAAGGAGTAGAGCCTAACCTTTGGATACTGTATGTTGAACTGGGTCTAACGATTGCTGGGCTAACTCTGGGGGTAGAGAGACTTATCAGGGATATTAAACATTATGAGAACTGATTATGCCACTGGAGTTTACTATTAGAGGTTTTAAGGATGAGAACAACCATAGAGAGATACCTCTTTTTAAGCGACACATTAAGAAGAAGGATAGGGAGGAAGTCATAGACGAAGTCTTTGCGTTGGGGGCTACTTCAGTTTTAGTTATACAGCACATTGTAAACTAGTTACTCATTGAGAGTTCTCCCCATAATTGGAAGAACCACCCCTTACTAACACAGTATCCATAAGGCTCGCAAATATCAGCCTCAGGATGACCCGCTTCTCTCATAGAACACTTGTCAAACCACCGCTTCAATAAGAGCGGTGATATTCTCATACAACTCATAGTCTCTATGGTTCTTAAAGTCTTCTCTGGAGTTTCCCTTGTGGTGTAGAGTATGTTTATCATAGTTCTATATTCGACTCCACTTCGTTGCCCCAACAGTCCCAGCCCTCTACTTTTCTACGGGCAAAGAGTTCTATGCGGGGTAGGTCTCCCATGAGTTGAACTATCCTCTCTCTTACTATCGCTGGCTTGTGCGAATGTTCCATAACAGCACTCATAACTACTGAGTGTATATCGTGAACCAAAACAGGCAGTGAGTTACCCCTTGTAGCTAATAAGCATAGCTCTACATTACTCCGAGTGTAACTACCCATACCCCAAAATAATCCCATAGTGTTCTTATTAGTCTTAACCCAAACAAAGGCTGTGGTCTTGTATTCAAAGCCCCACGCCTTAATTACCTCAAGTGCATCGGGGAGCATTGGTAATACTGCCCACAAAAGCAATACACTATCATTGCCAGCAATAGTTTTAATGGGTAAAGCACAAATATCTTTGGTGTCCATAGTTTCATAATGCTTAATAACACCACGACCCCTACTCTTCCCACTACCGCCCCAAGGCGGGTCAGCATATATTATCTGATACTTCTTCATATACCCTTCAGTAAATCCCTCAGATTCTTCTCATCTTCGTTGGCGTTCAATATCCCAACAAAACACTCTGCTTCCTTAAACCACTCCATAAACTGCTCCCTGGTACCGTAGTTGCGTACCTCAAATGGGACAACCTTATCTCTGAACGTTACAAAGGCACACTCTACTATCTCTCCCTTTTCGTTACGCCCAAACCCTCTATCCCCTATCCGTATTATGTCCATATCTTATTATAACACACTAAGCACCCGTTTATCCCTTAACCCCCCAGATTTCTATTCTAGCGTTGCTCATCTATGCTTCCGTCTCCTCCTCCAATCTTTCAAACAATATGCCTTTGCGTGGTTTCGCTGACCAATCAACCCAGACATATACACCTTTAAGTCGGCTTTACAGTCTGGGCAAATCCAGTTTTCAGATTTCATAACACCTCCGTAGCTACTTTATCACCATACGAAACAGGGGGTGGGGCAAGGTATCTAATGATAAACCCATTAGGGCAGTATGAGCATATAGCCCATATCCTACCCCTCTCATCTTTTACTTCTTTCATCTTATTGTTACATATAGGACAGTTCATCTATAACCTCCTTGCTCCAACATCATTAAGCATCATAAAATCCAAGTGTTTCCTGTCGTCTTTATAGTTTAGATGTGGGCAAACGTGATAATGATTATGGGTTACATGAGTAACATCTTTGGAATATCTAACTGGAAATCTTCTCTTTAACCACTTTGGCCAAAAGTCACGCTTCAATTCTTCCCACATAGTTGAAGGATAAACATTTACAGCGTCATCATATTCCTCCTCGTTGACCCTGTTGCCCCACAGGTAAAAGGTAAGCTGTTTAATGATGCCCTGTGTAGTAATATCCTCTATGCTTTCATATCGCATATCGTCCATTAAGGCAGAGCTAACCATTTGCTGAATTCCAAATTTTATCTTCTCAAGCGTAATCCTATCCATAGTAACCATATCTTGCTCACTCATCATTTACCTCCTTGTTCTAATTTATATCTAGCAAACTCATCTATAAGTTCTTTAACTACTTTCCTTAAAGGCTTACCCTTCTGGTTTCTAAGAACCTTTGTTAGTCTCTTCTCAAGGCTTGCCATCTCCTGCCTCTATCAATGGCTTTACTCTGATACACCAATGGTCAGCATCCTCGCACCATTCCGTTTCCTTTATCACTACACCTAAATCTGATAATAACCGTAAGGCTGCTGTCGGCTTTATCGCGCCTGTGGCTACTCTATCTATAACTTCCCTTATCTCTTCTTGCTTAGTCATCTTAACCCCCTAGTTTATTACTATATCACTCTAGTTCTGCTAACTCTTCGACTGAATTAAATGTATCAACTGGTATACCATATTTCTCGTAAACAACCTCTAATTTCTTTTTGAAGGATTTAACGAGTTTTCCCTTTCGGGCTTCAAACTTTTTGTAGCAAGCATCACAAACAGGAACTACAGTCTTTTCTTCAATATCATCCTTGGCTATATCCGTAGTGTCACCACAAGTTAAACAGGTAAATTCTATTTTAATCATCTCTCCTCCTTTAGTTTATTAAAGCAATACATAAAATACATCTCAGCCAGTTTAGGTGTAACGGGATAGATTGGTAGGTTAGAGGGTTCTGGGAGTTTAGCCCAACCATCGGTGTTAGCCATCAGTTCTCTGGCCTCGGTAGCCAGCATTATATTGTCAGCTTCTTTAATGACACCTTTTGACTCAAGCCCAAGTAGCCCATATTTGTCCCATACTGCCCACAAGATAGTGGCCTCCATCTCCTTAAACTTGGGTAGTTCAGCCTTCATCGGTCTGGGTAGGTCAGGTAAATAAGCCTCAGAAGCATCGTGTAGTAAGGCGTGCATCTTATACTCTTCTGGTACTAAGTTGGTCATCAAGTAAGAATGCTGAGCCACGCTGTAGAACTCCCGACAAGCCCCGGCAAAGCGACAGGTCAACGAGAGTTGATGAGCTATATCAACTATATCTATCTCATCCGGTTGTGGGTCAAGATAATGAAACTTCTTACCAGAAAATGTACTTATAAAGTGTTCTGTAAATTCACTCATTATTCTCCTCTCTTTTAATAAACTGGCAATTCATACATAAAGTCTGATAGCCTTTGGGATAGCTTTGTTTGCGTAATTTATAATACCAAGTCCAACCACCTGTTCCTCCATTACGTCTTAACTTAGTCCCTCCCCCCATTATGTGGTCGAGGGACAAAGCCCTCACATCTGCGAAACCACATTTGACACAAGCTAATTTACCATTCCCGTAATGAGCAAGGACTTCCTTTTTTATTCGGGATACCAGTTTCTTTTGAGCCACAGATATTTTAAGGGGATTTTTACTTCGGTACTCTTTCATTAACTCATTTTTACACTCCTTACAGTATACAGTCAAACCACTATTGGTAGCAAGGTCTTTATGAAAGTCCTTTAATGGCTTCGTTTTCAGACAATGGGGACACCGTTTAGTCGTAATCCAATGTCCACCATATTCATTCATTTACCTTCCTCCTTTATAAGAATATTGCCCATATGAAAAACCCAACGGAGAATATGAAGGTGAGAAACAGCGTGAAAACAACAGCGTTAAGCAGTTGTCCCCACCACACTCCCCGAACATTGTCTAGCCAATCAAAAAAATCCATCAGTAATCACCCTCCTTTATATCGCTCTTCTTTTAGGTTTATCCAATATATGTATCGGTGCATCCTTCCCCCTTACTGCCATAGCAAAGTTCTCAGCTACCTTCACGCATTCATCTATCGCTTGGCCAACGAAGGCATCCATACCATAGCAGCTAAAGACATTAAGGATACCAATATATTGCCCCCGTAATTGGAATAAGAGCTTATTGTATTGGTCATCAGATATTCTGTGATACATTATATTTCCACCACTCCCTCTGGCTCATCATACTTCTTGGGAAGAAACCTGTTGTCTGTGTGTAGCTGATAATTAAAGGTGCGACCGTATCTATCGTGAATACCAAAGCATACCTGTTTAGGCTCTGATGCTCTCCCCACTTTCTCCAATGCCCACGAGTCCCCAGTTACAAGAGGAGGGCATATAGTATAATCGGCTACTGAGTTTACTTGGTCTTTAGCCTCTGAATGAAAGTGTCCAGCATATCCATAATTAAACCCTCCAACATAAGCAAACCACTCCTGCATCTTACGCCTTAAGGCAAACAGCGGTATCCCCATTCTGGCACTCACTTGGTCTCCGTGAACCATAAAGAACCTGAACCCCCTTATATTAACAAGTTGGTAGAACTCCTTTGGGGGGTAGACATTAACGCTCTTCTGATTTATCATAGCACTCGCCAATGCTTTATAGAAAAAGCTATCCCAGTTTGTCCTGTCGGGTGCTTCCCTAGCATATCTCCCGTGATTTCCCCTCACCCCATAAACATCAATAGACCCCACACCTTGAGCTAGTGAGGTGCAGAACCGTGAGAACATAGGAACGGCATCATCATATATCTGCTCATAAGCACCTTTTGATGTTTCACCTAGCTTTGAACCCTGAAAGGCATTCTCCCCCTGAACTATATCTCCAAGCATAAAAATGTGAACCTTCCTGATTGGTCTATGGAGGTTTATAATTGTCATTGTGCTATCAAGTAAATAATCAAACCTAGCCTTTGCCACATCAAGGTTGTAGCTTTCAGTTACCTTGCCAATGTGCGGGTCGGCAAGAACCAAACACAAGTCCTCCTCATCCCTACTACTTTTAACGGGCTTGAACGGTTTAATTTTCAGGTCGGGATATGGTATGTGTTCAGTTTCGTTTTCTATAACTACAGTATGCTCCTTATCAGTCATCTTCACACCTCGCTCCCTCATACGCCTTTCGTAAGATGACATCAACATACCGTATTTCTTTGCCTTTTTAACTCTATCGGGCTGAGTAGAGTCAACATAAAACTTAACCTCTTCCGCCCATTCCTTTGTGTTTAGCTTGGGAATACCCATTCAATCACCTCCTTAAACTTCCTGGTCTATGGTGTCCTTGTGGTGCGTCAGTTCTCTTCATCATCTCATCATACTGTGCTTGCCTGGCTTTTAGTCGCTTTACCCTATTCCTTTGTTTCATCTTTCACCTCCTCATCAAAAGGCTTATACCAATTACTGGCGCAGTTGGGGCAGTTATACATTAGATTGTCAGCTAGTTCTATCGTTTCACCATCATATTGAGCAGTAACCCTTTCCCACTTAACACCGCAATTCAAACATTTAACGACTTCTCTCATTTTTCACCTCCATCTATTAGTTTCTCTATTGCTAGGCATAGGGCTAGGGCAGAGTGTATTTCCTCTGAGCTTTCAAAACTACCAAACTCTTTACTGTTCTCCCCCGCCCAAACATAAGCTCGTGTCCATATTCCATTATAATTAATAACCTGCCAGAATGTTAGCTTCGGCACTAGCCACTCAAGGCAGGCATCTAGAGACTTAGTAAATGGGCGATGGCAATAACCGTGTTCATCCTCCATATCTATGCCATTATACTCCCAAGCCAATCCCGCAAATTCTAACAGTTTTTTAATTAGTTCTTGTTCATTCATTCACTCATCTCCATTACTTCTTTATACACGGCTCTACTGTAATCCTAACCATTTCCCCCTCCATATTAAGGCGTGAAATCCACTCTACAAGAGAGATGGGCTTGCCAGCTATCATAACGATAAAGCAATCGCTCAATCCATACTCTAGTTTTCCCTCTATAAAGTTATCTTGTGTCATACCAACTCCTCTATATCTCTACTTCAACTCTCCCTCTTTAAGTTTGTGCCACTTCCTAATCTCCCAAAATGCGAAACCTAGAAACCAATCAAAAATATAAGCCATATCCGATTTTTCTTTATGCCACCTAAAGTAGTAAAACCCTCTCCATTCAGGAAACCAATTAACAAATTGATACTTCTTCATTCTATTTCCTTTAATAGCTCTTGTAGTTTAGTGATTTGCTTGCTACAAGTATCCCGCCCACGCTTTTGCCACATGTAGCCCTTGTTCTGATTTAGTATACTTATTATGAACTCAATGTCTATCGTGTCCGCCACCTTCTTTAACTGGGCTTTGGCTCCAAGGTCAACCCCATCATTGAAGTGATAATATTCAGTTTCCGCATTGGTGCAATGTGGTGGTTCTATAGCTTTTATCTCTTCATTAGTTAGTCGTATCATTCCATCTCCTCAATCTTAATTTTAAGATATAGTCTCACGGCTTCCTTGTCCACCTTCTCCTTGATGCGAGCCCTCCCCCTTAACAGGTCAAACATTGTCCCACCTAAATGATTTCTAAACCACTCTGTATGTTCTAGTGGATGCGAGTGAAAGTATTGATGGCACCCGAAACAAAGTCCAACACAATTATCCTCGTCATATCTTACACTCTTCGCACCTCTCCCGAAGAAGTGAGAGCATTGAAGTTGCTTATAATCTACTTTTCCAGCTAAGCACCTCTCACAGCCACCAACTAATTCCATAGCTCTCAACCTTATGAATTTACTGAACAGGGTGTCAAGGGGGTCTATTCTAATTTTCATATATCACTCTCTAAAAATATACAGAATCGCAATACCTAAAACTTATGCCAATCTCGCAATCTTCTTTATCAAAGAATACTTCCAATCCCCCCGTAGATAAACTACCTTCACCACTAAAGGAGTCAATCAACTCTCCCAAAGTCTGCTCAATTTCAGCTTGAGTGGGAGGAGAATCACTATCGCCCCATCTCCAATCTAACAGCCTATAGATTGGTGCTACCCTTTCAGCGAATTCCCCCACCCTCCCATACAGAATACCTTTTACATCCTTTTTGTTCATATTCCCTCCTTTCAGTATATATTATCTTCATAACACCATACCAAACACTTCAATAACCGCATCAAAGTATGCCTTTAAGCCGTCAAGTAAAGCTAGGAGGGCATCATTATAACCCTCTATGGCTGTGATAGCATAGACCTGTGAGGCACTCAACAACACAAGACATACTGTTAATACTATGATGCTGGTTATGATTACCGTCTTCATTCTACCTCCTGTCGCACTATAATCGTTATTATGGTTGATAAGGTATCCATTATCCCTCCTTATCTATATATCCTGTTTTGTCGCAACTATCACACGGGATGCTTGTATTGCCCGACTTCTTCCAACCCTTACCATAACAAGTAGGACATCTAACAATTTCCCTGAAATTCATAATCTTCACACCCTGGGAAATGCCGAAGGCATACTTCTTCCCTATGACCGGGCTAGTATATTCTTTAACCTTGCCAATAGTTAGCATACTTTCCCTATCGGTGAACTTATCAATTAGTAGCTCGCAATCAACAAAGTCCTTAGTAAACTGCCCACCCCTAGCCATATCACCTTCACCTTTCTGAAGGACTACTATGGCTATTCCCCTACCGACCTCTGCCTTAATATCCTCTTCCACCTTGCTGATGCCGTAGAGTTTACTGGCATCAAGATTAACCCAATCAATAATATTTATCCTATCCTTAACTATATGCTCGGCATAATCCTCCCTTACTGGGAGCAATGTGAATTTTTCCTCCCCCACACCATTCACCCACTCCACCCAATTCATAGCATCTAGTCTATTTAGAAATCTAGGGGTGGGTTCATATTCATCTGTATCCCCTACTCTAGTTGTATATTCATTACCCATCAATATTGGTAGGTACTCTATACATTCCCCGCAGAAATTCATAGCAAGGCAAGTTTTGCCATAGTTGCTAACACCCCCAATACTAATCAAGTCGCCCTCTCTAATCACTATCTTCTCCGCAAAGTTCATCTCCATACCCGTATCAAAGTCTCTTGGGAAGAATAACTTAAATGGCGGTCTTCGCTCACGGTCTTCCATAAACACCCTCACTGGCTTGACTTGAGTAACAACTTTGTAAAAACCATCATTTAACCCAGATGGACGGACTATCTTTTCTTTAACCAAGTTATGCATCAAAACCCTTATGCTATCCCAAGCTGAACTAGCAGGGTCTATCTTCAGTTCCGCCCTCAAATCCTTGAGACTTACCACCCTACCCTGAACTCTCATCAAATGCTCCCTTAACCTATCTGATAGCCTTTCAGCCAATGTTAACTCCTTTAACGCTATTAACGGCTTTAACTTTGATTAAAAACACTAATGGGTTTTATGTGCTTCTTCGACTTCTTATAATGTCCTTGCCAAATACCACTTCTAATCGTGCCAGTCTTCTTTAGGCGACAAAGCTCAACCCTAACACTTAACCTTTTCGCCTCGGGTAATCCAAGCCCAATCATTATATCCCTGATATAGAATGGTTGTTCCCTAGTATCTACCCAGAGTCGCACTCGCTTCGCCACTGATTTTGTATTAGACATCGGCACATCTCGGCAATAGCTTTTAATAAACTGGCAATTCATACATAGTGTCTGGTAGCCTTCAGGAAGCTTGTTATCCACAAGCCATTTGTAAAATGACAACCCACCTCGTTTAAGAGTTTTCCTGTGTGCTGTTCCATTGCCCTCTATATGGTCTATGGACAAAGCCCTAATATCCGAGAAGCCGCACTTCACACAGGCACACTTACCACCCCCATAATGAGTAAGAACCGAGCTTTTAATGTCCAACCTTCTGAGCTTCTGTTTATCCCTTAAATTCATTTCTTTACCTCCTACCCACAGCATACCATAATTTGTATGGTTTGTCAAGTTCTAAAGCTACTTTGTAACAGTTAACCAATATCTGTAACGCCGATTAACTTTGCCCCTATCTACGGATTAACGCTATTAACGCTCTCTTCTTCAAATTTATTATACCTATCTTTGCTTACCTTCTTCTTGACACGGAGTTCCTTAATCTGTTTATCATTGTATAAGACTTGAGCCTTTATCTGTTGTATCGCCTTCTTGCTTTCAATGTCAAGTTCAAAGATTGAGTGAGGTGCTTTAGGTTGTGGTTCAGGCATAATATCAGAGCCAGGGTCGGCCCAGCCGTGATATTGACAGAGAGAGCGATAATAACTATAAGACATTGAGAAGTCAAAGTCCTCTGGTCTCACAGGCTGGTAGTGTTCTGGTTCAGGGTTCAACCCGTATATAGGGTGGCAGTCGCAGTGTAAGAAAGCGTTAGGGATAACTTTACCCGCCTTGTTTTTGAAGGGGATTAGCCCCGTGTGATTACACTTCTCACAATCTCTGTTCATTCCTTCTCTCCTTCTGATAGGGCTTGCTTCCCTTCCTTCAAAGCATACGCCACAGTTTGTAATGTAATTTTCTCCAGAGCATTGAAGTGGGCTTTGAATTTAGGTTCGCCAGCACTTCGTTCCTCAACTGTAGCTATCTCATTCTCAAGATAGTCAATAACATCTTGCCATCCCTCTGCCCTCTCCTGCTTCCTTACATCACCCCTTTCGGCTATAAGTCCATCAATAACATCTTGGCAAAACTTGTTATGAAACTCTGATGCTTCCAGTTTATCCCTTAGTTCCTCTACATCACCAATTATGGCTAGGATTTGGTCGGCACAGTCATAATAAACTTCCCTCTCTACTACATCTTCCCATTTAGTTTTACCATCCCATCCGCTAAAGTAGTAGACACATTCAGCTATCTTCTCCCTGTCAGGAACTCTACCTGTGCCTTTACGGGTGGGGCAATCTTCTATATACGCATCAGGTGGGTCTGTTTGGGTTACTTCCCGAACATATTTCCTACCCTTACATTCAGGGCATATCATATCAGGGCTATCCTGCCTGTCAACTTTGGCTAATACTGCTTCTCCTATTGCTATGTCCTGATATTCACCAAGTGTCTTACGGGTATCAATGTTCCTATGGTTTGACCACTTAGTGCTACCTACTTGTAAAGCTAGACTCAGCTCTATTTCTGTCAGTAACCTTTTATCTGTCATACTAACCTCCCTATAATAGCAGTAAGTATTAGGGCAAGAGCAATGATACCCCATACAGTTAGTGTAATCTTATCAACCTTTGTCATAACTCAATCTCCTTATTGCTGGCTCGATCTTTATACTGCCTGTCAGTGCCGACAACGTATCGACTTCTTAAGCGGTGCGATTGACGGCTTTCTATAACCGATATACAGAACACCAGCAATAAATTGTTAAACTACTGTATCCTTTTGAGATTGCCTTATAGCCGCTACGAACTCATAAAAACTCTCCCAGTTATCCAAGATCAGAGAAAGGCTTACAGTGGGAGCATTCACCTCACCATCTATAACAGTAACCTTAATCTTAAAATCCCCTTCTTTCCAGTATATTGTTTCAGACCTGACTATTCCCCCTCTTTCAACAGGCATTTTAGCCCTCCTTATTTTCTATTTTAATATCTAATACCGACATCATCTGGGCATAGTAAGCGGTTCTCATCAACTTACCTGCGGGTTTAGTCACATCAATATCTTTAGCCCGTAGCATTTCCCCCAACTCCTTCCACCACATACCAATCTCCTGGGGTGCTGGTTCGCTGACCTGTTTTGATGGTTTCTCGACAGGTTCTCCCGGACTTATGATTTCGTACTTCTTAAAGCTCTTACCCTTCTCGTCTTCGTTAAGGTCTGATATATTAAGGGTAGAACCAGGAGTAATAGGCTCTGAGTTCTCACCAAGAAAGGTAGTATATTCCTCATCATCAGTAGTAACCTTTACGAAAGTCCACTTCCCATAATCGTTTGTTCCTGTCTTTAATACCTTAACTGATTTAACTACTATGTTCATTTACTTTTCCTCCCATTCTTTTAGTTTGACTTGCCAAGTATCCATATCAATACAAATATGTTGCTTATTATTCTCATCATGCCAAAGGTAGCAATGTAATCCCAATTCTTCTACCACTTCCCTTCTTCCTTCCTTACGACTAGCCTCTATTGCTTTTATTGATGGTATTAGAGACTCTGCCACGCCAGCAGTTTTCCCTATCTTGAATGAGATTTCTGCTTGGGCTTCAATAGCTCTCCTAACATCACTACTCCCTGATACCAGACTCCAATAGACATTTAGTTGTTCCTTGCTCATCACTGTATCTTTAGCTTCTAGCATAACTCAACCTCCATCGCTTGCCTGCTTCTCTACGGCATATCCTACAATCCCTACCATTTCTATCAGGACGCAGGTATGTATTCTGCTCATCATAGGGATGCCCTTGTGGACAATGGGTTTTTGATAGCTGGTATTGTCGTCCTATATCAGGTAGTAAACCCCGCCTAATATTTTCGCCACGGGTTACAGGTTCCATATGATTGGGATTAACACACCTTCTATTTCGGCACAAATGGTCTAGCTCTAAACCAATAGGAACTTCCCCTATTAAAGTTTCATAGGCATAGCGGTGCGCTTTCATATATCTTCCATTAAACCAGAAACTACCATACCCCATTGCACAACATCCTAGCCATTCCCAACAACCACTATCTGTGTCCTTATTAACCTTGCCCCAAAAGCGTAGATTAGCTTCCATCTTTTACCTCCAAATTAGTGGCAATGGTCGCCTGTGGTTCGGTGGTAATCTTGACAAAATCAGGTGGGTCTGCCTTCGCTATCTTCTCAAAGGCTGATGTGTCCAGCTTTAGAGCCATCTTGTGTGCCTTAGCCCAATCGAAGGCGACCTTGTTATCATATGTTAGGACTGTTCGTTCCCTGATACCCACCCCTGGAGCAGGTGCTTTGTCTCCTGTCTCGGCATAGGCTTTGAGTGTGAGTGCTCGCAAGACATCCTCTGATTCTATCACCTTCTGATGTGATAGGGTAGAGGCAGCAAGGATAAGTTGGTTCTCATCTTCCCACTTACTGAGAGCCAACTCTTTAATATTTTTTGCCTCTTGTGCCTTCTGCCTTGCTACTGCCACCACCCTGATTTGTTCTTCTAATTGTTCAACCATCATTTCACCTCCATATCTATTTCCGTAACACCTTTTAGATACTTCCTATTGATGTATGACCAGAGTTTAGAACGGCTTGACCTTTCTACTATCTCCACTTCCCCATCACGAGTGATAGTTCCCAGCCATTTCCCGTCTGTTAGTTTAACTTTAACTCTTATCATCTATTACTTGCTTCCGCTCTAGATTGTATTGACTCCACATAAGGAACACATTCAAAGCCCAGTGTTTCCCCATCCCCCCTTGTTTCCTTCAATAAGTAGGCACACAGTTCATTCCTTTTCTTCTTGGTTATTGGCTTTGGTGCTTCAATGACAGACACAACCCCATTTATATGCAGAGAATTACCATCAATCTCTTCAAACATTTTATCTAAAGCCCCACCAACCTTCTTCACCAATTCTGTTTGATAGCGTCTTTGAATTACATACCTCACAACTTACCTCCTAGTTTTATTCGCACCTTGTATAGCCTGGTATTCTAATTGCTCTCTCTTATTCATCATAATAACTTTAGGTATCCACTTGCCGTCAATTAAGTTCCTTTCTACCAGAGCTATAACATCATCATTCATAAACTTGACATCTAATGTTTGAAATGGGTTGTCTGTTATCCTCATAATTCCTCCTGTTTATTTCACCTCGGGGAACTTCATACTTGCCCCTCCTGAAGGACAAGACTGGGACGCACTATTATTATGTAGATCTGTCTTCATACACTTGAAACCCAGCACAGGGACGCCCCCAAATAAAACTTTCAGGTAAATGTTTGCCACGATAGAAGTTCCAATGGCTAGCAAACATAGGGCAGTAAGTAGTAAGTTGGTATTTGACCCCATCTATTTCAAACATTCGCTGCTCGCTTATCACTTGCAATACGGGCTTAAGTATATCCCAGCTTTTTTTACTATATCTTTTTAGACCAGTAACAGCTTCATAGATGCTTCTGTTGCCAACCATACCAGCCCTTCCCCCCTCATTAGACAAATCTATTATAACTTTAACAACTTCAGCTACCTTAAACATTCCCCCCCTCCTTTCTTTGCCATATCAACAATTTTCTTATGTGCTTTTAATAAATCGTTGGGCAAGGCATACTTCCTTTGTAGCTTTCCAAAGTAACAATCGTTGCCGAAGATAAGATGAGTTACATACCAGCCTACAATTTTATCCGGCGTAGCATCTTTAAGTTCCGCTGCTATGTATTGGAATAGGTATTTATCTAGTGGTTCCATCTCATCTCCTGTAATATGCTAGCTATTTACTCTCCGCTTTTCTAAGGGCATCCTGAATTGCCCCCATTATACTTGGTATCCAAGAATACTGATTTCTGAGTGGGTATAATGTTCCTAAAGCAGTTAGGCAAGCCTCATATAAATCAGACAGGGCATCGGGATTTAGGATTATTCCCCCAGCCTTTAGGTATGCCTCCTTCTTAGCTATTTGTGCCTCATTAAGACTTAGCCCCTTATCACGGCACTCTGCTTGTTCTTGGTTTGTCAGTTTCCATTCTGTATATTTCATCTCATCCCTCCTATAATATACTAGCTATTAGACTTGGCTTTGGCTTCGTCATATTCCAAGATAAACTCATCAAGGTCAGCCGAGTTCACAATTCTCTGGCATACTTCAACCAATTTAACTCTAGCCATCGCCTCATCCTTCTTATCGGATAGGTTATCATCTAGGTTGTCGTAGCAATCCTTCAAATCTCCTAGCGTGTTCCTAAACCTATAGTAACTCATATTACCCATCTCTATCCCTCCTTAACTACCTTATCATAAACCTATTCATATCAATACACAAGTCTATTCTCAATCAGTTAGAGTAAGTTACACCCATTTCTTATAGCTGAAAGGTCTCTTATAGTCGCTCAGACGTAGTATTTCGTGTAATCTCTGTGTCTTACCACATCGGCAAGTAACTGAATTATCTGTCAATTTCAAAGAATAGTTCAAGTTCCTACCACAAGAGCATCTGCCTATAATTATTCTTTTCATATCTTAACCTCTCAATAACTCCCGAAGTTCACAGTCTACTGTACTAACCCCAACAAGCACACCATTCTGTGTGGGCTTCGTCACGGAGAACCTTTAATTGTTTCCGTAATGTCTCCCTAGCCTTGTCGCTTGCCTCGTGAGACTCCTTCGCTATTTGGGCTAGTGCCTCTTCGTATTGCAGAAACGCCTTGTCTCGTGTCATCTCCCTCTCCTTTCTATTTAACCTCTCAATACCGGGCGGGTAAAGTTTTATTTATCTTCGCCATCAGACTTTTCTATCCATTCCTCTTGAACATAGCTAGTAGGAATATCAAGGCATTTCTTATAGAGTTTTTCAGCTTTCTCTTTGGCTTTTTGTTCACTATTGGCCTTCACTTGGAAATTCGTTCTGTTTACTTGGTCAAAAAATACTGTGTATTCCATAACTCCCTCCTTTCTAACTTCCTCACTTCTACCCCCTAGAGGTCGTGATAACTAAGGGGCAGAGTCAAGAGATTAGATTACTTTTCCTCCTCGCTTATTACTTCTTCTAACTTATAGGTTACTCGTTTTAGTTTCTCAAGCAGTTCAGGAATTTCATCTAGCGTATATCGGGCTGCTACAAGGTCTTCATACTCATCTTCCACTAACAGTTCTTCCACCAAGGTAATCTTCTGCCCCATCTCCTTAATAGTCCTAGCGATAAACTTTCTGTATTCTTGGCTTCTTGGTGGTCTGTCCAAGGCTTTCTTTCTAGCCTGCGTTAGCAGCTCTTCTTTTGTTGTATCCTCCACCAGATATTCATCAACAGTGTCTTTGGCTTCTCTCAATCCGCACTTCGCTATGGTTCTTACCTCTTTTATCAAAGTAATCTTGTCCATCTCATCCCCCCTATTTTTTAATCTACACTCATCATACACCTGTCTCTATATGATGTCAATAAGAAAAAGTATTGTTTTTTAGAGAATAACACCCTGTTTTTATTTTTCTTATCCATGTATAAACTGTTTTTAACGCTTTAGCTTTGAAGCCACTTGACAACCAGAACTGGCTATGTTATAATGTATCGTGGAGGTGCGATATAAAATGATAAAGGAAGGTAGACCACAGAACGCTCACGAGGCGATGCTTTACGACATTATGGTGAAGGCGGGATGGCATATAACAAAGAGGGGGTGGCCTGACTTCCTTTGCCGCAAAGAGGGAAGGTTAGTAGCGGTTGAAGTTAAATCCAAGAGAACTCATAAGTTAAAAGAGGAGCAAAAAGCAGTGATGTTGCTCCTAAAGAGTCAAGGGATAGAATGTTATCGGTGGACACCTGCAGGCTTTGAGCCAGTCACTGAGGTAATGGATTCAATAGAAACCGAAGTTTCTAGGCGAGTTCTTATCCCTAGACGTGCGTCTAAAAGAAGGAAACTCCAGCGAGACCAAGCTTTTATAAATGAGTCACTTGACATTAAAGAATGATGTGCTATAATAAGAGTAAGGTATTTTATTGTGTGCTAAACTTAAGAGTACTTTCGTTCACACGTAAAGTGCTAGTACTATATTCTAACTCTCATTTCTTTCTTTTAACCTCTTTAATCAATCCTTTATCTCCTTATTAGAACCGTTTTACTTCTAAAAGAAAGTGTGGTATAATAGGGTATGATAAAGATAATGCGGTGGCCTAAGAAGAAACCAGGACCGTAATATGCGTATCGTAGAGGTTACTTGGGAAGATGCTCAGTCAGAGTCAGCTCTTACCAGCATTGAGGTGGCTAAAGACTTACAACCGCTACTGCGTAAGAACTATGGCTTTATTGTCTGCGAAGAGGATGGTAAGCTTAACATATGTTCGGGCACTATCTTAAATGACGATGGTTCTACGAACTCTGTCAGCGGTTCATTCTCTGTCCCAAGAGTTAATGTTAAATGTATCCGGGTGATTGAAGAATAGACCCGGTATGCTATAATAAGATGTACGAAGAGTGAGTGCATTATAATAAGGTGAGCCGTAAGGCGGGGCATAATACAGCTGTTTAAGGGTGGGCACTTGCTGTATAAGAAAGAGGTAAGGGATGACAGGGAAAAGACGCTTTAGGTATGAGGATAGAAATAAGCCTCACACTAGATGCGGATGCCCTGATTGTAGAAGGCTATATCACGAGTTAAATGTTGAATATAAAAAGAAGAGATTAGATGAGTGGTTATAATGGTGAAAGGCATCATAACTGGAAGGGTGGTCAGCACTATCAAACCCCTAAGGGTTATATACTTGTTCGTCTTGCGGATGATTTTTTCCTTCCGATGTGTAAGGTAGGGCGTGTGGTTTTAGAGCATAGATTGGTGGTGGCCAAAAGTTTAGGGAGATGCTTAACAAACGATGAGATTGTGCATCATATTAACGGTGTCAGAAATGATAATAGGCTAGAGAATTTAGTAGTATTGAATAAACATAATCACCCGCATAATACATACATAGGATTTTTACAAGAGCGTATTAGAGAATTAGAGGTAGCACAAGATACAGGCTAAATCGAAGGAGTACCACAACATATGGTAGAGGAACTCGCTGAAGAGCAAAGGACTAGTAGGGAGATAAGCAATGCCAATCTCAAGCCATATGTGCCTGGTCAATCTGGTAATCCTGGGGGTATGGTTAAAGGTAACAGTATCACTGCCAGGCTACGCAAGATATTGGACAGTGAATATAAAGGTAGTGGTAGGACGGTAGCTGAAGAGATAGTTAACACCATTGTAAAGGAAGTATTAAACTCTACGGGTAAGTATGGTTTCAACACAGCGTTATTCAAAGAGATACTGGACAGGACAGAGGGCAAGGTAAAGCTCCCGATAGGTGGTGAAGGGGAGCCAATAAGGATAGAGTTTATACCAGCGAAGGAGAAGTGATGAAACCGCATTACTTTGAGCAGGCTGAAGCTGATGGAGATGACATTCAATTAAAGATGGTGAAGGGGCAAGGGTATGTTCCGAAGACTTGTTTGCTGGGAGGTATTGTGGTAATGGCTGAAATCCGAAATGCTAGACACCCCTGCGGTGGCTGTGAAGCTCCAAGAGAAAAGTGTGGGGGTAAGGAGAAAGATGTATAGACCTGAAGGTTGGACTGAAATTATAGCCAAGATAGCTGGTAAGTTCGTAGGTGAGGCAGTATCGTATGATGACCGTGTGCTTGAAGCAGGGGCTGATGCTATGCTTGAGGGGTTGAAGAGTGGTGGTGTCAGCATAGAGGCTTTACGTGATGCTGATATAAGATATGGTGGGAAGCTAGTTCCATTCCTTAATGGTTATCTAGTCTTCATCCCAGAGGAGAAGTGATACCTAACACCAAAGAAGCAGGAATATATGAGGAGCTACAGGGTTGGCAAGAAGGTTGCTTTAGGTATCACGCATCCGATTTTACCATTGGCATATATCCTGATAATGCTAGACTGGATGCTACTGTGATAGACGCAGATGGCTATCCTATATATGAGGAGGGAGAAATGAAAGCAGAGGAGAGGTTAAAGAATGATAACAACTAACAATACAGCGTTTGAAGTTACGCTATCTGATAACTCGCACCTCTTTGGAGTGCCGTTTGTAATACACGAAGAGGCACATGCAGTAATGGAGATAGACAGAGAGGATTTAAGGGAGTGGGTTGATAAGATTCTACCCCTCAGCTGCCTTGAGTTCCACCTTAATTACAGGAATATAGAATGATACTACTAACTAAGGGAGAGATATGGGAGTTAGTTGGTGAACTTAAAACAACCTATGAGGAAGACTTACAGATAGTAGCCAAAGCCCAGTTAAGGAAGAGTATAGAAACTATACAAGAGGGGTTATTGATACAGTTCGCTGTTTGGACTAATGCTCATAACGACAAGACATTTATAATTGATATACAAGCGTGGGATAACTTTTGGCAAGCCCTACTAGAGGAAACAAAATGAAGCGAACTGACTTAGCGTATCTAGCTGGTATATTAGATGGCGAAGGTTCCATCTCAATACACAAGCATAAGGATAAAAGCTCACATTTAGGATATTGCTATCAGCTAGTTATCAATGTAGCTAATACTAACTGATGAAGAGATAGCTGATATAGTGAAGGATGTGAAAGAAGAGCTAAAGGGATGATAAAATATACTAAGGTTGAGGCAAAGCAGCGTTGTGAGTCTTGCGACATTATCAAACGTACTTGTAGTGGGGATGAAAGAAAAAGTCCTGGCTTTTGCTCTAAAAGAAAGATGCATCGTTTACCGAGTTTATGGCAAACCCATCTCTAATACCAGAACACATAGACCTAATAATCTAGTGATAGAGAGGTTAAATGATGGCTTGGCCAAAGTAACACTTCATAACGATTATAGTGCGTCCCTTGCTGGTGTCCCACGGAGTAAACCATCGGCATACGTGGCAGGGCGAAGTCTTCCGAGCTAGCAAGGGGATACCACTATATATAGGAGATTAAGATGATACTATATGTATTACTTTTGGTAGCATTGTTTGGGATGCTTACCTGTGTCTACCTTGGAGAAGGGTAGGCATAACATATAGTGGTATTTGATTTATAGACCACAAGATATAGTAGGAGTGGCGGAATAGGTAGACGCTATATAATTAGATAAAGTGATTATATGTTGGTGTCCTGTGCCGTATGGCCTAAAACTATCGGCGTGACTCAAAGGGCGAAAAACTTGCAAGCCGAGCCATCTCTAGGGTGCAAATCCCTAGCTCCTACTAAATATGGCGATAAGCCGCTCTGTTATGAGCCGTGGGGTGCGCATACGTTATAACGCACAACAACATTATGGTAACTAAGCAGATAGAATACACGCCTTTATTACAGAAGACGATTGATAGTGAGGCTAGGACTATAATCAATGTAGGGGGGAGTGGTAGTTCAAAGTCGTGGACTATTGCCCAACGTATGGTCTTGCACTTTGTTAACGAAAAGAACAAGCAGCTTATTATCACTCGTAAGACAATGCCTGCTTGTAAGAGAAGCTCCTACGGGTTGATTGTCAAGCTACTAAAGGACTATGGATATTATGGGAGGGTAAGACATAACAAGACTGACCACACAATTAGTTTAGGAAGCAATGTTATGCTTTTCTTTGGGTTGGATGAACCAACAAAAACGAAGTCGATAGATGAAGGTGCCAACTATATCTGGATGGAGGAAGCTGATGAGTTTGCCTATGATGATTATATGGCATTCAGTCAGCAATTAAGGAAGCCACCGGGCAATGAGTTAAACCACCTGTATTTATCTTTTAATCCGATAGATGGGAACGGGTGGATACCGACCAAACTAATAGGGGCTGAGGGGGTTGAGGTTATTCACTCAACCTATAAAGATAATCCGCTTGCTGATGAGGCGTGGGTAAAGGCGCTTGAGGACACGTTAAAAACAGATGAGAACTACTATCGCATTTACGCTCTTGGTGAATGGGGGCGGTTAGAGAACTTAATCTTTCCCGATTACATTCTAGTGGATGAGCTACCTAAAGAGTTTGATGCGTGGTGCTATGGGTTGGACTTTGGTTTTTCGGAGTCTCACAAGATGGCATTGATTAAGGTTTTACTTCTTGGTCAAAAGCTATACTGGCAGGAATGTATACTAGAGTCAGGAATGACAACATCTGACTTAATAGAGAGATTAGGTCACTTTGACAGGGGTGACATATATGCTGATAGTGCCAGACCTGACCAGATTGAGGAGATATTCAGGGCGGGCTATAATATCTATCCTGCCAACAAGAGTGTTCAAACTGGCATAGATGTGTGCAAGAGGCAACCGATACACATTACAAAGGATAGTGTTCTGTTATCAAAACAAGTCAAGGGTTATTGCAGGAAGGTGGATAAGAACGGGAATATATTGGAAGAGCCTACTAAGTTTAACGACGATGGCCCCGATGCTGGCAGATACGGGACATTGGGGATAACAGAACGGTTTGGCTTTGCCACTGCCGCTCCTGAGTTAAGGAAGCCGATGACAAAGAGACCAAGTTTTAGTTTTGGATAGGGGGATATATGCCAGATTATTTACAAAAGATAAAAGATGAGGATGACAGGTTAAGCGACTTAATCACACGGATGGATGCTGATGTTAACTTACTTCGTAGTAAATATGTAATGAGTGATGACAAGAACCACAAAATCAAGGATATAGTTAATGTCACCTTAAACAAAGTATCAATGTTTGCTGCCTTTGCTACATCTGAATTAAGTAAAGCTGTCGGACAGGGGATAGTAACAAGCGATGATGAGAATTTTGACACTCATTATGTTGAGGAATTCAGGGATGCTGGCTTTGCTTCAGCTAATGACAGGTTAAGGCGACAGGGTAAGGTTCAATTAAACATGTTCTTTGATGTCCAGAGCTGTATTAGGGGCAGGGCAGTCGCCAGGTGTCTATTCTATATAGGAGATGAAGGCGAACTTGTTACAGATATAGACCCCTGGGATGCAAAGTATGTCAGGTATGGAATGGGTGATAATGGATTAGAGTGGGCTAGCTATGAGTTGGAACGAACCAAGGATGATATTGAGAGCACACCTTGGGCAAGGGATATAGGTTTTACCATTGCAGGCAAGAAGGCGAAAACAATAGATGTTTGGACAACAGAGGGAAACATTGTTTATGTTGATAGGAAAGTAGTTTACGAGCAGGAACACGCCTTTGAGTTTTGCCCTGTAGCGTTACAGATAGTTCCATTGGGGTATGGGGCTATCTTACTTGGCGAGGATAGTGCTCAATATGAAGGTGAGTCCATATTCTTCTTAATCAGAGATTTAGTCCCTGAATTAAATAGGGCTATCAGTATCAGTCAGACACATAGCTTCAAGACGATTAAACCTCCGACTAAGCAAAAATTAAAGGGGGCTGCCACAAGGAAGGGGGCTAACCCTGAAGAGATGATGGCGTCAGGGGCTACCACGGTTATAGAGCCCGATGAAGACATACAATTATTGGAGACAGGCGATATAAGGGCTTCATTTGATAGGGCTTACAATATATTAGAGAAAGCTATTCAAGAGGGTTCTTTAACCAATATAGATGTAGGAGACCCCAAGCAACCGTTTTCCGCTGTAGCTTTAATAGAGATGGGCGAAACCAGGGGGCAGGTGCTTCTTCCTAGATTGGTTAATAAATCTTTAATGAATGAGTCTCTAGCCGAGATGTTTACCCGACAGTGTATTCAACTTGGGGGCAATGTAGAACTGGGAGCGCACGGGCACAAGAGAACTTTTCAGACCTCTAAGTTAGATGCAGAATACTCAACTGAATATAAATACTTTATTAAATCACCCAAAGAGGATATGGGCAGGGCTTCTATAGCTGCCGCACTCGGGGATATTGCATCAAGGAAGTATAAGCAAGAGGTCATAATGCGGTTTGAAGACCCCGAGGGTATGCAAAGGCAGATAGATGTAGAAGATGCCGAAAGGTTGTTCCCCTCTATCAAGGCAGATAGAGTTATCAAGGCTTTGTATGAAGAGGGTAGAGAGTATGAGGCGGAATTGGCATCAGCACAAATGGGAATGGAATTACAAGCGGTATTAAGGGGTGAAGTGCCTGAAGTAGAACCGCCTGAGCAACCTACACAGGTTCAGGGGGCAACATTAAGGGGAGCACCAGCACAACAAGTGGCTGAATTAGAGGAGGGTGAGTAATGAAGGAAAAAATGGTTTGTGTGGAATGGGAAGATGCTAGTTCTAATTCAGGGTATTATGACAAGAGGAGACCAGAGGATTTTGAACCAATACTGACTAGGACAGTGGGACATTTTATTAAGAAAACAAAGAAAGGCATCATAGTTTCGCAAGAAAGGTTTTATGATAGTAAGAGTAAACCAGAGGAGGATAGGCATATTGTTACTATTCCCAATAAAATGATTAAACGGATTATTCATTTGGAGGGTAAATAATGCCAAAAGATACTTATGAAGAGCACCAGAAAAGGATGAGAGATAAACTGCGTCCCAAGTCCCGTTTTGGTGGACTGAGGAATATATTAAAGAGGCGCAAACTACCTAGGATAAAATGACTACTAAAAACAGACAGTTCTATGAGAGATTCCTAAAGAGGGAGATAGTTGAACCTGTTGCCGAAGAGCCTATTCTTGGGGAAATTGCTGAAGAAGAGGTATTAGAACCCCTCACATTAGAAGATGTTGAAGGGTTTATCTCTGATGTGTTCCCTGATATGGGGATTGTAGATATTAACGAATGGATTGAGGAAGACCAGCCAGAGTTTCTACAAGAACTCCGTTCTATGGGTAGGGGCATTGAGACAGAGACATTATTAACAACCTTCTATGATGTTACGCCAGAAGATATTGACAGATTTTTTGCTTCAGTTGTTGCTGAACCTCCCATCCCAAAAATCACAGAAAAAGAAGCCTTAGCTAATTACGAGGCGGACGCTAAGGAAATCTACGAGAAATATCCCAAAGCTCCCTATACCAAAGAGCAAATGGCAGAGCCGTGGTATCGGGAGATGATAGATGCTAAAGGAAAGGCTTGGGATGACTACCAAACAACTAAGGTGTATGGCAGGACAAGGACTCCCAAAGCCGACTTCTGGGCTGGGCTTATAACTTTTGGAGAGGGATTAACTCATTTGCCAAGACGCCTAGCAGTAGCTATTTTACAAGGGTCTCAAGGATATGGGGGGATAGGTGTTACGGATAGAGATTGGGCTGATAGATATATGGAGGATGCTGATAGAGATTTTGAGAAGTTTGTTACTGAAGTCAGTGAGAGGTATAGGGATAAAGTAATAATCCCAGGATTAGGCTTAACGATAACAGATTTGGCTTCATTCCCTCAGAACCTTGCTTATTCCCTTGTTACGATGGGTGCTGGTCTTGGTGTTGGCATTCCAACAGCTCTTATCCCGTTGCCTGGGGCTAGGGTTGCTGCTTACATAGTAGGAACTACGGCTTCTGGGGCAGTTGCTTATAATATGACCGCTTATCAAATAGGGCAGACATATTTGGAATTCAAGAATGAGGAGAAGATAGCTGAAACAGGTCAAGGGTTAACTCCTGAAGAGGAGGAGAAATTAAAGGATGATTTTGCTTCTGACGCAATGAAGTATGGTCTATGGGAAGCAGTGCCAGAAGCTATTAGCAATCTTGCCTTTATAAGCATTTTGACTGCTCCATTAACTAAGATAGTTGGTAGGGTAGCTGCAGGGAGAATTGTGGCTAAGCTAACTGTATTATATGGAGAGGAATTGTTAACAGAAACCATAACTCAAAAGGGGCAGGCTGGTATAGAATTTAGGGCAGGCTTGCGACCAGCAGACATAGGTTGGGCAGAGGCATTTAGAGAAATAGCTCCACAGACCTTTCTTCTAACAACTATAATGGGTGGTGCTGGACAGATAGGTATAACCAGTTACAATAGGATAAAGACTTCTCTTAAAAATGAGATTGGGGAAGGGCATCCCCGTTATGATGAGCTTTCAAAGATAATTGATGAGGGACTTAACGAGATGGTAGTTGAGGAGGCTGAAGTTGGTGTAACAAGGTTTGTTCCTGAAGTAACCCCAGAAGTGCCTGCTGTGCCTGAAGTAACTACCCTTGAGAAAACTGCTATGGCTGCTGAGGCGTCTGCTAGGGCTTCGGCTGAGACTGCTAGGGTGGCTAGGGAAAGTGCTGATGCTGCCCGGGCTATATATGAAAGAACTAAAGACCCTGAAGCTCTTCTTAAAGCTGATGCCCTTGTCAAAATTGCTACTAGGGCTGAGGCAACGGCTAAAAAATTTGAAGCAGAGTCAATTGCTTTTGCTGCCGAAATAAGAAAACCCCCAACCCCTAAAGTTGCTAAACCTCCAGTAATTGCACCCACAGTAGAAGAACCAGTTATTTCCCTAGAAGAACCAGTGTCTCAAGGTGTCATTGCTAATACTCAAGGCATTAAAGACCTAGGTGCGAAAGAGGATGTTAGACCTTCTCGTAAGGTGTTTATTAGGGCTGGACAATGGAGAAGTTTCTTTAAGCCTCAGCAAAAAGCAGAGGTTGAGTTACACGAAGAGCAACAGGCAAAACAGAAGGAAGTGGATGAGTTAAGGAAACTGGCTGGTAAGGATAAGGGGAGGTGGGAACTCATTTTTGACGAGGTTGATAATCCAGGCAGTGTTATAGGATTAACATTTAATGAGAAGAGAGTCGTCAGCAGTATAAAGAAATGGGCTGATGCATGGGCTGATAGAAAAGGTATTCCACAAGAAAAGAGAGTGGGTAATTATATAACACATCTATTTGAGCAGGAGGCAACAAGACAGATTAAAGAAGAGGGCGGTATAGACCCTGTATTAGCCCAGATATTAAGTGAGAGAGCAACTAGGAAGATAACTGACCCATTCCTTAAACAGAGAATTGGTGCTACTGGGTTCATCAAAGACCCATTTGCTGCTATGGATGCTTACAATGCGGTATCACTAAAATTTGCTTATTATACACCAATGCTAAATCAGATAGACGCTATACTTGCAGACCCCAATATGCCACAAAGTGTCAAGGCTTACTTTAGTGAATATTCAAAACGTATGACTGGTGAACTTTTAAATGTTGATAAGAAGATAAATACTGACTTACGGGGACTTGCTGACGTTATTAGACCTATACCACGAATCGGTGAATATCTATATACTCGTATGACGCAAGGTAACCCCTCTGGTATGATTTTCCATAATATGACCAGTTTATTATACCTGAACTTTCTGGGTTTCAAGGCTACATCAGCCATAAGGAATCTTAGTCAGCACGTTTTAATAATAGGCGAGATTGGCCCGAAGCACTTTTCAAAGGGCATAGCATTACGCACAACATCAGAGGGCAGAACGGCAATGACAAAATCATTGGGGTTACGCTCACGTAAATTTGCTTATGTGCCTGGAATAGATGCCTCTTTTGCCAATATGTGGACAGATAAGTTTAGGGAAACATCAATGTTTATGTTTCGTGGAGCAGATAAACAGAATGTATCCGATGCCTTTCTCGGTGGATATTCTGAAGCAAAGGAAGCACTTACAGAAGCTAATAATAGGGCGGTTAGGACAGAAGGTAAGGTTTGGTGGACACAGGAAAGACTAGAACAAGCCTTTATAGATAGAGGCGATGAGGTATTAGCTGATACGCAGTATCTATACACCAAGATGAATAGTATGGCATTTGCCCAGAGTGGCCCTGGCAGGGCACTATCTATGCTAACAACGTGGACTCAGAACTGGATTGAGTTGATGGTTAAGTGGATTAGGAGAACTCCATCACAGGTATATCTTGAGTTTGAGAAAGAGACTGGTATTGAGGTTAAGAAGGGTAATTGGGCTACGAGTTATAAGGCAATAGGACTTTACTTAGCATTGGTTGGGTTGGCTTTTGCCTTTGATGATGATACCAGACTGAAGTTAAAAGAATACACTGGTGTTGGTTCTTTAAGGTATTTAGCTGGTGCCGTTAGTGGTGAATTTCCTGTCCTAGAAGCATATGGGTCTATTGCTAAAATAGTGGCTGGTTTCGCCACTGGTGATGAGAGGATGCTTAATGAAGGGTTGCATGAGTTTGTCTCTTCGTTTAGACCAGGTATTATAAAACAACTCAGCGATGTTGCTTCTGGTGAGAAGGATTGGATGACACTACTCTTTTATCTTGAGGGTAAGAACTTTGAGATTAAGAAATTAAAGGATAAATGGAAGAAAGACTTTAAGCCCTATGAGGAATTATCAGACCCATTGATTAGGGCGGAGAAATACCCGACTCTAACTAAAAATCAGGCGCAGAGTAAGTGGCGTGAGGAAAACTGGAGAGAAGAAGCCAAGATGTTTGTTGTTGGCCAATTTACGACTCTAAAGACTGACGAAGCTAGAGATGAAGTATTGAGGCTTATACAAGAACATAAACTTGACCCCGAACTCGTAGAGGGCTATGAAAAAGTCTTTGGTGCTGACATCAAGGCTAACTTGAAGGAATTTGAGGATAGAATTGGCAATCTTGAGAAGTTAGTTATTGGGGAGGAGGCTAAATACTTTACTACTGGGAATTATGTAACTAAAGTAAATGAGGCGGTTAAGTTACACGGCAGACCAGCAGTTCAGAATAATTCCTCACCACTTACATCGTTTATCTTGGACGCACAGGATGATTGGGGAATGTATGATGACCTTACGGAAGAGGGGCGTGTGCTGTGGAGACAGCAATTCACTGATGTGGAAGCTAGTCTGTATATGTTCGGCAAGGTAGAGTCTTTCAAGAACCCAAAGAGTGCTGAGATTTTACTTGATTTGATGAAGAAATACGACATCCCCCCTGAAGCGATTCAAGCGTTCATTGAAAACCCTGAAAGGTATGACGAGTTATTCACACCTGTCTTTGAGTTAAAGCGGAAGACCTATGACTTAGATATTCTGTATGAGAATTACGGAAACCCTGAAGCTGAGGGTATTTACATTGAGGGTGACAAGTTGCGGGTAGAGGCTAGGGATAAACTTAAAGCCGACAACCCTGACTGGGTAGCCGACCTGAGACGCATTGAGGCACACGAGAATGATGCCTCAGTAGATATTGTGGGGAAATGGGTTGATAGGGGTAAAACTATTGACGAATTCAGTGCTGGTAGTTCTGAGAGCAAGGTGTGGTTACTTGATAACCCCGAAGTTCACAAGTGGGCATTAGATAATAAATTATTAACTGATAATGGTGCGGGGTGGAATGAACCCGTATTAAGAATCAATGTTGATTATGCCGTAAACGATGATTGGTATAATGAGGGCATACCTGATAAACATAAAGGCATAGAGAATAGAGATGCCAGGGATGTTGCCATTGCTGAAGAGAGAGAACAATACCTTCTTGGCAATACTGAATACAATAAAGCCCGATACAGGCGGGATGCTTATGGTTTGAGAGATAAAGACTTTAATCCATTCCCTGATGAGTTGGTTGATACCTATATCGACTACTACTCTATGCCCAAGAAACCTGACGATTGGGAATTAACTAAGTTCACCGACAAGTGGTTTGAGGATGACTGGTTTTTACAGGATAATCTTGAATTTCATCAAGCATTAGTAGATTATGAGAAATTCAAAGAACTGAGGGATTTAAGTAAAGTCCCAACCAGAGAAGTGTTTGCGAAGTATCTTGAATACAGAAAACTAACAGCGGGTAAACCGAGATACGATATTAGGTTTGACAATCCAGACCTTGAGGCTTGGCTACTTTTAACGGGCGAGGTTACTCAATCAATAATTGATAGAATTCGTAAGAAAGCAATGACTCCCGCAGAAAGGTTTGAGGAATTCAAAACGACAGAGGAAAGAGAGACTGATATAATGCTAGATGAATTAGAGGACCTGATTGCGGGTCTGAAATAAGGTGTGGTATAATGAATAAAGAGATATTAAAAGAAATTGAGCAAGCCTGTGAAAAGGTTATTAAATCCAGTCATGGCGAAGTTATTATAAAGATAAAGAATGGGGTTGTTTATAGGATATTAACAACCGAGGATAAATATATGGTATAATAAGATATGAGTTATAGTAAGGAATATTACGAGCAGAATAAAGAGCAAGTAAAAGAAGTTAATAGAAGATGGCGTGAAGCACACCCTGACTACGCACACAATTGGTATATGGAAAACAAGGAGTCACTTTTAGTTAATGGTAGGGAGTGGCGGGATGGGAATAGGGATAGGGTTGACTACCTAAATAAAAGGAACTATAGACTTAATGGCGATAGTATTAGAGCGTCTGTTAAGGAGTGGGCTGAGGATAATCCTGAAAAGGTGGTAGCTCAAAACACATTAAAGACACAAATTAGAAACGGTAATATTGTAAGACCCAATACGTGTTCCTTTTGTGGCGATGTAAGTGTAGTGGCTGGACACCACGAGGATTATACTAAACCATTAGAAGTGGAATGGCTTTGCCGTTCTTGCCATAAGCGAGTTCACGCAGGAACTTTGCGATAGCACTTTAACAATAATTGAATAAGAACTTGCTGGTGCCGAAAAGAGTGTGAGGAACTAAAACTCACCATACAGGTATATCGGCTAAGTGATTCCGTGAGTGAAAAATCTCTGTTAATCAGCCAGTAAATCCCTAAAAGAAGGACTTAGAAGGGACGTGTAAAAGCGTCCCTTTTTTGTTTATCTGTATATCCGCAAACGGATATGTGGATATAGAAATAAAATAGGAGGAAAACACATTGGACAGACCAGATGAGAAGCAGGACTTAGCTTCTGCTGAACAAAAGGAAACTTCAAACACAGAACCCGAAACTCTTACAGAGGAAGACAGGACTAAGAAGGCGGTCAGCGATGCTCTATCTGTTGCTGGAAGAGATGCCCAAGCAATGGATGCTAGGGAGAGTAAGGTAAAAGATATCCTATCCAAAGCTGAAAAGTTGCAGGCTGACATAAAAGCAGATGCGGATAAAAGGGCAGAGCAAAAGTATCAAGACGACCTTGACAAAGCAGGGGAGGACCCAGTAGCTCGGAGCAAGGTTGAGTTGAACCGAGACCTTAGGAATGCGAGGGCTGAACTTAGCGACACAAAGTCAGAACTAAGTAAAGAGAAAGAAGTATCAACGGAAGCTAGAAAGGTAGCGGCTGAATCCACGAAGGAGCGAAACGCCCGTGAGATAGCCTCCAAGTATGAAGTTGATTCTGTGACCTTATTGCTTACAGATGGCTCTAAAGAAGCGATGGAAGCCTTGGCTAAAAGAATATCAGGGAAGGTAATACCGACTCTGAAGCCTGATTCCAGTAGGATTAGCGGGGGTGGGACAATGCCCGACTCAGCCAAAGGTAAAATTAGGGCTGGTTGGGACGAAGTACATAAATAGGAGGACATTATGGCCATAGTGGGCTATTTTTCGAGTCTAGTAGAGGCTCAAAAGTTTACTCAATCTAAACTGATGGCTGGTGTTGTTCAGGAAGTCTATGAAGCAGGGCAACTTCTACCGATGCTCCCTGTTTTCACAATGACGGGGAAGGAGTTAAACTATAATAGGCAAGTAACTCCAGGGAGTGCCTCATTCTATGACATCCATGAACAGATACCATTCACAGCACAAGCAACTGGTGACCAGAAAACAGTTACGCTAAAGCGTGTATCACTGGCTGCTATTCTTGACAACTTCATGCTGGATACATACACCGACCCCAACGACTACCGCACCATAATTCTTAGTGGGCTTGCATTAGGCTGTACCAGAACCATAGAGGATAAACTCATCTATGGTGATATAGACAACGATGCTGCGGAGTTTGATGGGATAGGTCATCTGTTTGAGGAAGATGCTGTAGACGGGGATGACTGGACTGACACTAATGGAAGCGTACAGCAATACGATGAAGGTGGAGCATTGTCACTTCTAAACCTACGAAACCTCATTGATAAGGTCAAACCAAAACCAGACATTCTTCTGATGACCAGGAACATGAACAACACACTTAGTGCTGCTGCCTATGAAAAGGGTATAGCTACTCAAATCCCCGGGGCTACCATCACCATGACCAAGAACGAGTTTGGTTTCAGGGTGCCCTTCTTTGATGGCATCCGCATTGTTGTCTCAGACTTTCTAACTGAGGATGAGGTTACCAATACAGGTGACAAGTCCGCAAGCACGACCACTTTATCTAGTATCTTTGCTGTCAGGTTTGGGCAACTAATGGATGGTGGACTTTGCTTGGCAATCGGCGGAAAGACTGGTGGGGCAGAGTTCTTCCACATGGATGAAATACCCGTAATGGAAGACTACGATGCTGCTGGTGTTCGACTAACTGCTTACTGTGCTCTCGGGTTAGGGAGTTCAAAGGCTTGTGGTCGTATCCATAGCATAGCTTCAACCACAGCAGTAACGGCTTAAACTCAGCCTTAAGGCTTTGGGGTTTGAGCCTGAAAAGAAAATCAAGCCCAAAATAAAGACCTGATGGGGGTAGGTCTCTAATAGACCCCTAAGTGTACGAGTAATGGAGGTGAAAGTACAATGGCAGTAGAATTTGTAAAGGTAACACACAAGGTAATCAACAAGAATGGGTGGAGTATCTGGCTTCCAGGTCGGGTTATCAAAGGTCTGGACAATATTGCAGAGCCAGACATCTATGCTGAGAGTACCACTCAGTTGTACCCTCTTGGTTGCAAGCTGGAGTTCGCTGATGGTAGGGTGTTCAGGTATGGTAAGTTTGGGGAAACCAATACTACCGTACCACTGGCTCGTATGGTATGTAATGGCAACCTAGTCCCAGGCTCATCAGCCACCAATGGCTACGAGGGTTCACTGGATGCTACCAGTGATGTTGCAGTGGGGTCAACAACCCTAATTATGAATGACACCACAGATAGGACTGAGAACGCCTACGAGAATGGTATGTTTACAGTCTTCCCGTCAGGACATTACTGTTCCTACCGCATAGCTGGTAGTGAAGTAGCTACGACTGTGGATGATGTGACCATCTATCTTGAGGATGAGAGAGGTCTTCAGACCTTACTCGTTGTCAACTCAACAGGCGTGACTGCGTATCCATCTATCTTCAGCAACCTGCTTCAGCCCTCTAGTGCATCTAGTGGTTATGACTATGCCACTTGCATAGGAGTGGTTCTTGCTGATTCTATGACTTCAGATTCCTATGGATGGGTTCAGCGAAAAGGTGAGGCTTGGGTAACTCCAACAGCCTACTTCGGTGACAGCACTCTTGAGAGAATGGCTCAGATGCATAGTGATGGCACAATAGCTCTTAAAGCTGCTGATGCTACACACACCGTTGGTTACCTGACCCAGATGACCATAAGCGGTTATGGCGATGCTATGATTTGGTTGACATTGGAATAAGTAACTTGGGGGGAGGATGGAGCAATCTTTCCTCCCCCTTAGGGGTAACAATGCCACTATACGAATATGTCTGTCCCCAGTGTGGGAAGTTTGAGACAATGAAGGCTATGACACAGAGACACAGGGCTAGATGTCCTCATTGTAATGGTGAGTCTAAACTTATGATGTCTGTATTTGCACGCTATGACCTTAACTGGACTCAAAAAGACGGGGAGGGCTTTACTTCAAAATATATTCGGAAGGAAGAGGTCGCAGAACTAGATAAGGAGTGTAGAGAAAGATGAAAGAACGAGAACCTTGCCCTAAGTGTGGGGAGATGAGGATTAAAAGGGGACTAAGTCTGCATTTGAAAAGCTGTGGTGCAACAGTTGAGGTAAAGTATCCTAAGCAGAAAGCCATACTGTCACCAGAGGCTTATGCTATGTATGAGAGAAAAGCGGAGGCAAGAATATAATGCCAGCAACAAGTGAAGAACAACAAAGAGCCGCAGGAATGGCTCTGGCTGCCAAAAGGGGCGAGATACCTGTATCCGACCTAAAGGGTGCAGCTAAAGATATGTACAATTCAATGACTGAAGAACAATTAAGGGAATTGGCTAGTAAACCTCAGAGAAGGAGGATAGGTTAATGCTAACAAGTGGATGGTTATCAGCTTTACTAGATATAAGTGTTGACCCTGATGCAACGGAGGAAGTGGATTTAGGGGGAGCTTATGAGTTTATGACTGTGATTGTTCCCACTCTTACTCAGGCTTCTACTCTTGAAGCTCAGATAGCTATGACGAGCGGGGGAACTTTCTACCCAATGTGGAGGTGGGATGGTAATAGTGCCACAGATTTAGTTGGTACAACCTCAAGCATCACTACGACTAGGGCACTTACCTTTTACATAGGTGGTGCTCAGTATGTCAAGGTAGGTGTAGCGGGCACAAATATGTCAGCAGACCTGACCTTTTATGTTTGTGGTATTAGCAGGGAATAGGAGGAAGTTATGTCAGTAAGAACTTATGGGGCTTCTCTGGCATCGTATGATAATTGGGCTACCTTAACCGAATATACCTCTACCAATCGAGTTGTTCCAACAGTCTATAATGGTCAGTGCTATGAATGCACAATGGTAGGAATTTCGGGAGAAACCGAACCAACTTGGAACACAGAATTGGATAGCACCGTCAACGATGGTACTGTTGTTTGGACTTGCAGGGATTATGAGGATGCTCCCGCTGCCTTAACGGTGACACTTGACCCAGAAGGATATGGTGCACTTCCGCTGAAGGATATTTGGGTCAAAAGTGATGGTGGGGTTGAGTTTACTGTCTATGGTAGTTACGATGGTGTGAACTGGAGACAGATTGATGAAATCACAGTTCCCCATGCGAACAGAGACAACAGGCACAAGGG
>SDBU01001410.1_pt1 | contig 34336 bp, 26 predicted proteins | sample 2277071 | NCBI WGS metagenome assembly SDBU01 (sample SAMN10397929, study PRJNA504765) | marine sediment metagenome | isolation source: marine sediment core GS08_GC12, 126 cmbsf | place: Arctic Ocean: Gakkel Ridge, Loki's castle | collected 2008 | reverse complement strand
CTGGTATATCGGCGGCATCGGTACGGATTTAGGAGTGGATGCTACCCAGTTTGCACGCTTCCAGATTGATGTTTATGGCGATGATGAATTCAGCGGCAAGTTGCTGATTGAGTTGTTTGAGGATGATAACCAAAATTTTAGTATTGAACAAGATCCACATAAGGATTTTGAACCGATTAAAGATGATAAATGGGGAGTTAAAGTTAATATACAAGGGAAAGGCTATACCAGGATATCAATTCCTTTTTCGGCTTTCCGGGATTTAAATCCTGATGTAGGAGATAATATCTGGAATCCTGATCAGAAGAATGGTTCAGGTGGCTTGCTCAAGTTGCAATTAGTGGCTATTTCAGAGGAACAAAAGGGTAAGATAAACGTTAGCATTGATAATATTTTGCTGACCTATTAAATTGTTTGGCCCGCCTTTGGCGGGGAAAAGGAGAAAGGGAAATGAAAAAAACATTGATTTTTGTGTTCCTGATAAGCTTTGTTGCCAGTGCCTGGGCCAGCGATCAAACGATAATCAAACGAGAGGATATCAGCATAAAGGCCGGACCAACTGCTCCAGGAGAGAAGCTATCAATGCTTTGGATCGAGTCATACGTTTATCCTAAGGTTTTAAATGACGGACAGGTCATTTCTTTGGGGGTGCGGTTGACTTCTAAAATTAAGGCAGTGGTAGCTTCTTTTGATTTTAATGATGAACAAGTTTCTCTTTCTTCTCATGATGGTTTAAATTGGAGTGGGGCATATAAGATTTCTACTGATGTCCCAGATGGGGTACACGTAGTTCGCTATACCCTGGTTGACGTAAAAGGGAGCATCAATAGGACAGTTGATTTCTTTGTTGAAAAACCAGCGGCAGGCTTGATCGAAAACAAGAAAATTGTTGGCGGAGAGGTTTTTGATATCAATGGTTGGCCCTTGACGATAACAGCTACCTGTTCAGCTTTAATTGATGGTTCAACAAGGATACTTTATGCCGGCCAAAAAGTTACTGGTATTTCCAAATTGCCCTGGTATAAAGTGGTTTTTGAGGATGGAGAAGAAGGTTGGATTTCGGCGGCCTCAATTAAAGAACCCTTAGATGAATATTATGAGTTAGGCCAAAAGGCGGCTCAAGCTGAAAACCCCGCCCAGGCAATTGAGCATTATAAGGATGCATTGTCAATAGAACCAGATTTTGTAAAAGCATATATTGGTTTAGCGGAGAGTTATGAGAAGTTGGGGAAATACGATGCTGCCTACCGTGCAATTAACGAGGCAATGCGTTTGGACGAGAGAAATATGGAAAGCAAAATATTTGCCAGCAATTTAGCTGATCGCTTTAAAAAACAAGCCCACTCAAAGTATGTTAACGGCAGATATCATGAAGCAATTGCAGCCTACCAAAAGGTACTTGACCTTCAACCTAACACAACAGTTGCCTGGGTAGAAATGGGCAAGTCTTATAAGCGGCTTGGTTTTGCTGCTAAAGCAAGGGATTCATGGAAGGAAGCCTTAAAATATGATCCGCAAAACCAACAGCTCTATGCTTTATTGAACATCAGACAACCAAGAAGTGTTGCTGTAGCTGCTGCACCTGAAAAGGCAATTGCTCCAAAGGTTGCCCAGCAAGTTAGCAGACAGACAGGACCAGCTACTAAAGTTCCGGACCTTATTGCTGACGATTCTCTGGACATTGTAAAAGCAGGCAAAACCAATAAAGGGACCAGGATTGACTCAGCCTTGAACTCAGTGGTTGCCCTGGCCAGGTCATTGGGTACTCCGGTAGCTGAAAAGGGCTGGCAAATTAAGCAAAAAGGCGAGAAATTTTTGGTCCGTTATATTTGTGAGCAAGGGCAGGATGTTTTTGAGGCCTTTGAGTGGATGGTTGATGTTGACACTCGAGGCATAACTGCAAGCAACGATAACGCCAGGTTATTAATGAACCGCTGGTAGGCCTTCGCTCTTCGAGCTTCGGCCTATTAATATGATAGCCCTCAGATAAAGGGCCGCTGGTTCTCGACAGGCTTCGCTCTGATGAGCTCAGCCCAAGGAGCAACTGATTTGTAATCAGTAGGTTGGAGCCATGCCCCGAGCTCTTAGGCGAGGGGCTTGTCCCGAGTTTTCCCTCGTGGACGTCCTTATTTTCAAAAATAATATGAATCCTTGGTTTACATATATTATTGAGTGCGAAGATAAAAGCCTTTATGTTGGGGCAACTAGTGATGTTAAGAGACGCTTTGAACAGCATAAGTCAGGAAAAGGTAGTAAGTTTGTTAGGTCACGAAAAGCTGTTAAAATTGTATACGTTGAAGAATTTGATAATAAGTACGATGCATTAAAAAGAGAAAAACAGGTTAAAGGTTTTAGTAGACAGAAAAAATTAAAATTGATAAAATGATTTTAGGTCGTGGTAATGTGCCGCTGGCATAGTGGATGCTAAGTGCCGCTGGCCCTCACTGCGTTCGGGCCGCTGTAGCTCAATTGGCAGAGCAACTGATTTGTAATCAGTAGGTTGGAGGTTCAACTCCTCTCGGCGGCTTTTTCTCTTTTATGGCCTCGAGACGTGCCTCTCGGCGGCTCTCCTACGCTTCTCGCTACGCTCATAGCTTCGGAGAGCAAGCTTACAACTAACAACTATTTATTATATAATTATGTTATATCTTGTTGGTCATTAATTGTGCCATCGTAGCCTTCGGGCCGACTTCATCCAGAGGACTCAGTCCGAAGGAGGCCCTCAGGCCGAGGGCTCAGTTGGAATTAAATTTCGCCGGGATAGCTCAGCTGGTAGAGCAACGCATTCGTAATGCGTAGGTCGTGGGTTCGACTCCCATTCCCGGCTTATAAATATATGAAAATTAAAACCATAAAAGTTGGCAGTTTGCAGACAAATTGTTACATTATTATAGATGAGCCAAGTAATGAAGCTATTGTCGTTGATCCAGGGGACGAAGCTGATCAAATTATTTCGCATTTAAAAGATCTTAAAATTAAATATATTGTGATTACCCATGGCCATCCTGACCATTTTGGCGCGCTTGATGAGATTAAACAATATACTAAAGCCCCACTAGCCATGAGCCCTGAAGATAGTTGGTTTATTAAACCTGATCGAGGGTTAAAAGATGGCGATCAAATTGCCATTGGTAAATTGAGCTTTAACGTGATACATACGCCAGGCCACTCCAAGGGCTGTATTTGCTTGTATACGGCCGGACATTTGTTTTCTGGAGATACATTGTTTGCCGGCACCTGCGGCCGCATGGATTTGCCAGGAGGCTCACAGGCTGAGATGGTAAATTCCCTTAAAAGACTGGCTTCATTACCTGATAACACAATTGTTTATCCCGGCCATGGTGAAACAACGACAATTGCTAAGGAAAAGGAGCGCGGCACACTTGCCTGATCAAATTTATCTATTTTTTGGCGAAGAAGATTTATCAATTCAAAACAGGGTAAAGGAATTGAAAAGTGAGATTGCTGATCCTGCCTTAAACCTGGACGAATTTGATGCTGAAGAGCCTGATACCGAAAAAATTGTTTCAGCCCTTAAGACAACGTCACTTTTGGGTGGAGATAGACTGGTAATTGTCAGAAAAGTTGATTTAAAGCATAAGGAATGGGACAAGATTGTGCCTCATCTTAAAGAACTGCCAGCAGGGACTAAAGTGGTTTTTTGGGCTGACAAGGTTGATAAGCGGTCCAAACTTTATAAAGTACTGGATAAATTGGGCGAAGTTAGCGAATTTAAGGAGTTTGCGGAATGGGAGCAGGATAAGGTTGTTGCCTGGATAACTAGACAAGTAAAGAGTTTGGGCAAAGAAATTGAACCAGCTGCGGCTGAAAATCTCCAGCAGATCTGCGGCAGCCGCCTGCGCAAATTATCCAGCGAGATAGAAAAATTAGTCACCTATATCGGCGCTAAAAAATCAATTGAAAAAGAAGATGTTGCTGCGCTAGCTTCGCCAGGGGATATAAATACTTTTGCCTTAGCTAATGCCATTATTGATAAAGATCTTAAGCAGTCCCTAAAGTTTTTCCGTATACTTTACAAAAATAAAGCAGATGTTTTTGGCCTGCTTGGCTTGCTGGCTACCCAGTATCGCACGATCCTTCAGGTGAAAAGCGTGCCTGGCACGGCCAATAATGCCTTTAAAATTGCCCAGACCATTGGGGCAAATCCATATTTTGTAAAAAAGTGCCTGGCAAAATCAGGGAAATTTGCTGTGCCTGAGTTGATAGCTGATTTAGAACTTATTTTGCAGACTGGTCTTAAACTGAAAAGTGGGGAAGACCAATTAACAATCTTTGAACTCTTATTGAGTTCTTTGTGCGGCAGCTAAAATGGAAAATCAAAAACGGATATTATCATTATTAATAGTTTTTGTTGTTTTGTTTTTGGTTGTGGTTGCCAGGTTGATTGATCTTCAGATCGTTCGTCACAAATTCTACGAAAAAATTTCCCATGATCAGAGAACACGACTTATCAAATTAGCTGCCCAGCGCGGCGATATCTTGGACCGCAACGGCGATCTTTTGGCTACTTCAATTGACAGCTATTCTGTTTACCAGCATAAGAAGGGCTGGCTGCTGCGCAAACTTGCCTTGGCGGCTGCCCAAAAATATCAGAAGGAAGATCCCAAGGGTCTAAGCATTATTAAAGAAAAAAAGAGGGTTTATCCTAAAAATAAGCTAGCTGCTCAGATATTAGGTTTTGTTGGGGTGGATAATCAAGGGTTGTCCGGCATTGAGGGTGCTTTTGATGAGTTTTTAAGGGGTAGGGAAGGCCGCTTGATTACTGAGGGAGATCCCAAGGGCAGGGAGCTTTATGGAGCTTTGCGCGAGCTGCGGCCAGGTGTAGATGGCATGCAAATTACCTTGACGATTGATCAGAACATCCAGTATGTGGCAGAACGTGAGCTTGAGCGACAAATTAAAGAAACCCGAGCAAAATCTGGTATGTGTATTGTGATGGATGCTCAGACTGGTGAATTATTAGCCCTGGCCAGTAAACCAGATTTTAATCCAAATGCCTATTCCAAATATGACCGCAAGTTATGGCATCCACCCTATTTGGATCCCTTTGAACCTGGTTCAACTTTTAAAGTCTTTACAGTGGCAGCAGCGCTAGAGCAGGGAGTTGTTACGCTTAAGACAAGATTAAAATCTTTGGATAGGATAACTGTGGGTGGCAAGGTGATAGGAAACGCCCATGAGATTGACTGGCCTGGCCGAACGATTTCTGTTTCTGAGATGCTTGAGCAATCGATCAATACTGGTTCTGTCCAATTAGGTTTAAAGCTTGGGCCAAACCATTTTTATAATTACATCAGGGCCTTTGGCTTTGGCCAGCGCACTGGTTTTGGTTTATGGGGAGAATCAAGGGGCATTTTGCGGCACTGGAAGAGATGGTATAAACCGGATATCGGCATGATAAGCTTTGGCCAGAGTATTGCGGTTACACCTTTGCAGTTAATTTCTGCTTTTTCTGTTTTTGCTAATGACGGTGTTCTGGTTAAACCAATTTTGGTTAAAAGAATTGAAAGTAATGATGGTAAATTCATTAAAGTCTTTGCTCAGGATAAAAAAGAACAGGTTATTTCAAAAAAAGTGGCCAATCAGGTTAAGGGTTTAATTCGTAATGTAGTATTAAAAGGTACTGGCAAAAGGGCGGAGATTGAAAATTTTGCTGTTTGCGGCAAGACCGGCACAGCCCAAAAAGTTGCGCCCAATAGCCGGGGCTACATGAAGGATCGTTATATTGCTTCCTTTATTGGCTTTGCGCCGTTTGATAAGCCCAAAGTCATAACTTTGGTTATTATGGATGAGCCGAGGACAAGCATCTGGGCTGAAAAAGTTTGTGCGCCTGTTTTTCGTGAAGTTACCGGTTATACTTTACGATATTTGAATGCAAAACCAGATATGCTATAATTTAAAAAATGAAAAAGCGCGTTTTATCAGGGATACAGCCAACTGGCAAACTTCACTTAGGCAACTTAATTGGGGCGATTGAAAATTGGGTTAAGCTCCAGGAAAAATACGAGTGCTTCTTTTTTATTGCTGATCTTCACGCGTTAACTACCACTTATGATGATCCCAAAAATTTAAAAGATGACATAAAAAGTGCGGCTATTGACCTTTTATCTGCGGGAATTGATCCTAATAAATGCGTACTTTTTAAGCAGTCTGACCTGATGGAGCATGCAGAACTTCACCTTTTGTTTTCAATGGTAACGCCAGTTCCCTGGCTGGAAAGAGTGCCGACTTATAAGAGCAAGATTGTGGAGTTAAAAGGCAAAGATTTGGGCACCTATGGTTTTCTAGGTTATCCAGTGCTTCAGGCCGCTGATATTCTAATTTACAAAGCAGATTTTGTGCCTGTTGGCCAGGATCAATTGCCTCATATTGAATTAACCAGGGAAATTGCCAGGCGATTTAACAATTTTTATGGCAATATTTTCCCAGAACCAAAAGACCTGTTAACCCAATTTCCCACGTTGCCGGGACTTGACGGCAGGAAGATGAGCAAATCATACAACAACACTATAGCTATTTCTGATCCGCCGGATATTATCAAGAAAAAAGTTTCAACCATGATCACTGATCCAGCCAGGGTAAAGAAAGAAGATAAAGGCCATCCAGAAGTTTGTTCAGTTTATGATTTTTATAAGGTTTTTGCTAAAGACCTTACGGATACAGTAGCATCTGAATGTAAAGAAGCCAAACGCGGTTGTGTTGACTGTAAAAAGCAATTAGCCCAGGTTTTAATTGATTATATGGCGCCGATTCACAAGAAACGGGAGCAGTTAGCCAAAGACCCTAAGGCGATGGATAAAATACTTAAAGATGGCGCAGCCAAGGCCAAAAAAATTGCTGCCGTATCTCTGCTTGAAGCGAAAAAGGCAATGGGGCTAATATGACAGAAGAATTAGCTTATCAGATTGATTTAGAGATCTATAAAGGACCTTTTGATCTCTTACTTGAGGCAATTGACAAGGGTGATGTTGATCTTTTTAATGTTTCTTTGTCTGAAATAACAGCTTCTTATTTTGAATACTGGAAGAGGGAAGAGCCAAACCTGTTATTTTCCTCTGATTTTTTGTATATGGCGGCTTATCTAATTGAGTTAAAATCAAAAAACATCCTGCCAGCCAAAGAAGAAATATTAGGTGAAGAAATAATTGAAATAGAAGATTCCCTGGTTGATCATATTCAGGAATACCAGGTTTTTAAAAACATTGCCCAAACCCTTAAGGCCAGGAAGGAAATATTTGAAAAAGTTTATGGCCGGCACGAGGGTGAATCACAACATCGTGAATTTGAACTGGTTGATGTATCGCTTAAGGATTTAGTCCAGGCCTTTAAGCGAGTTTATGATGAAGCTGCCAAGCGTGAGAAAGTCGTTGAAATTGAAGCAGAAGAAATTACGCTTGAACAGCGCATAGAAGAAATTAAATCAATTTTGGCCGGTAAAAAAGAAGGGGTTCCTTTTGAAGAAATTTTTATCAGGATGACTCGAATGGAGATAATGGTCTCTTTCCTGGCAATTTTGGAGTTAGCCAAACAAAGATATATCAGTATAGCGCAGGGCGGACGTTTTAGCTCCATTATGATTATTGCAAGAGGAGAAGAGGAAAATGAACATGGAAAATCAGAGCGACAACCAGTTATGCAGGCTTAAAACAATTTTGGAGTCACTTTTATTTGTGGCTCGCAGACCACTCTCATTTGAAGAATTGAAAAAATGTTTTGATCAAACAGGATCTGCCCAGGGACTTAATTTTTCCCAGGAAGAAATAGAGTTTTTATTAGAAGATCTGGTGACCGAGTATCGCGCTAAGGGGATTAATATTGTTAAGGTAGCTGGCGGTTATCTAATGGGCACGAACCCTGCTAACGCTGATTACGTCCACAGTTTACTGCATTCCAAAGTACAGACCACGCTGTCGGCTCAGGCCCTGGAGACCCTGGCGATTATTGCTTATAAACAGCCGGCGACACGGGCTGAGATTGAGCAAATTAGGGGCGTAAATACAGATGGTCCAATTGATACGCTCTTGGCAAAGAAGATGATTGGTGATTTAGGCCGCAGCGAGGCTCCGGGCAGGCCTTATTTGTACGGCACCACCACTGGATTCCTGCGCCACTTTGGTTTAAAAGACTTAACTGATCTGCCGCCTTTGCCTGGTTTGCCTGAGGAGCAGGATGAAGTGTTTAAGTCTGCTTTGCACGAATGAACAGCTCAGAAGCCCAAATTTGCGAAATCTTTAATTCCATCCAGGGTGAGGGGCTTTATGTTGGTCAGAGGCAAACTTTTGTGCGCTTTGCCAGCTGCAATCTTAACTGCCAGTATTGTGATTCACCCAAAGCCTTAGAGTTGAGCAAAGAATTTACTGTTGAGGCAACGCCAGGTAAAAAGAATTTTAATAAATTTCCTAATCCCGCCACAGTTGAGCAGCTAATTGAAATTATTACTTCGTTTGAAAAACCAAAAGGTGTTAACCATTCAATCAGCCTAACTGGAGGGGAACCCTTACTGCAGGTTGATTTTCTCAAAGTTTTTATTCCAGAACTTAAGAAAAAAGTTGATTTGCCAATTTATTTGGAAACGAATGGTGTTTTGCCTGATCATTTGACAGAAATAATTGAGTTAATTGATATTGTGGCTTTAGACTTAAAACTGCCCAGTGCAACAGGGCTTTACCCTTATTGGAAAGAGCATAAAAAGGCTTTAGAAACAGCCTATATAAAAGAGGTTTTTGTTAAGGTAGTTTTTACAAAGGAGACCAAAGTAAAAGAAATGGATGAGGCTGTTACTTTAATAGCTGGGATTGATGAAAATATTCCTTTGGTCTTGCAGCCAGTTACACCCCATGGTCCAATTAAGCACCGGCCGACTTCTGAACAGATTATGGCTTTTCATACTTTATCCAAAAGAAAACTAAAAAATGTCAGGGTTATACCGCAGGTCCACAAAATATTTGGAGTGCTTTAGTCGCGGACAATTATCTTATGCAGCCACTTTAATGTTTGCTCTCTTTGCTGTTCATATCCCATGCCTTGCAGGGAATGCAGTAGTTTAATTTTATATTGGGCAGACAGTAATGTTAAACGGTTAAGCTCTCCTTCTAAATACTCTTTTGCTCCTTCTTTAGCGTGGGACAGGGAATCATGTTTGATTTGGTCGGAAATATTTTTAAATTGTTGTTCATCTTCTGTAAGCAGGCGTTTTAAGTGTAAATCTTTAATGCGGGAAACCAAAGAATATAATTGTCTTTGTTCAAGACTAAATTTATCAAAGATCTCTGCAGGGTTAAGCTTTAATTCTTTAACTATAGAAGCAGTTTCCTGGATCATGGCTTTATCTTCTTCTGATTCAGCGTGTTTGCTCAGGGCTTCAAGTTCTTCGTCAGTTAAAGGGCCGCCGCCTTCTTCATAAGTGTCAGGCAGTTCATTTCGTATTTCAACTGTATCGCGGGGATTATACAGGGTAGAGTGCTTTAAGATTTGTTTATGCTGGCGTATTCGGCCTTCAATTTCATTAACTTCCTGGTGTGGATTTACAGTTGTTTCTTCGTTTTCAACATTTGGAATTAAAGAACCTTCTTTGAGGGCTTCCATAAAGGAGATATCACGGTCAGAGTCATACCTGGTGCTGCGTTCTGCAATAACTTTTCTGTCCTGCGCAGTAAAAATAGCTGCCAGGTTGCCGGCAACAGCGCCTTCCTGGCCGCCAAAATTTGGGTTTATAGGGGCTATAGGGGCTTCTGCCATGGCAAGTCCTCCCTATATATTATATCGTATTCTTATGCGAAAAACTTGCCTTATTTATAATTTAGCTTGACAAGCACGCAGGTGGTGGTTACAATCACCATAAGATTGATTAACCTCAAAAAGGGAGGTGTAAATATGACTACAGGTTATTGTGTAAAGTGTAAAAAGAAACAGGAAATGAAGGATCCAAAGGCAGTTACAATGAAAAACGGCAGAAAAGCCACAAAGGGTGAATGCCCAAAGTGTGGGACGAAAATGTTTAGGATCGGCGGCTAAGGGAAACTTAAAACTTAAAATTTAAAAGTTAAAAATAAGGTATAATTATTTTAAGGCTGCTTGTTGTAAGAGCTGTTCTTGCGACTAGCAGCCTTTTTTGTTAAAATACCTTGTAATGCCTTCCAAGAACAAGTTTGTTCATCTTCATATTCACTCAGAGTTTAGCCTGCTTGATGGGGCTGGACGTATTTCAGATTTAGTTAAAACTGCCAAAGAACTTGGCATGCCGGCGCTGGCTTTAACAGACCACGGTAATATGCATGCTGCAGTGGCATTCTTTAATGCGGCCAAGGCTGCTGGGATTAAGCCAATCTTTGGCTGTGAAATGTATGTTGCCCCGCGCAGCCGCCTGGACAAAGAAACCAAAGCAGACCGCAGTCCTTCTCATCTGACAGTACTTGCAAAAAATCAGGAAGGCTACAAAAACCTCTTAAAACTCGTTTCCCTTGCCTCGATTGAAGGGTTTTATGCTAAACCCAGGATTGATAAAGAGATTTTGCAAAAATATGCAAAAGGTTTAGTTGTTCTCTCTGGTTGTCCCAAGGGTGAGGTCCCGTCTTTAATTTTTCAGGGCAAGTATGATGAGGCGAAAAAAGTTGCCCTTTGGTACAAAGAACTTCTTGGAGAAGATTATTATTTAGAAATCCAGGATGTTGGGTTGCCGGAATTTGCTAAATATAATCCGCTGCTGGCCAAGTTAAGCAAAGAAATTGGCGTAAAATTGGTGGCTACAAATGATGTCCACTACGTGAAAAAAGAAGATGCCTATGCCCAGGATGTGCTGTTGTGCGTGCAAACCGGCTCATTCCTTGATGAAAAAAAGCGGATGAAATTTGATACTGAAGAGTTCTATCTCAAATCAGTTGAAGAGATGAGCGCTTTATTTGCTGATTATCCTGGCGCAATTGAAAACACTCTGGCAGTGGCGGAAAAGTGTAACGTGGAAATTGAACTTGGCAAACTTCATTTGCCAAATTTTACCGTGCCAAAGGGAGAGACGCCGGAGACGTATTTAGAAAATTTAGTTTGGGAAGGAGTGAAGAAGAAGTACGGGGGAGCCGGCGACCAGGAAAACCGGGAATCCGGGACAATGTTGCCGCCGGAGATTATTGATCGAGTTAAATATGAGCTTTATACCATTGAAAAGATGGCTTATGCCCCATATTTCCTAATTGTTCAAGACTTTATTAGTTATGCAAAAAAACAGGGCATCCAGGTTGGTCCGGGCAGGGGTTCGGCTGCCGGCAGTATTGTTTCGTACGCTTTAGGTATTACCAATATTGACCCTCTCAAATACGGTTTGCTTTTTGAACGTTTCTTAAACATTGAAAGAATATCCATGCCTGATATTGATATTGATTTCTGTATTGAACGCCGTGGTGAAGTTCTTGATTATGTGTCAAAAAAATACGGCCAGGATCACGTGGCGCAGATTGTTACTTTTGGTACTATGGGCGCCCGGGCCGCCATTCGTGATGTAGGCAGGGTCCAGAGGGTTCCATTGCCCCAGGTTGACAAGATTGCCAAAATGGTGCCGTTTGGGCCGGATGTAACACTTGCCAAGGCGTTAGACACAGTTAAAGAACTTCGAGCTGAATACGACAAAGATGAGGTTGTTAAAAAGCTGCTTGATACGGCCAAACAATTAGAGGGTTTAGCTCGTCATGCTTCAGTCCATGCCGCGGGCGTAGTTATTTCTGAAAAACCATTAAATGAATATGTTCCGCTCCAAAAGCTAGGTGATGATGTAATCGTGACCCAATTCCCCATGGGTGATTTAGAAAAAATTGGTTTGCTCAAGATGGATTTCTTGGGTTTGCGCAACTTAACCATGATAGCCCATGCCCGGGAAATTATTAAGCGGACCAGGGACGAAGAGATTGATATCAATACAATTCCTTTTGATGATCCTAAAACCTACGGTTTACTAAGCGGCGGCCAGACCATGGGTGTATTTCAGCTAGAAAGCCGGGGCATGACGTCATTGATCAAAAATCTGCGGCCCAGCACTTTTGAAGAAATTATTGCTTTGTTAGCGCTTTACCGGCCAGGTCCTTTGGAAAGCGGCATGGTTGATGATTATGTCAAACGTAAACACCGGCAAATACCTGTTAAATATATGCTGCCGGAGCTGCAGCCGATTTTAAGAGAAACATATGGGGTAATTCTTTATCAAGAGCAGGTTATGGAAATTGCCAGTAAGGTTGCTGGCTACAGCCTGGGGCAAGCTGATTTGCTGCGCCGCGCTATGGGCAAGAAAAAAGCCAAGGAAATGCAGCAGCAAAAGGAATTCTTTATTGAGGGCGCGGTTAAACGTGGCGTTTCCAAGCACAAGGCAGCAGAGTTATTTAATTTATGCGCAAAATTTGCTGGCTATGGCTTTAATAAGTCTCATTCTACAGCTTATGGCGTAATCTCCTACCAAACAGCTTATCTTAAAGCTAATTATCCCCTGGAATTTATGGCTGCACTGTTAACCTCGATCATGGGCAACACTGACAAGATAACAGCTTATATTAACGAGTGCCGTAATATGGGGATTAAAATTTTGCGGCCGGATATTAATGAAAGCTTTAGGAATTTCACAGTTACAAAAGAAGGCATTCGCTTTGGTTTGTCAGCTATTAAAAATGTTGGTATAGCAGCGATTGATTCAATAATTGAAGCCAAGAAAAACGAGCAGATTTTTGTATCGTTAATTGATTTTTGTGAAAAAGTTGATACCCGGGCAGTCAATAAAAAAGTAATTGAGAGTTTGATCAAGTCAGGCGCTTTTGACTCTTTTGGCCAGGGCAGGGCGTATTTATTAAGTATTTTGCCTAAAACCATGAGCCATGTTGTGGCAGAGCAGAAGGAAAGGGCGAACGGGCAAGCAACGCTGTTTGAGTCGCCAGTCGCCAGCCTGCCTGCCGGTCAGGCAGGTCGCCAGTCACCTGTCACGGAGGAGGCAACTATTGAAGAGTTTCCGCCGGAGCAGTTGTTGCGCATGGAAAAAGAGTTGCTGGGACTTTATATTTCGTCACATCCGCTGGATTACGTTAATGATTCGCTGGAAGGGCAGACTGATACAAAGATTATAGATATTCAGGAAATGCGTGAAGGCGCCATTGTTCGAGTGGGCGGTTTGCTGTCTGAATCGCGCAGGATAACCACTAAAAAAGGTGATGCCATGATGATATCTAAGATTGAAGATCGCAGCGGCACCTGCTCCTTAGTTATTTTTCCAAAAACCTATGCCAAGTATGCTGAAGTGTTAGCCAATGACCAGGTTATTATTGTTAAAGGCAAAGTGAACCGTGATATGAGAACAGAAGAACTAAATGTGGTTGCGGAAACAGTTGAAGCCATGGTAGAACTAGAAAAGAAACGTTCCCTGCATATTGAACTCATTGGCATAAAGGATAATCAGGTTCTGGGTCAAATGAAGGATGTTTTGGCCGTTTACAGGGGCAGTGATCCGGTTATTATTCAAACTGACGGCAGGCGAATTGCTTTGGGTGAGAGCTTTAATGTTGATATTAATCCAGAGTTAGTTGAAAAATTGGAAGAGCTTTTGGGCTCTGGCTCTGTTAAGGTTGAGTATAGGGCTGTTAAAAAAGAAAAGGTGATTGAAGAAGTTACTTTTTGAATTAACAATTACTCAATTAACAATTAACAACAATGTATCCGCCTTTGGCGGATGGATTATTTAAATAATGTCGCGAAGCGACACCATGTTGTTAATTGTGTCACCTCGTGCTGAGTACTCGGTACGAAGCATTGTTAATTAAAACAGGGGGTAATTAAATGGATATTAATAACTTTAAATTTGATAAGGATGGTTTGATCCCGGCAATTGCCCAGGATTATAAGGATGGCGCTGTTTTGATGTTAGCTTACATGAACAAGGAGTCGCTCCAGAAGACAATTGATACCAGGGAAATGTGGTATTGGTCGCGCTCACGCAAGGTTTTGTGGCACAAGGGCGATACCTCTGGCCATATTCAGAAAGTCAAAGAACTATATTATGACTGTGATGCTGATGCTGTTCTGGCCAAGATCAAACAGATCGGCAATATCGCTTGTCATACGGGGGAACGGAGCTGTTTCTTTAATCGGCTGATGTAAGCAAGTATCCCGCTTGGCGCAGAGCTGACTTTTAGCCGGGACGAAAATAGAAAGGCAAAGGTTGTTGATAATCGTTCTATCGAGTTTAATGGTGAAACGAACGCAGACGAAGATTAGAAGGTGAAAATTAGGCGCTAATGACAGAGCGTAATGCAATAGAGGGAGGATTTATGCCCGATAAAAAAGACCAGCATATCGCCATTTTTCGCGGGAAAGAGATAAGAAAGGCCATTCACAATAACGAGTGGTGGTTTTCGGTTGTGGATGTTTGCGCGGTGTTAACGGAAAGTGTTGATGCCGGGACGTATTGGCGAAAATTAAAGCAGCGATTAAAAGATGAGAGTAGCGAAGTCGTGACAAAATGTCACGGGTTGAAATGTGGCTTGAATTAGGCGAAAAATGATTAATCGATGTTTTTTGTGGAGTACAATATAAAATGCAATTAAGTGGAGGGTAGGCAGAATGGCTAAAAATACGAAAGTTGTTGTACAAGGAAGTCGGATCGGAATATTACTGCGAGGCGGGGACAATGACTTTATTTCTTTAACTGACATGGCAAAGAAATTCGGGGATGATGTCCTCATCTATCAATGGATGCGCAATCGGAATACCGTTGAATTTCTCGGAATTTGGGAACGGATACACAATCTGGCTTTTAAAGGTGTCGAATTCGAGACCTTTAAAAAACAAGCGGGAATGAACAGTTTTTCTCTGACTCCCAGGAAATGGATCGATGCCACTGGCGCTATTGGACTTATTTCAAAAGCTGGCCGATACGGTGGCGGAACTTATGCTCACAAAGATATTGCTTTTGAATTTGGTTCATGGCTTAGCGCGGAATTTAAGCTTTACCTTATCAAGGAATTTCAAAGATTAAAAATTGAAGAAAATCAACGACTTGTTCTTGGCTGGGACATGAAACGGATGCTGGCAAAAGTCAATTATAAAATTCACACTGATGCCATAAAAGAGCATATTATTCCCCCACAAATTTCTAAACAGAAGGTGAATGTGATTTATGCCAGCGAAGCGGATGTTTTGAATGTCGCGTTGTTTGGTATAACGGCGAAGGAATGGAGGGACAAAAATACAGACAAAGAAGGGAATGTCAGGGATTCTGCGAAAGTTGAACAGCTGGTGGTCCTATCCAACCTCGAAAGTATGAATGCTGAACTTATCCGTTTGGGGGTATCTCAAGGCGAAAGATTGAAGAAACTCAACGAAATAGCGATTAGCCAGATGAAGTCGTTGTTGGATAATGCGTCAATAAAAAAGCTGAAATAAATGTTGTGGATGTTTGCGAGGTCGTGACAAATTGTCACGGGTTGAACAATGACTGATAACATATTTGAGCGGATCATTTCGCTGAGGTGAGCGAAATGATAAAATATTCCTTGCCTAAAGAAATCTAACATGGACAAAATAATAATCAAAGGCGCCAGGGAACATAATCTTAAAAATATAGATCTGGAACTTCCCAGAAATAAATTTATTGTTTTTACTGGAATCTCGGGTTCAGGAAAGTCCTCGCTGGCTTTTGATACTATTTATGCAGAAGGTCAGCGTCGTTATGTGGAATCCCTTTCTGCTTATGCCAGGCAGTTCTTGGAACAGATGCAAAAGCCGGATGTTGATTATATTGAAGGGTTATCACCTGCTATTTCAATTGACCAGAAAGCGCCGCCAAGAAATCCTCGATCAACTGTTGGCACAATTACTGAGATTTATGATTACCTGAGGCTTCTCTACGCCAATATTGGAATCCCTCACTGTCCCAAGTGCGCTAGGAAGATTGAACGGCAAACCCCTCAGCAGATTGTTGATCAAATTCTTGAATTGCCTGAGGGTGAAAAAATTCAAGTCTTAGCCCCGGTTATCCGCGGGCGAAAAGGGGAATATAAAAATTTATTTACTGATATCCAAAAAGACGGCTTTATCCGCGTTAGGGTTGACGGAAAAATCTACGAAGTAGCAGAAGTCCCGGCGCTTGATAAAAAGAAAAAACATGATATAGAAATTGTGATAGACCGTCTAACTGCCAAGTCGGTTAACCGCAAGCGTTTAAATGAATCAGTTGAAACAGCGCTGCGTTACGGCAATGGTATTGTTGAAATCCTGGGCGAAAAGATCAAGTCTAAACCAAAAATCTACAGTGAGAAATTCGCCTGTCCCAGTTGCGGCATCAGCCTGGATGAAATCACACCGCGTATTTTTTCTTTTAACAGCCCTTATGGGGCATGTAAGGAATGCGGTGGTCTGGGCAACAAATTGGAATTTGATCCTGATCTAGTTATTCCTGATAAAAGCCTTTCCCTTTCAGAAGGCGCAATTGTGCCCTGGGGTGAAGCTGCTTCCTATTACCAGCAAAAGCTGGAATCAGTTGGCGAAGAATATAACTTTGATGTTGATACACCTTTGAAAAAGTTTACTAAAGAGCAAATGAATGTTGTTTTGTACGGCTCTAAAAAACCAATAATGTTTAAACATCATTTAACCCGGAGCTATTGGGAGCATGAAGGCACATTTAATGGAGTAATGAATTGGCTCAAGCGGCGCTACCGGGAAACAAAGTCAGAAAACGTACGATATCAGCTATATCGCTATATGAGTGAAATTTCTTGTCCTGTTTGTCACGGTAAACGATTGCGGCCCGAGAGTTTAGCGGTAACAATTAATAAAATATCAATTGCGGATGTGTCATCTTATTCAATTAAGCAAACATTAAGGTTTCTTGATGGACTAAAACTAACAGAACGCGAAGCTTATATTGCCAAACAGATTATTAAAGAAATTAGGGAGCGTCTTAACTTCTTAACTGATGTTGGCTTGGATTATTTAAGCTTAAGCCGCCAATCAGCCACTTTATCCGGTGGTGAGGCCCAGCGCACGCGTTTAGCCACGCAGGTTGGTTCAGGCTTAGTTGGCGTGCTGTATATTCTTGACGAGCCATCAATTGGCCTTCACCAGCGAGATAATAAACGGTTGATTGCTACCTTGCACCGTTTAAGGGATTTGGGCAATACGATTATTATTGTTGAGCATGATGAAGAAACCATGCGCTCTGCAGATTTTTTGGTAGATATTGGTCCAGGCGCTGGCAGGCATGGCGGAGAAATCGTTGCCCATGGGTCTGTGTCGAACATTATCGCTGAAAAGAAATCTATTACTGGCAAATACCTTTCCGGCAAACAGAAAATTGAGGTTCCCAATACCAGAAATGAGGGTAATGGCGAAAAATTAATAGTTCGCAAAGCCAGGCACAATAACCTTAAAAAAATTGATGTTTCTTTTCCTTTAGGCATTTTTACTTGTGTAACCGGTGTTTCTGGCTCTGGCAAGAGTTCTTTGGTCAACGATATCTTGTATCGGGCGCTGGCCAAAAAGTTTTACCGCTCAATTGATAAGGCCGGGGCCCACGGGGACATTGTTGGTACTGAACATATAGATAAGGTTATTATCATCAACCAGATGCCGATTGGCCGCACGCCCAGGTCTAATCCAGCCACTTACACCGGAGTTTTTGACCATATTCGCAATCTTTTTACTATGACCCAGGAAGCGCGTGTGCGCGGTTATAAACCAGGCCGCTTTTCCTTTAATGTCCGGGGCGGCCGGTGCGAAGCCTGCCACGGAGATGGTCTGGTTAAAATAGAAATGCATTTTTTGCCTGATATTTACGTGCCCTGCGATGTTTGTAAGGGCAAACGCTATGATAGAGAAACATTAGAAGTCCATTACAAAGGCAAAAGCATTTATGATGTGCTTAATATGACAATTGAAGAAGCCCTGGTGTTATTTGAGAACATCCCGCAAATATTTAGGAAACTTGAAACCCTGCGTGATGTTGGTTTGAGTTATGTGAAATTGGGCCAGTCAGCCACAACCTTATCTGGTGGCGAAGCCCAGCGTATTAAGCTGGCTAACCAGCTGGCTACCAGGTCAACGGGAAAAACCTTGTATCTTTTGGATGAGCCAACCACTGGCTTGCATTTTGATGATATTAAGAAACTATTGCAGGTTTTGCATCGTTTAACCGCTTCTGGCAACACAGTTATTGTTATTGAACATAATCTTGATGTGATAAAGACTGCTGATTACATTATTGATCTTGGTCCAGAGGGTGGGGACGAAGGTGGTTATGTTATAGCCACAGGTACGCCGGAAGAAGTGGCCAAGAACGCAAAAAGTTGTACAGGCAAGTTCCTTAAGAAAATTTTATAAGGTCTAGGAGGAGAATATGTCTAATATTAGTTTTGCTGATTTTCAAAAACTTGATATTCGCGTGGGTGAGATTAAAACAGCTGAAGAAATCGAAGGGGCAGATAAATTATATAAGTTGATTGTTGATATTGGTGGGGAAGAACGTATTTTAGTGGCAGGGATCAAGCAATTTTATAATCATGAAGATTTGCCTGGTAAAAAAGTTTTAGTCCTAACTAATCTTGAACCCAAGGTGATTCGAGGTGTTGAAAGCCATGGGATGGTATTATGCGCGCATACTGAAGACAGAAGTCAATTGGTTTGCACTTGTCCGGAAAAAGAAATTGCTAATGGTTCAAAAGTGTCTTAATGGGCGTAGCCGATTGAGAAATAATGGGTTGTAAATTCGGATAATTCTGCGTAAGTATGGTAAGCGTAGTCAAAGCTAAAACCACGATATTTTGTCCCCAATCCTAAAGCCAGGTTATAAGCATCTGCTTTCTGGTCGATACCCGCTCGCACAAAAAGGGTGCGTATGGGATTCCACTCAACGCCTAAATGAAGGAGAAAGCCTTCCTGATTAATTTCTGCGTCATAGGCTGTTAATAAGTTTTTATCAGGGTATTTAACTGATAAACCGCCAATGATTGACATGGGCAGTTCATCTTTACCAACATTGTTACCTGGGATTATGTTCTTGATAGTGACTGATGAGTTCATTGTTTCATTGATTGGAATAATAGTTCCTAAATCAATGTCAAAGCCAGAAGCGCTGCCGCCTTCAAAACTTGCTCCGCCGCTAAATCCCTGGCTTACTAGCTTTAAATTAGCTCCAACCTTGGCATTTTTCTCTGTTAAAAAGGTTAATTGGTTGAGATAATTAATCTCTTTAGCTTGATTGGCATAACTTAAAACAAATGTAGAAGTACCAAAATTGGCAATGTTCCCTGTCACTTCAGGCGTTGAACCTACTAATATTGCTTCTTTAATTCCGTCTGTTGAGGCGCCAACATAGCCAATGCCAATTACACCTGTTGCTGGCAGCTTCCAGGCTCCAGCCAGGGTCATATAGGGGACTTCATTGATCAGATTGCCGCTCATGGAAAGGAATGTGAACCTGTCTGTGCTGGTTAAACCTGCCGGGTTCATAAATAGGGCACTGCCGTCATCTGCTACTGAGTTAAAGGCTTTTCCCATACCCAAGGGTCTTGCGCCAACGCCAATTTCTGTGATGTCAGCAAGAGAGGAAGCCAATGCAGGAGTTCCAACTAACAATACATTGACGAACAGTGTCATTCCCGCGAAAGCGGGAATCCAGTATCTGGATGCCCGATCAAGTCGGGCATGACAATGGCTTAATTTCTTAATTATATCTTTCATTTCTTAATAATCCCTATCTTCCCTCCACCTATACTACTACCCCCCTGTACTACTTTGTAAATATATACTCCATCCCCAAGTAAGTTACCCCATCTATCCTTACCGTTAAAGTCAATGCTGTTTGCTCCAGCTTGACCACCGTTGATGCCTGAAGCATAACTGTTCTTCCAGATCAAGGTTCCTGAGATGTCTACAATATATATACTGGTGTTTGCATCTGCTGTGAGCTTATACCAGATCTTGGCATTGGAGCCGGAGTTTGGATTGTATGGATTAGGACCAAAACGCACAAGGTTGCTTGGTATGACTGCCATAGGCGCAAAGATCGTAAAGTGAATAGTTGTAAAAGTCAGTAAAGTATCAGTATAAGATATCAGAGTTATTCCACTTCTACTCCAGTTTGTGCCGTCCCAATAATAGACTCGTGGATCAGCCAATGGGCCGTCTACGGAAACAGTTACTATTACGGGCAGCAAGAACTCGGTTGGGGTTCCACTGATATTGACCATCTTTCCTGCAATGTAGTAACCGGGTGGTGGGTCTCCAGGAGTGGTGGTTGTCTCCGTAGCCGTAACGCTCACTTCGACAGAGGAAGCTCCAGCTGGAACGGTAATTGACATTCCTTCAATTCCTAGATCAGTAGCTGTGTACTCTATGGTTGCATTGGTTACGATTATTTCAGATGTGCCTAGCGCGCTTCCGTTTGTTACTGTTATTGTCCGTAAACCTATTTTGCTCAGTGTAATATCTCCGGTCCAGATCCCATCCGTGAAAGCTGAAGCATCAATGCTTTCTGGAGTTATGGTTCCTGAATCGACTGAAAGTAGGGTAATACCAGATACTGACTCTACTGTGCTTCCTGCTGAATCCTTGGCTGTAATTGTCATACTCAAGGGGTTTCCAGCAACGGCACTGGCAGGTGCACTTATGTCAAAATGATCAATAGCTGGAGCTTCAGGAGTTCCAATTGCCGTTGCTCGAGTGCTATAGTTTGGTACTTCATCATAAGCAAAAGCACTATAGTAATAGGTTGTTCCACTAACAAGGCCAGCCTCTGTAGTTGTTGTTCCCATTCCAGTATATCCAGTATATATAGTCGTTCCATCAGAGGAAGTAGTTGGATAAGTAGTTGTACTTCTTTGGATCTTAACTCCTGCAAAATCTGAATCGGCTGGATTAGTCCAGGAGATTGTAATCTGTGCGACTCCTGGCACAGCAGTGAAATTAGTAACACTTGAGGGTAGGGTACTGTCTTCCGAAGTTCCGATCCCATTCGTTCCACTTGCATAATTTGGCGCTTCATCGTAAGCAAAGGCAGTATAATAATAAGTAGTTCCATCAGTCAATCCGGATTCAATGGTTGAGGTGTCAGTTCCATCGAAGATAGTGCTTCCCTCAGAAGTAGTAGATGGGTAACTGCTTGTGCTTCTTTGTATCTTAACTCCTGCAAAATCTAAATCGGCTGGACTAGTCCAAGAAAGATAAAGTTGATTGCCTGAAGCTTCTTTGGTAACAGTGAAATTAGTAACACTTGAGGGTAGGGTGCTATCTGCTGGTGACTCAGAGGTTGAAACACCGCTGGCATAATTTTTATAGGTATCATAAGCAAAGGCTTTGTAATGATAGGTTATGCCGTCAACTAGATTGCTTTCAGTGGTTGAAATACTGCTGGCGTTATATTCTACTGTTACTCCAGCGGTAGGAGTATCTCCCACGCTATAGCTTGCTTCATCTGTTGGGCTCCAGGTAATTGAAGATAGGCTTCTAACAATCAAGGTTGCCGAAAAGTCTGCGTCAACCGGATTGCTCCAGGACAAATAAAGCTGATTGCCGGCAACCTCTCTGGTTGCAATCAGATTGCTTACATCTGACGGAGCAACGGTATCTTCCGGAGTTCCGATTCCATTCACTCCACCTGCATAATTTGGTACTTCATCATAAGCAAAGGCAGTATAATAATAAGTAGTTCCATCAGTCAACCCGGATTCAATGGTTGAAGTGTCAGTTCCATCGAAGATGGTGTTTCCCTCGGAAGTACTAGTTGGATAAGTAGTTGTGCTTCTTTGTATCTTAACTCCTGCAAAATCTAAATCGGCTGGACTAGTCCAAGAAAGATAAAGCTGATTGCCTGCAGCTTCTTTGGTAACAGTAAAATTGCTTACATTTGAGGTAGAGGTATTATCTGCTGGTGACTCCGAGGTTGAAACACCGCCGGCATAATTTTTATAGGTATCATAAGCAAAAGCTTTGAAATAGTAGGTTGTGCCGTCAATTAAATTAGTTTCAGTGGTTGAAGTGCCACTGGCGTTATATTCTATTGTTACTCCAGCGGTGGGAGTATCTCCCACGCTATAGCTCACTTCATCTGTTGGACTCCAGGTAATTGAAGATAGGCTTTTAACAATCAGGGTTGCCGAAAAGTCTGAAGGTGGATTTGACCATGAGAGATAAAGCTGATTGCCGGCAACCTCTCTGGTTGCAATCAGATTGCTTACATTTGACGGAGCAGTAACATCTTTTATCTCAAAATAATTATTGCTGGTGTCGATGCAGTTCGGGTCTGCAGCGTTACTTATCCTTACCGTTACCGTTGTAGAGGGATCATCGGGAACTGTATTCCAGTCATAACTGCCATCATTAGAAGTAGAGCTTTCAATGGTGTTTATGTTTGTATTAAAGTCATCTTTGGAATATTCAAGCTTTACATTCGCAATATCACCGGTAGATTCCCAGGAGATAGTCTTAACATATCCTGCTTCCCATGTTTCGCCGCCATTAGGGGCAATTAGAGTTATAGACTCAACGGTTAGATTTTGTGAAAACTCAGAAGTGTTCCCATTGGTATCCGTTGCGGTTGCGGTCAAAGATGATGTGCCGGTAACCCCCGATATAACAACTGACCAATTTCCGCTTTCGTCCGCGATAGTAGTACCCTTGAAAGTTTTCCCTTCGCCATAGCCAGTAGAATCAGGATCAACCACAAATACCTCTACGGTGGCGTTTGCCTCTACGGTTCCCTGGACTGTCGTGTTATTACTTCCTGTATCGAGTCCTGCAAGAGTAATAGTTGGAGAAGCGATCTCTCCATTGCCTCCGTTGATCAACTCTATTCCTTTCCCGTAATTTCCAAAAATCGAATTTTGGGTGATTACTTCGCGGGTTGAACCATCCACTCGTATGCCGTCTGGATAACTGGCTGAACCGTTATAGGCGATGATGTTAGAGGGGCCGATTGTGTTAAATGAAGAATTGGTCTGGAAAAGTATTCCATATCTTGTGTTCCCTAAATTTGCTGTGCCGTTTTTGTCGACTCCAATAAAATTGCTGATTATTTCATTGTTCTGTGAGCCTTCCGTTAGATAAATCCCACTTCGACCATTTTTCGAAATAACATTATTTTCTCCACTGTTAATGCCACCCAGGGAGTTAAAATTTGCGTTCATCAAATAAATACCGTCATTCGAATTTGCCAAAGCCGCGTCACCATTTTTATCTGTCCCAATGTAGTTCCCAAAGATCGTGTTGCGATCTGCTGAAGTAATCCTTATTCCATTGGTGCTGTTTCCAGAGATGACATTTCTTCCTTCTTCAGTCTCGTTTCCAATCTGGTTGTATTGAGCACCACTATAAATAAATATTCCAATTGAATTGCCTAAGGGTGCCCCGCCCGTTACTGTTGTGCCGATATAATTGCCTAAAACCTCATTGCTGTTCGTGCCTGTGTCAACAATATATATACCGCTTTGAGTGTTTCCTGAGATTATATTTCTCCCGCCAGCAGTTCCATTTCCAATTTGATTATTCTGGGCTTCTGCGCTGATATACACCCCATAATTATTTGCTTTTGCAACTGTTCCATTTGAATCTGTCCCGATATAATTTCCAACAACTTCGTTGCTGTTTGTTTCACTGCCGTGAATGTAGATGCCATACTGCGAGTTGCCAGAGATTATATTTGAAGTAATATAATTCAGTTGAGAGCCGGTTGAGCCTGTGATTTCTATTCCGAAGTAGTTGGCCTTTACCGATTCATCAGTACCCAATCCGATCCAATTGCCTTCGATGTAGTTATTTGAAACACCATCCAATTTGACTCCAAAATCGCTTGAACCGTTGTGACCTGAAATAATGTTTCTCTGATCAGAGGATTCAAGGGAGCCAATGCGGTTGCCCGTGGCACTGTTCTCTATAAGTATTCCTCCTGAACTATTTGGGAGGGAAGATGTGCCATTTGCCTCAGTTCCTATATAATTACCCGTCACCTCATTGCTATTTGAGCCGCTAATGCGTATGCCATGTTGAGTATTACCTGAAATAATATTTCTGCCGCCTGCGGTCCCATCTCCGATTATGTTAAACTGAGCTCCATTTTGGATGTCAACGCCATTGCTGCTATTTGCAACCGCAGTTGTTCCATTTTTATCAGTGCCGATATAATTTCCAAGGACTTCGTTGCTGTTAGTTCCGGTGTCTTTTATGGTTATGGCGTAGTCATTGTTTGAAATAATGTTTCTGCCGCCCGCGGTCCCATCTCCGATCCTGTTAAATTTCGAACCATTTATTATTTCAATTGCATCTCCATTCGATAGACCAGATTCGCCGTCCGGTTTGGTGCCGATATAATTCCCTAAAACATCATTCGAGTTGGAGCTGTCGATCTGTATTCCGTTTGCGTTATTTCCAGAAATAATGTTTCTGCCGCTTTGAGTTCCATTGCCGATCTTGTTATACTGTGAGCCGTTGTATATATAAACTGCAGCGGTCCAGTTTTGTCTGCTCACCTGTCCGTTTGACACGTTGCCGAGATAATTACCTAAGACCTCGTTGCTGTTCGTGCCGCTTTCATGGATGTAAATGCCGTAGGGGTTATTTCCTGCGATAATGTTTGATATAATTTGGTTATTTTGAGAAGAATTCGTTATTTCAATTCCATAATTATTATCTACTTCGCTTTCATCTGTGCCAATTCCTATCCAGTTGCCTTCAATGTAGTTGTTTGTAACGCCATCTAGCTTAATTCCAAAATCGCCTGATCCCGAATGGCCTGAAATGATGTTTCTTTGGCCAGAGGACTCGGAGGAGCCAATGCGGTTGTCCGTGGAACTGTTCTCTATAAGTATTCCTCCTGAACTATTTGCAAGGGAAGAAGTGCCATTTGCCTCAGTTCCTATATAATTACCCGTTACCTCATTGCTATTTGACTCGTTAATATTAATTCCATAAAACGTATTCCCAGAAATAATATTCCTGCCAGCTACAGTTCCGTCGCCGATTCTGTTATGATTTGAGTTACTAACAAGACGGACTCCTCGATTGGTTGCATAAGCCGCCTCTCCAGACGTAGTTGTTCCAAGATAACAACCTAAAATATCGTTATAGGTGCTGTCTGACATGCGGATCGCGGAGTAGCCCCCGTTAAATCCATTTACTACCAATCCTTCGATCGTGCAATAATGTGTGTAATATAAATAAAATCCGTTTATGTTTGTGTTTCCCTGCCGTATCTCCACTTTTGGGCCTAAAGAATTATTGGCCTCACGAGTTTGAGTCGATCCCTTAATATTAATGCCTGTCTTGTTGCTTAAAGAGAGCTGCGTAGTACTAACAATTATTCTAAACCAGGTATTCCCGCCCGCTTCATTTGTTACTAAACCAGGGTCTAACGCTCCTGTTGAATAGCCAACTGCTTCAAGGGAAATATCAAAAACAATTTCATCGTTATCATTTGCATCAGCAATTGCCTGGCGCAAAGAGCCTGCGCCAGAATCAGCGCAGTTGGTAACGGTTTGGGTGGCAGCTAAAATGGGAGTTGTTATGAAAACTAATAATAATGTTAATAATAGAAGTTTAAATTTCATTTGTTACTTATAGTTTATTTAAGAAATATCGTTTTGTCAATATGGTTTTACTGGCACTCATAAACAACAGTCAAATTCCCGCGTACTTCAACTTTGCCCGGGGTAATAGGACTTGATGCGCCAGCGCCGGCTTCTCCAGCCCCGTAAGCCTGGAGCCGGCCGATAGGTGATATCAACCTGGCTTCAGCTTCTTGAATCGTTGATATTTTTTTAATCGTTAAGCCAGAAGCGCTGGCAATTATTTCTGCCTTTTCCTTAGCATCATTAAACGCCTTTTGCAGGGCTTCTTTTTTATAAGGCGCTTCTTTTTTTACGGAGAAAGTAATATTTTGAATATTGGTGGCGCCGGCTGAAACAACTGTGTCAATAACTTTACCGATATTTTCTAAGTCATCTGTTGTAACTTTAATTTGGTTTCTGGCATTGTAGCCAATTAAGCTGCGTTTGCCTTTGTCATATTGGTATTGAGGGAAAAGGCTGATTTGCGTGGTTTCAATTTTATCATTGCTGATACCATGTTTAGCCAGGCCAGCCATTATGTTTTTCATTTTTTCAGCAACAATCTTTTGTGCCTGGTCAGCTGATTTTTCTGTCCTTTCCACTGCTATCATTATATAAGCAACATCTGCAGCTGCTTTAACAATACCTTTGCCGGAAACTATTATCTTGGTGCTGTCATCTTTGGCCGGGGAGACTTGAGCTAGGATCAGGCAGGAAATAAAAATCAGACAGAGTAATTTTTTCATGTATTGTTCAACTCCTTCGGCCGTCATTTTATCACATATGTTTCTTGAATCATATACGGATATGTTATAAAATAGGTAAACTATGACTCAAGAACGAATACCTCCCCAGGATTTAATTGCCGAACAATCTGTTATTGGCTCAATGCTTTTGGATAAGAATGCTATCACCAGGGTAATTGATATCCTCCGGCCTGACAGCTTTTATCGCGATGCGCACCGTTTTATTTATGAAGCAATTTTAGACCTTTTTGATCGCGGTGAACCAATTGATCTGGTTACTGTTACAGATGCCATGCGAAAAGGGGGCAAGCTTGATGCCGTCGGTGGCTCGGTTTATGTAGCTGACTTAATAAATTCTGTGCCAACCTCGGCAAATGTTGAATATTATGCCAAAATTGTTGAAGAAAAAGCGACTTTGCGCCGCTTAATTGATACTGGCACGCAAATTGTTTCTGATTCATTTGAGGCTGCTGAAAATGTTGACCAGATATTAGATAATGCGGAAAAAGCCATCTTTGGCATTGCCTTAAAAAGGGTGCGCGAAGGTTTTAATAAAATTGATTCCGTTATTAAGGGTGTTTTGGATAAAATTGACAGCCTTTATGATAAAAAGGAATCAATCACAGGGATTTCCACCGGTTATCCAGACCTTGATCGTTTAACTGCCGGGTTTCAAAATTCCGATTTAATTATTATCGCGGCCAGACCTTCTGTTGGTAAAACTGCTTTAGCTTTGAATATTGCCGAGAACGTTGCTGTTAAGCATAAGATTCCAGTGGCTATTTTTTCGCTTGAAATGAGCAAGGAACAACTGGCCCAAAGGATGCTTTGCTCAGAAGCAGAAGTCAATGCCCAAAAGTTAAAAACAGCCAGTTTGTCTGATACTGGCTGGAAAAAATTAACCCGGGCCTTGGGGAGATTATCTGAAGCCCCAATCTTTATTGATGATTCTGCCTCAATTACCTCTACAGAAATTAGGGCCAAGGCCAGGCGATTAAAACTTGAACGTGGCTTAGGTTTGATCATAATTGATTATATGCAGTTAATGAGGGGCAGGAGTCGGGTGGAAAATCGGGTCCAGGAAATTTCTGAGATCGCGCGTTCGTTAAAAACTATGGCCAGGGAACTTGAGTTGCCGGTTGTTGCCCTGTCTCAACTTTCTCGCGCGATTGAGCAGCGGACCGATCGTATGCCGCGCTTGTCTGATCTGCGCGAATCTGGCGAAATTGAGCAAACTGCTGATCTGGTTATGTTTATCCATCGTGAAGATTATTACAACCCGCAGTCTGAGCGCGGTAATATTGCTGAGATTATTATTGCTAAACAACGCAATGGTCCTGTTGGTACGATTGAATTAGTTTTTCGTAAAGAAATTGCGAAATTTTGCAGTAAAGAAACTCGTTATGAGCAGGTAGCGTAGTAAATCCGAATGACGAATTATTCAATGACGAATAAAACCCCAAACATCAATAACTCAATTGGGAAATTGGGAATTGTGATTTCATTCGTCATTTTGATTTCGGCATTCGTCATTTTCTCATCCCCAACAATTGCCCAAAACAAAGACCTCACTATCAATGCCAATGATGTTTCCTATGAAAAAGATAAATCCCGGGTGGTGGCCCAGGGTTCAGTTGAGGTTGTTTATAAAGATGTGATTGTTTACGGCAATGATATTGTTTATTTAACCCAATCTGAAGAAGTCCATGCCAAGGATGGTTTTGTTTTAACTTATGAGGGAATTTCTATTGAAGGCGACAGCCTGGTTTTTGAGATTAAAGATAAAAAGGGACAGGCCAAAGATATAAGTTTTATTTACCGCGGTATTTATCTTGGCGGCCAAAGTATTGATTTGGAACCAGATAAATTTGTCTTAAAAAATGCCACTTTTAGCACCTGTGATTTGGAAGATAAACATTATCGAGTTACAGCGGCAGAGATTAATTTTTATCCTAAATACGGCTGGTTGGTTGCCTACTGGGGTTATTTTTGGTTGGGTCCGGTGCCGGTTGTGCCCATGCCGACATATATTTATGACATGATGGCCGAAGAAAAGGCGCGCAAAAATTTGGCGCCTTTCCCGGAGTTTGGCTCAAATGATGAGGACGGCTGGTATGTTAATGAAAGATTAGCCTGGCATGTAAGAAGGGAGTTGTCTGGAAGTTACAGTATTAGTTATGCGGAGAAGAAAGGCTTAGGGCTAGGTGTTGAGGCAGATTATATTGTCAATGATTCAAGTAATGGTAATGCCCGTGTTTACGGCAATGCCTATGATGGCATGTGGGGCGGCCTTACCCATCGCTTTTTATTTGGTGAGGAAATAGAAGAAGCTGACTCTCAATTTGGCTTATTTTTTGCTTTGCCAAGATACCATCAATATGAGTTAGAAACAACTATTTCCCATCGAGAAAGAGTTAATTATCAACGAGTCAGCCTCAATCCTGATGTGGCCTTAAAAACGCGACAGGGCAAATTGTTTTGGCCTGAAGCTAGTTATGATGCGCAATTAAAGCTGGGTATGATTGATGAAGAAGACAATATAAGATTAGGCCGGGGCGCGGCTGAATTTAACTTTTACTGGGATTTTCCAGAAGTTGATATTGGCGATATTACACCATCAATTGGGGTTGACGCTAGTTTCTATTCCAACGGGACAAAATGGATCAAATCAACTGGCGGTCTTAATTTAAGAAAAGCATTTTCTGAAAACCTTATTTTTGGTTTAGGTTATTTACATTATTTTTTGGTTAAGGACCAGAGCCCGTTCTTGTTTGAAATGTATCGCTTTGATAAATCAGACAGGTTGACATCCGACCTGTTTTTTGTGGTCGGGGAAACTGGCGTGGGTATTGCTGCTTCTTATTTTGCTGACCGTTGGGACCCGGAAGATATTGATTACTCTTTATTTTTTAAGGGACATTGCTATAATTTAGTAGTTACCTATCGCTCATTGCGCCGCGAGTTTCAGTTAGGATTTGGTTTGTCCGGAGGTTAAAATGTTTATTACGTTTGAAGGACCAGAGGGTTGTGGAAAATCTACCCATGCCAAGAAATTAAAATCTTTTCTTGAAGGCAAAGGGTATCAGGTGCTTTTGACCCAGGAACCTGGTGGAACGCAGGTGGGCAAGCACATCCGCGAGCTGCTGCTTGATCCGCAAAATGTTTTGGATGAGAAGACCGAAATTTACCTTTTTGCAGCGGATCGCAGCGAGCATGTTAGTAAAGTAATTAAGCCGGCGCTAGCAGCAGGAAAAATTGTTATTTCGGACCGCTACACTGATTCAACCCTGGCTTATCAAATTGGCGGAAGAAAATTACCCAAGGATTTAGTTGAATATATTGTTAATGCCTCTTCCAAGGAACTTAAGCCTGATTTAACCATATTGCTTGATGTATCGCCAGAAATTGGTCTAAAGAGAGCAACTCAGGCAACTGCGCCTGATAGATTTGAGAAAGAAAAATTAGAATTCCATCAAAATGTCAGGAAAAAATATTTAAAGATTGCTAAGGATAATCCTGATAGGATAAAGGTTGTTAGTGTGGATAAAAGAGGGATTGAGCAAGTTCAGGCAGAGATTCGAAATATTGTGGAAGGGAAATTGCCTCAAAGACTCAAAGGCTCTAAGTAGGTAGCATTTCTTTGAGTCTTAGAGCCTTAGAGGCAAAGAAACAATGAAGAGCTCAGAAATACGAGAGAAGTTTTTAAAATATTTTGAAAGTAAAGGGCATAAGATTTTACCAGGATCATCCCTTGTGCCGACTGATCCAACTGTTTTATTGACATTAGCTGGCATGCTGCAGTTTAAGCCGATCTTTTTGGGGCAGGAAAAGCCGTCCCACAAGCGAGCGACAACTGTTCAAAAATGTGTGCGCACCAATGATATTGAACAGGTTGGCAGGACTGCCCGTCATCAAACATTTTTTGAAATGTTGGGCAATTTTTCTTTTGGCGACTATTTTAAAAAAGGCGCGATTGAATTTGCCTGGGAGCTGTTAACCAAAGAATTTAAGCTGCCTGTTGGTAAACTATTAATTGCTATTTATGAAAAGGATGACGAGGCTTTTGCTATCTGGCATCAGGATATGGGCGTGCCGGAGGATCGGATCTTTCGTCTGGGTGAAGACAATAACTTTTGGGCAGTAGGGCCTACTGGCCCCTGCGGCCCATGTTCTGAAATTTATTATGATTTGGGGCCAGATCGGGGCTGTGGCAAGCCGGATTGCAAACCTGGTTGTGACTGTGACCGATTCTTGGAAGTTTGGAATTTAGTTTTTATTGAGTTTAATCGCAATGAAAAAGGAGAATTGATCCCCCTTAAGAAAAAAGGCATTGACACTGGCATGGGTTTGGAGCGAATAACTTCAGTAATTCAGGGGGCAGCTTCAAATTTTGAAACTGATTTATTTGTTCCCATCATTGAAAAAATAAAGAAGCTAACCAAACAGCAAAATCCTCCTCAAGTGTCATTACACATTATTGCTGACCATGTGCGGGCTGTGACGCATTTGATAAGTGACGGAGTGACGCCGGAGAACGTGGGACGGGGCTATATTTTGCGTCGTTTGATCAGGCGCGCAGTTCGGCACGGAAAACTTCTGGGCGTAAATGAACCGTTTTTATATTGGTTAGCCCAGGATATTATTTTGTCAATGAAGGATATTTATCCAATCCTTGAAGAAAAAAACAAACTTATTTCCCAGGTTATCAAAACTGAAGAAGAAAACTTTTTCCAAACCCTGGAGCAGGGCATGTCTTTGTTTGGTGAAGTGATGAAAGAGCATGGTCAGGATAAAACTATTCCAGGCGAAGTGCTTTTTAAACTGCACGATACATATGGCTTTCCTGTTGAATTGTCTTCTGAAATTGCAACAGAGCAGGGCTTTAAATTAGACATGGCTGGGTTTGAAGCTGAAATGGAAAAACAAAAACAGCGGGCCAGGCAGGCCGGTATTTCTGAGGATAAGAAGAAATTAGCCCATTTAAACCTTGATAAGTTTGGCGAAACTAAATTTGTCGGATATGAAAAAACAGAGGATAGCAATAAAGTTCAGGCTGTTTTCCCTGATGAAAAATTTGTTATTTTGGATAAAACGCCTTTTTACGGTGAAAGCGGCGGCCAGGTTGGCGATACAGGAATTTTTACTATTGGCAAACAAGTGGTACGGGTAATTGATACCTTAAAGACAGCAAATGGCACAATTGTTCACGAGGTTGATACCTTAGATGGATTAAAGGAAAAAGAAAAAGTTAAAGCTACAGTTGATGTTTCAAAACGAAAGGCGACTGAAGCGCATCATACATCCACCCATTTATTGCATAAAGCTTTAAGAGAAGTTCTAGGTGATCATGTCAGGCAATCCGGCTCCCATGTGGGGCCAGAAAAACTAAGGTTTGACTTCACCCATTTTCATGCCTTAACGCACGAAGAAACCGAAAAAGTTGAAGAGATTATCAATAAAAAAATAAATGAGAAAATAAAAGTTGAAGTGCTGCAGAAATCATATAAAGACGCTGTCAAAATGGGGGCAATCGCGCTTTTTGGAGAAAAATACGGGGATAAAGTTCGCGTCCTTAAAATTGGTGATTACAGCCTGGAATTGTGCGGCGGCACACATGTCAGATCAACCGGGGACATCTTATTCTTTAAGATCATTCATGAGGGAGCAGTAGGCTCCGGCATGCGAAGGATTGAAGCGGTGGCAGGCCAGGCAGCCAAGGTTTTTGTTCTTTACCAATCAAAATCTTTGCGGGATGAAGTAGAAGAGTTAATCAGAAAATATCGCTTGCTGGAGATAGAAAAGGAGCAGGTGGGGGGCAAAAAGTTTTCTGAAACTAATATTTTTGAAATTGAAATAACTGAGCTTGATAGTTTAATTCAAGCGGTGGATCATCAGGATGTTGCCAGGGTTAATAAATTTCTTGACCATCTGTCTGGCCGGGTTGATTGGCTTAAAGAACGCATTGCTAAAGCTGAAAAAGAAATTAAAAACCTTAAATTAGCCAATGCCAGCCAGGGCGCCACACTGTATGTTAATGAGCTAATTGATCTGGCCGGAAAAAAAGTTTTGCTCAAAGAATTTGATAGTTATTCCATGGATATGCTGCGGTCTATCTCTGATTCAGTTCGCCAGAAGCAAAAATCAGCTATTGTTGTATTAGCTTCTGCTTTTCCCGGGCGCTTAATTTTCCTGATTACTGTAACTGATGATTTAGTTAAACAGGGTGTTTCTGCAAAAGAAATTGCCCAGGCTTTTACAGGAGTAGTCGGCGGCAAGGGTGGTGGCAGGGAAAACAAGGCTGAGGGTGGCGGTAAGGACCCAAGTAAGATTAAGGAAGGGTTTGAGGCTGTTCAAAGGTTGATCGGTGGTTAGGTGGATAGGGTGAGGATATTAGGAATTGATTTTGGACAAAAACGGATAGGGGTGGCGATTTCTGATCCCCTTGGTATAACCGCACAACCAGTTACTGTTATTGCCAAAGGTAAAACTTTTTCTGAAGATATTGAAGCATTAACGCAAACCATGAGCCAATATGATGGGATTCAAGAAATTGTGGTTGGCTTGCCAATAACAATGAAGGGCGAGATCGGCATTCAGGCGCAAAAGGTCCAGGAATTTGTTAAAGCCTTGGAAGAGGCTCTTCCGGTAAAAGTTTCAACCTTTGATGAGCGTTTGACCACCGCGGCAGTGGAAAAGACCCTCATTTCAGCCGGGCTTTCCCGTCAGAAAAGAAAAAAGGTCATAGATAAATCTGCGGCAAGCTTTATGCTGCAGTCGTATCTTGATGTAAAGCAAAATGACAAAAAAACACATTATTCATAAAAGAAGAAAAAAGAAAACCCAGCTTTTGGGCAACAAAAATATCAGAATATTTGCAGCCGCTCTGGCTGTGGCATTTTTGCTGTTTGTGCTTTCATTGATCTTTCAGACAGCCAACCCCTTTGACCGGTCAGTAATTGAAGTTGTTATTCCGCAGGGCCTGTCCAGCTCTGCTGTTCAGAATATCCTGGAAGAGAAAGGTGTTTTAAAGAAGAATAGTAATTTTACTCTGGTGGCCAGAATTTTAGGGGTTTCCCATAAGCTCCAAGCTGGTAAATACCGATTGTCTCCTTCCAATGCCTTGGTGAGCATTTTACTTAAATTGAAAAAAGGCGAAATATATATTGCCCCGCCAGAACGTGTTTGGATTACTTTTCAAGAAGGCACTTCTATTTATAAGATGGGAGAGATATTAAAAAAGAATAAAGTTAGTGATTATAAGGAATTTCAAGGTTTAGTGCGTGAAGGTATTACCGAGCCACGCCGCATGAAGCACTGGACTATATTTAAATATATATCTTCAGAGTCGCTGGAAGGTTATCTTTATCCTGATACATATCGCTTTTTTAAGGAAGCGCCAGTGGCTGATGTAGTTGAGGTGATGCTGCTCCGGTTTGAAACAGTGGTGCTGCCGTTCTGGGAAAAAGCTTCCAAGGACACAAGATATACCTTGCACGAAATAATTACTTTAGCTTCTATTATTGAAAAAGAAGCGCAAAAGCCGCAGGAACGCGGGATTATTTCTTCTGTTTTTCATAATCGTTTGAACAAAAAGATGTTTTTAGCAGCTTGTCCTACTATTAAATACGCCTTGGACAGGCCGACCAAAAGGGTGTATTACGAGCAATTAGATGTTGATTCGCCCTACAATACTTATAAGAATAAAGGCCTGCCGCCTGGGCCGATTTGTAATCCGGGCATAGAATCAATCAGGGCAGCTGTTTATCCAGCTAGAACAAATTACTATTACTTTGTGGCTAAAAATGATGGATCGCATAGCTTTTCCAGCACGTGGCAGGATCATCAAAATGCTAAAGTAAGGAATCAATAGCCAGTCTGATTATTCCCACTCAATCGTCGAAGGCGGTTTTAACACTTGGGTAGCAACCCCACAATGAATTGTGGGGAATAGTAATAAAAGAGAAAACAACAAATTCCCCACATTTTAATGTGGGGTGGCTCACCCGCATA
>SDBU01001409.1_pt1 | contig 34346 bp, 38 predicted proteins | sample 2277071 | NCBI WGS metagenome assembly SDBU01 (sample SAMN10397929, study PRJNA504765) | marine sediment metagenome | isolation source: marine sediment core GS08_GC12, 126 cmbsf | place: Arctic Ocean: Gakkel Ridge, Loki's castle | collected 2008 | reverse complement strand
AAGATCGCCACCTTGAACATGAAAGAAAGAGTTACTTACTGGTAAATGTGTTACCCATGTCCCAAAACATGTGTTACCTATGTCCCAAGTCTATACAGGAGGGGTAGGGGGAGGGTGAATCACTGGGTCCTGGATCTTGGGTCCTGGGACCGTAACCGGACTCAGGCCATAGGCCAGCACCAGTTTCTCTTGCTAATAAATAAGGAAAAAGTTATTATTATCAATAATTTAAGGTGAATTCGTGAAAAGGGATCATGCTTTATTAAAGAAATTTGACGACGATCTTTCCCGCCGTACGGGGCCGTTGGATTACAAACATGCCCTGAACATCTTCTCTGAGCTATGGAAGGAAGCCGTTTCTTTAGGTGTCATGCCTCCACGGGATCCCATGGAGGGAATCGAGACTGATATTCGCGTAGCCCGCATCCTGAACTCATGTTCGAAGAGCTCCTCTCCCGAATAGATACTGCCCTTACTGAGCGTGATCTTCCCTATATGATAATAGGAGGTCAGGCCGTTCTGCTTTATGGGGAACCCCGACTCACAAGAGATATTGATGTAACTCTGGGCATTGGCCCTGATCGAGTGAAAACCGTGATCGAGGTTGCTATTGCACTCGACTTCACAGTGCTTCCCGAAGAACCAGAGGTGTTTGTAAAGCAATCAATGGTTCTTCCAGTTTTGGATAAGGTGTCAGGCATCAGGGTAGACTTCATCTTTTCTGTTACGCCCTATGAAAAAGAAGCTATCAGCAGGGCGAGATTTGTTTCATTGGGTGGCCGCGATGTTGCTTTTGCCTCGGCGGAGGATCTTATCATCCACAAAATATTTGCTGGACGGCCGAAAGATCTGGAGGATGTAAGATCAGTTATGCTCAAAAACAGGTCGATCGATATTAAATACGTCGAGGACTGGCTGGAGAGATTCGACGAGGGAGACGAAATAACCAGTTATATGGAAACCTTAAAAGAAATTATCGAAGATATTCAATAAGTTGATAGTTGTTGGTTATTAGCGGTTACCAACTATCAACTAACAACTGGCAACAAACAACTAATTTCCAATCTCCATTTTCTAATTTCCACTACCATCGCATCACACCACAGGCGTTACTCGCGATGACTTTACGTTGAACGTTGAACGTGAAACTTGGAACACGCTACACAATTATCTCATCCAAACCCCGCTTCGGAACGTGATGCACTCCGCTCTCATCCCGCCAGTACTTTATGTCACCGTCATCGCCGATCGCATCCAGGCGAACTTCCTCGACAGGTTTTCCAATGGCCAGGATGAGAAGGATCTCGAGATTTTCAGGGATATTCAGGTTCTGTCTCAGTTTCTTTCTGGCGACATTCCCTATCATGCACCCTCCCAGTCCAATTTCAGTCGCTCCCAGGAGGATTGTCTGGGCTGTGATGCCGTGATCACAGCTTTCGTCACTGCTTATATCGGTGTCGCGCAGTATTACGATGTATCCTGACGGCTTCTCACCCTCCTCAGGGCCTGGCCAATCCGCCAAGTAGCCAGCCCAGGCCAGGGTGGGAAAAATTTGCCCGTTCTTTTCGGGATCATAAGACAGGATGTACTTAAGATGCTGGAGGTTGGCAGTGGACGGCGTGAGCCTCGCCATCTCAACCAGCTCCCTTAAAGTTCCTTCCTCTATTGTATGGCTCTGTACGAACCGGCGGTAACTGCGGTTTTTCAGTACGAGATCCTTGAACATGTTAGCCTCCCTTGATTTTGATATGGGGTAGTATAACAGATTGGAAAGTTTGGTTTGAACCACAGAGTGCACAGAGCAGCACAGAGTTTATGGGTTAGGGAGTATGGGAGTATGGGGGTAAGGGTGTAGAGCATTAGAAATTAGAGCATTAGACAAGTTACTCATCACGCATTACACGTTACGGATTACTAATCACAAATCACCAATTACTAATCACTCATCACGCACAAAATCCACGAAAAACACCGAAATTCTTTACAAACAGCATGGCAAGCAAGTAGTATGGTAATTGCTTTTCTGAGGGGGAAACTGGAGCATCCGATCTGCAGCTCCAGTTACAGTAGAAACCGATTTTTCATGTCACAAATATGTCTGGAAGTAGTGTCAGAGTATGCATTTTGATGTGTATCACCAAAACATCACAACGCTTACTCTGACACCATATCATTCGTTTAACACGTTGGTCGTTGGTCATTGGTCGTTGGACACTGGCCATAGGCCAGCAAGGAGGATTTATGAGTGGTGGCGTGAGCACCATGAAGGGAATTTTCGTATTTTCCGCTACAATAATCGGCGCCGGAATCCTCGCTTTGCCCATTGCGGGTGCAGTCGCCGGTCTAATGCCCACTATCCTCATACTCCTACTCATAGGCGCTGTCTCGGTCTTTTCGGCCCTTTATATTGCAGAGGCTGTTTTAAACACTGAAGGTGTACACCACCTCCCGACCCTGGCCCAGGTCCACCTGGGAAGGACTGGCCAGGCGGCCATGCTCCTTGGCGTGATCATCTACATTTACGGAGCCCTCATCGGCTATCTAAGCGCAGGAGGACAGCTCTTTTACTCCCTTTCAAACGGGGCAATGCCAGTCTGGCTCGGTCAGCTGATCTATTTTTTCATCGCCAGTCTCGTCGTCCACTTTGGCCTGAAGCTCGTTACCCAGATTGAGACATACCTCTTTTTGTTGATGCTCGTTCTCCTCGGAGCCGTTATGCTTATCGCTCTGCCGGGAGTGAAAGTCCCACTGCTGATGAGATCGAACTGGTCAGCCACTCCAGGTATTTTCGGGGTGGTGCTTTTCGCCTACGTCGGGCATTCAATCATCCCCTCCATCGCCATGGGGCTCGATGTCAAGAGGAAGATAAACACTATTGCCGTGTGGGGCGTTCTCATACCTCTTGTCCTCTACATATTCTGGTGCATTGTAGTGATCGGAGTGGTGCCGAAGCCTGCCCTGCAGGTTGCAAAGGCTGCTGGTCAGCCCGCGACCATCCCCCTGGGTATCATAGCCGGATCCAGCATCGCCCTGCTGGGGAGCATTTTTGCCGTACTATCAACGATGACCTCCTATATCGGGTTCGGGTTTTCCTTGAAGGAGGTCTATCACGACACTGCCGGATCCTACAAAAAGAAGCTTGCTCCCTTTGCCGCCACTGGACTTGTAGTCGTTCCGCCTCTCATCATCACCTTTCTAAAACCGGGGGCATTCATCAAGGCCCTCGACATTGCCGGCACCTATGGGGGAGGCCTCTTCGTGGGTATACTCCCCGTACTCATCGTCCTGAAGTCCAGGAGTGGGGAAAAGAGCCAGAGATACATCACCTGGGGTGGAAATTGGATGCCCTTGGCGGTTCTTGCTGTCTATATCACCGGCATGACATACGCCACGTGGAGTATGTTTTTCGGGTAAAGGTTTGGTTTGAACCACAGAGTGCACAGAGCAGCACAGAGGAAACCTTGGGATTTGGGTTAATTCCTCCCCCTTGACGGGGGAGGTTAGGTGGGGGTGAATCGTTTACCCTATCAAACCAGACAAAAGCTAATTCACCGCAGGGTACACGGGGTTACGCAGGGTTATGGGTAGAGCAAAAACATTAGAGCGTTAGGAACTAACTTGGCTTATTTGCACTAATCACCGATCACCAATCACTAATCACGCATTACGCGTCACGCATCACGATCTTGGTTCTTGGACATTGCCTGCCCTGAGCGTGGCTTTGTTAGTCGAAGGGGATCTTGGATCGACCCACTTGGGTCATGGGACTCTTTCCTCTTTCCTTCTTCCTCTTTCCTTTTTCTCTGTAACCCATCTGTAACCACCCCCAGTGTAGTGATTAACTAGAAGTAAGAAATTTGGTTCAGCCCGCATTCCTGAATTATCTGATCATGGGTCTGTCAGGAGCTCTTCAGATATTAAATGGGGGATAAAGTAATGTGGAACATTATGGCAAAATCGGTTAATCAGAAACTAAAATTATATTTACCGACTGTACTATCCTTCGCAATGATCATCTTGATCGCGGCCCCGGCATCTGCCGGTATATTTGAGGAAGGAACATATCTGGGATTTGGAATGTCGAATTTTTCCCTTGAAAGTGATCATCCATCTATCAATCCAGGTACGGGAGCTGGATATCAGTTCATTCTTGGTCGCCAGTTTAATCCTAAAGCATCGGGGGAAATGATTATTTCAGGGGGCTTGACGTTTCCCACAGATCCAATCTTCAGTCCTTCCTATCCGGCTGATAGCGCTGAATACGGGTATTTCCTGTTAGGTTTACGGCTCCACCTTCTGGATATTGTTGATAAGCGCTGGACACCGTGGCTGGGCATTGGGTGGGTACTGGACCACAGTATCATGTGGGATACATATTTCTACAATCTTAGAGGGTCAGGCCTGACACCCTATGCTGGAGTGGACGTAAAAATGAAGGGAGGAAAAGCAATGCTGAGGGCTGAGGTCAAGTATCATGATTTTACTGTCTCTCGTGATACATTCTGGTCATCCTCCAGCGACTCCTACAATGTATCTGTTGACGAGTACAATTTGAGTATTTTGCTTACTTTTTAATATTTATCCTGCCGAAAGCATGAAATAGTTGATAAGCTGTTGGTTGTTAGTGGTTGGTAAAATATTATGAATTCTGGAAATTACCATCAACTTACAACTAACAACTGATACATGGGTCCTGCCTGCCCTGAGCTTGTCGAAGGGCGTCCTGGGTCTTGCCTGCCCTGCCTGTCCCGAGCTTGCCGCCTGTCCTGAGCTTGCCGAAGGGAGGGGAGCCTGTCGAAGGGGGACACCGGGAACTTCCCTTGATTGTAGCTACTTGTTTCCGCTAGAATATGCAGGGAACTTTCCGGCAGGGGTGCGAGGGGGGAAGTAGTAATCATTTGACGTCACCAAACCGCCTTTCTGCAAGGGAAGTGCGGTTTTTATTTTTTCACCACAGAGCTGTATAGGGATACGTAACGAAGTAACGGCGTGCCGGTGTATCGGCGTTTAATCCCCTCCCCGGGCGGGAGGGGAACATAAGGGGAGGGGGAGTCCACGCAATATGGGACTTGGGACCAGGGACTCCGGCCACAGGTCGGCCAGCTTCGACTCGCACTGCGCTTTACGCACTACGCACTTCGCCCTGCGCACTGATCATGCTGACGGCAGGATGATTGGCAAACGGAGATCAAAGCAATGAAAACTGTATCGCTAAAAATACTTGCTTCAGTGGGTTTAATGGCCGCCGTCAGCATGATCACATCGTGCGCCACCTGCATCGACTTCGAGAACCAGATCCCCGGCACCCGGTACAACGTGGGTGAAACTATCAGCGACCCGGATGCTGACATAAAGGTGGAACAATTCCAGTGGGCCAACGGGAACTGGACCTCCACCGGTCACGCCAGGGTGGACAAAAGATTTTATCCTCCGGGATCAACCACTGATATCAACGCCAACAACGTCAATCTGCATCCCCAGCATGAGTCGGCGGAAAAGATCCTTTTCAAATTCAGTGAATTGGGCGGGAATAATAATATCGAGGTAAACGGAGATTTCAGGAACGTGGAGGACCTGACCGGCCTTAACAATTCAACTGTCGGTGGGGCTCAGATAACTGTAGACGCGTCCCAACAGGGCAGGATCTGGCAGGGCGTCATGACCCTGGAAGGTAACATCAGCGATTTTTCCTTCGGTGGCCAGGAGCTGTGGGTGGACGATTACTGTTACACGTCCGCGAAGTGCACAACCGCTGATTCATACATGACCCTGGGCATGACCGGTTCCATCCGCATTGGCCAGTCCTACAATGAGACCAGGGCGCTCAGTGCCACTGTCCTGGGCTCTGAAGATCGTATCATCGACAGCATTACCCTCAGTGGCCTCAACCTGGGTTCCGCTGAATTTGGGGCGATAGGAGCCCGAATATACGACGAGGAAACCCGGACACTTGTGGCGTCCACTGATGTCACGGCAGTGGGCGGCAACAATAACATAGCAGTAACGATCCCTATTTCAATGGTCCTCACTGCCGGGAAGACCTATGTTATCGGCTGCTATGTCCAGACAACTCCGCCGAGTGTGGCAAGCGGTAACTTCTTCCAGCCCGACGCGTTCCCCTATGTGGAAAGCGAGGGAGTGTTCCGGATCAACTCCTCCCACTCCATAAGTAGTGATGCCTTCCCGTCTAACCCCAATATTTTCGTCCCGCAGTTGATTTTACGGACTAGATGTAAGTAGTAGAACATTAGAGCATTAGACAAGTTACTCTTCACGCATTACGCGTTACGGATTACTAATCACAAATTACTAATCACCAATCACCAATCACCAATTTCTAATCACTCATCACTCATTACGCATCACGCATCACGAATCACCAATCACTAACTACACGTCACTCATCACGACCCCACATCACAATTAACATCAAATACACCTTTTCCTCATCCTGTACTTATAGTATGATTTGTACAAAACATACAAAAGTATTGCAGGGAGGATCATGTGGGAAAGAAAAGAGAGAAGAACCCGAAACTGTACGATTCCGGGTCCATCGACACCAGTGTGGTCAGGGACAGCCTTGCCGATACCCTGAATCGGGTGTCCTACAGCAAAGAGCGCATTGTTATTCGTCGCCATGGAAAGGACCTGGCGGCCCTGGTTCCCATCGAGGACCTCATGTTCCTGGAGGCGCTTGAGGACAGAATGGATCTGGAGGAAGCCCGCGCGGCCCTTGCAGAAGTCGAAGAAAAGGGCACTATCCCCTGGGAAAAGGTCAAGCAGGATCTGGGAATCTGAACGGTGGCAGGTTTCAGGATTGAGTTCGCTCCCGCGGCAGTCAGACAGTTAAGATCACTTCCTGCGAAGATACAGGTTCGCATCCGTACACGGGTTGAAGCATTAAGGTCTGATCCCAGGCCGGCAGGCTGCAGTAAGCTCACGGGGGCTGATGACATTTGCAGGGTGCGTATCGAGGACTACCGGCTCCTCTACCAGGTCCGCGATGATGTCCTGCTTGTACTGGTGGTAAGTGTGAGAAAAAGGGGTGATGTATATAAAAAGCTGAGATAATTCTAAAGGAAAAGAGCCTTTAACGCAGGGAGCTGCAGGGTTTACTCCCCTCCCCAGGCGGGAGGGGAATATAAGGGGAGGGGGAAGTGTGATCCGTTACTAGAAACTAGAGACCAGAAACTAGAAACTCCAGCTGCAGGCTGGTAAACCCCTGACCACAGGCCAGCAGTGGCCTCCTTTTTGCACATTTAAAATAAATCCCTCACTGCAAAAAGGAGATGATCATGAAAAAGAAAGAACCGTCCAGTGAAAAATATCCTGGCAACGACTGGCTTGCAGAAAAACTTGTTGAACACGATTTGCAGTTCAGTGTCGCTTACGTCCACGGTATCATCCGTGGTTCCATAGCCAATCCAATGATGGTGGAGCCTGCTGAGGCCATCGCCGAGATCTTCGATAAGAAAAAAGCAGACAAAATGAGTATTTCAGACCTGGAAGTAGTGTTTATGGGGATGTTTGCACTCTGGAAGGAGACAGCTGTTTCCTTCCATGTACCAACAACATTCCCGAATGCTGTTATGACCCGTCCGGGAAGCGGCGCTGATGTCCGGACATTCAATGGTGATATTGTGGATCTCGCAAACGGTTTTATGAAGGGATTCTCGCTGAAGCCGATCCCGAAAAAGATCAGGTCCGAGGCTGTAAGATCCTGGTGGAAAGACATAAACGACGAAGCCAGCGAGTGTGCTGTGTGGTACGAGAGTCCGGAAAAGCTGTCCGAGATCGCTCCGGACGAAAAGTCGAAGCGGCAGGTCCTTTCGAACGCTCTTGAATGGATCGAGGACTGCATGGTCTGGCTGTTCGTCTATTCCCGCTTCGCCCTTGACAGTGCCGGTGATGCTCCCGGAAAGAACAAAATCGGCAGAAACGAGCAGTGCCCGTGCGGAAGCGGCGAGAAATATAAGAAGTGCTGTATTCCTGACCACGTGATTCACTGAAAACCAGGACAGGTTTTGCCAATTGCAAGCGAGGAAGAAATTCAACCTGAAGGACCTGCTCAGGTACGCCAAAATCTCCCGGGTTGAAACAGTGATGAAACCTTATCTTGAGACGCTACTGTAAGCGTGAAAGCACCTAGGAACATCCCCAAGCTGTCTTTCTGAAAACAGAGGCAGCTTATTGTTTAGGGCGGAAGAAAATAAAAGCAAAATACGACCCAAATTCAATAGTTGAAAACTTGACAATAGTATCAATTGATACCATAATTAATCTGTGGGTTGGCTCAAGCTGCCGCGGAAATTTTCATGAAGATGGATTTTATTATGGTTCGGCCAAGCCACAAAGAACTGAACGGAAAACTGCAGGCAGCCTTGGAATTTGTTCACGCCAACCGGATCAAATTGGTCGAGCCCGAGGCCATAGTCAACGATGCCACAATTCTTGGTTATTCGATCGAACATGAATTGCAGATAGTTCTATTGGATTTACTGAATAATACTGGGCCGGAACATTACGCTGGTCATCAGCCCCCTGAAAGATCCTATGAAACACTCATTCGTGACTTGGAGCTATGGACCTTTTCAGTTATGTGTACAAGACTTTCGTCTCGGATCTACTACAAATTTTACTTATATGGCAAAACTTTTTATTTGGTTTCTCTGCATGCCTGCACAAGTCAGGGAAAGTAGAGGAGAACGGCCATGAAAAAACAAATAACGGCAATGAACTGTCCTCAATGCCAGGGGCAGACCCAAAAAGTCGAAGTTGAAAAGCATACACTGATAAAGGGGGTTAACGTTAGTTATACAGCCAGTTTGCGCCGCTGTGACAGTTGTGAGCTGGAACTAGCCGATATCGAAGAGGCCGCCATCATGCAGGAGCGGCTAGCCGATGCCTATCGCCATGCCGCGGGATTGCTGAGAAGCGAAGAGATCCGCCATCTACGTCTGGAGAAGGAACTATCGCAGCAGGCACTGGCCGACGAACTGAAAGTAGGAATTGCCAGTATAAAGCGCTGGGAATCCGGGGTCATTCAGAGCAAGTCCATGGACAACTTGTTAAGGATGGTACTCGAAGATCACCCTTGCAACGAACACACGGGTAACCGTGAGTACTCCATCCCTCGCATCCGCCTGGTCCTCGATAGATTCCAAAAATGCCTTGGGCGACCGTTACTGAAAAAAAATGACCACATGCTCTATGCTGCCAAGTATCTCTGGTATGCCGACATGGTTGCCCATCGTGACCTTGGACGGAGCCTGACTGGGGGGACCTATGCCGCATTGCCGATGGGGCCGCAGCTTAATAACTACCGGGATCTGGTGGATGAAATCTTCAATGCAGACCCCATTAGCGCACCACTTTTAACGCCCGCGGAAGAAGCAATCATTGATGCGATCGCCAGGAGATTTCCGAAAAATAAAACTATCTATGACGCTGTCCATAGTGAAGTAATCTGGAAGCAATGTGCCACTGGGGCGATCATTCCTTATACACAGGCTGATAGTCTTACCGAATTTCCGTTATCCGAAGATCTTTCAGATTAAGTGCTCTGACCCCCTCAACCCGGCCGAGGCAACGGTGGAAGTGCTAGTGCCGCATTCCAAAAGTAAATTGATATTTAGGGAATTCGACCCCACATCATTGTTTCACCAATCACCAATCACCAATCACTCATCACGCGTCACGCATCACGATCTTAGATCTTGAATCGACACACCTGGGTCATGGGTCATGGGTCGTGGGACTCAAGCACCAGAGTTATGGTTTGAACATCGACATTTATAAAGTCAACCATCTAGTGGTTGATTGTCGACAATTCAGGCGGATTCTATGCTATGATTACAAATAAACCGCTATGAACCTAAATGAACCAATGCGAACCGAAAGGGTAGGGGCAAATGAGCAAAGAGGCATTTACAGTCCGCTCAGACAGCAAAAAAGTGGAACAACTGGACAAGCTTGCAAGCAAAATGGACAGGTCGCGCAATTACCTGGTCAATCAGGCAATTGACCAGCTCCTTGAATTGCACGCATGGCAGAACGAGCGCACCATGGAAGGTATCAAGGCTGCTGATGGGGGACGTTTCGCGAGCGATACTGAAATGAACCGCATCTTCAACAAATACAATGATGCCTGAAAATGCAGATTAAATGGACGGAACCGGCAGCCAAAGCACTGGAAAGCATTCAGGACTATATCGCGAAAGATAATCCGAAGGCAGCCTTTGAAGTAGCGCAAAGGATACGGCATTCCACAGAACAGCTAATTGATCATCCGGAACTGGGCAGGGCAGGGCGTGTGCGTGGTACTTATGAGCTGGTCATCCCCGGGCTGCCATACATAGTACCGTTCAGGATAAAGGGCAAAGAGGTCCAGATCCTGAGCATTTATCACATCTCAAGGAAATGGCCGGGAGCTTTTGAGTAGGACAATCATATAGTTCAAAACCTGAGAATCTGAGCTCCGACCCCTGCACCCTTCGGGTGAGTGCGTAGGGCGTAGTGCGTAGGGCGTGGTCAAAATGTCATTGCGAGTCGTTTATCCTTTCAAAACAGACAAAAGCCTGTAACGCAGGGGGCCGCAGGCAGGGCTATTCAGCCCTGACCGCAGGGTTTCGCAGGGTTTTGGGTAGAGTAATAACATTAGAGCGTTAGGAACTAGATTGACTCATTTGCACTAATCACCAATCACTAATCACCAATTACTCATCACGCATTACGCGTCACGCATCACGATTCGGGATCTTGAATCGACACACCTGGGTCCTGCCTGCCCTGCTTGCCAGGTCGAAGCCTTGGCGAAGACTGGAGCCTGTCGAAGGGGACGTTGGGCATTGGACCATGAACAGAATCCAGCCGACCCCGCATCACCACTCGACTACAATTTGTCGATTAGACGGTAAATATCTTCAACAAATACATCGTAGTATTTTTCACCTTTGAATGATGAGTCCTCTCTCATCGGTTGACCCATCCCGGCATCACCCAGCAGAGGCCTCATTTTTCTTGCCAGCCTCCGCCACTCCGAGGCCAGCATTGTATTATCGAGTTCCTGGCGCTTTGTGTCTGACAATCCAAGCCAGAGGATTTCAAGAGCACGGAACAGTGGGACTGAATTTTTCCACGGGGTCGGACCGTCTGGACGCAGCAACTTGTCAAGCGAGTCCGAAGAAAGGGAGTAGGTTTTTTCACGGGAACTTGTCCTTACCTGTACCGCTCCAGAGCGAACCATGCCAGACAGCAGTTTCTGGATTGTGCGTGGAGCCTGCCCGATCAATTTTGCGATGAGCGAGGGGTGGATCTCCTCTACCGATCCGAGCAGGCAGAGGATCTCACAACGGATATTCACGCCAAATAGCGCACGTAACCGTAAAAGCAAGGCAGGTATTCCTTCCCTTGGGAACGGCTGGGCAAGCCCTCTATTAATGAAAGCGGGACGTAGTAACCCATGATTACGGAAGGCCTCATCGGTATCATCAGGTATGGCCATTGGGCGGCCGTCTTTCATATAGAAAAGTGGGGTTGACTCTTCCAGATAATACTCTGAGGCCAGCTTGTTCCACTTCAGTGCAAAGGATGATTTGCACCCAAGCATTTCGGCAACTGCGCTTAGTTGAGCGCTGGCCATAAAATCGTATTCCTTTACAAGGTTCCGCAGTCGCTGGACATTCAAGAACTCACCGTTGACATTGAGCCAATCAAGGACTTCATCAAACAGGCGTGCATCATGCCGGGCAATTGTCAAAGTCAGCATCAGGAGTGCTTCCGGGTCAACGACATTAGACTCTTCCAAGCTGCTGTAGCCAGGGACTCCAAGCGCAGTCCATTGCTGCCACAGCAGATCAAGCAGCCGGTCCAGTACAGTTTTTTTAAACTCGCTCTGTGAGATGCTCATACCCAAACTCCCTGAAAAACATCCTGAGGCTCTCCCGATAGCCTTCAGATGGATCATGGGTTCTGGACCAGGCTGCTGCCATCAGTAGTTCATCATCTGTCGGCTCCAACTCATGAAGATCGGTAGCATGGTAACTGCCTGACTGGTCAACTGCAGCGAATAGTTTGAAGTGAATCTGGTCAATACGGCCAATAAAGGCGACCGTCAGTTTCTCACCGAACCTGTTCCAACTCAATCGGCCAGAAAACCCTTTAGGAAGGCCAAGACGATAGAGCCCCCCTTCACCACTGCTGGGACCGTTGTTGAGCCAATCCTCTGGAAGCCCCAGGTCATCCGCCACTTCCTGCGCTGCTTTTACAAGTGCAACGGGAAGCGGTGCGGGGTCAATCATCTTTCCCTCGTCATCTGCCATCGCCACGATGTCAACATCTCTGGTAGTTCGATGGACCAGCCCTGTCGCTATCAGTGCCGTTCCACCACAAACAACAAGGTTATAGGCCGGTGCACCGGCAATTGCCAGGCGGCCGTTCAGTAAGCGTAATGCCTCGTCGAACTGTTTATATTGATATGACATAGTATCCTCTAGTACGCATTATGCGTACTATATATAACATTTACGGGAGGGTCAATGGGTTTCTTATGTGCTCTGGCACCATGGACCATCTGTGTATCGAAGTCTGAGGGTAAAAAAATCACTGTCATTGCGAGGAGCATCGCCAGATGCGAAGCGACGCGGCAATCTTATAAGATCGCTTCGTCATCACGCCTTCGGCGTGATTCCTCGCGATGACTTGTTCTAGATCCTGTATTCTGACTCCTGAATTCTGATACACCCCAGTCCCATTACTAGAAAAATTCCCATTTCCCTCTTTCTGTACTTTTGGTATAATTTGTACAAAACTTACAAAGTATTGCCGGGAGGATCTGTGAAAAAGAAAAGAGAAAAGAACCTGAAACAGTACGAGTCCGGCTCTATCGACAGCAGTGTAGCCAGGGACAGCCTTGCCGATACACTTAATAGGGTGTCCTACAGCAAGGAGCGCATTGTCATTCGCCGTCACGGAAAGGACCTGGCGGCCCTGGTTCCCATTGAGGACCTCATGTTCCTGGAGGCGTTTGAGGACAGAATGGATCTGGAAGAGGCCCGCGCGGCCCTGGCGGAAGCAGAAGAAAAGGGCACTGTTTCCTGGGAAAAGGTCAAGCAGGATCTGGGAATCTGAACTGTGGCAAGTTATCGGATCGAGTTTGCTCCCGCGGCGATCAGGCAGTTAAGATCACTCCCAGCAAAGATCCAGGTTCGCATTCGCACCAGGATCGAAGCTTTAGGATCTGATCCAAGGCCGGCAGGGTGCAGTAAGCTCAGGGGGGCAGATGACATTTACAGGATCCGTATCGGGGACTACCGGCTCCTCTACCAGGTCCGCGATGACGTCCTGCTTGTACTGGTGGTGAGTGTAAGGAAAAGGGGGGATGTTAATAAAAAGTTAAGATAAGTAGTTATGAAAAGATGTGCATAAGTACATTTACTTGCGATAAACAATTCTGGATACTGACTTCGCTGAAACTAATTTTCCACCATGAAAGATGAATAGTTTTATGATACTGGTGGAAAAAAGCTTGTAATTTTCCACCATGTATGGCATTTAAAGTGCATGAAACAGGTGGAAAAAGTCGACGTAGTTCGTGACATGCTCCTTTCTGAACTTGAACGGTGTCAGGATATGGTTCATTCTTTGCGGCGCGAGATGGACCATCTACCCCGTGGGTCACTTCACGTAAGAAACAAAAAATACAAGGATCGTATCTACAAGTACTACTACCGTAAATTTTGGGAAGACGGGAAAAGCGTTTCCGTACACATACCGGAGTCAGAAGTCAATAATATCAAGGCCAGGCTCAAAAAGAGAAGATCCTACGAAGGAGAGATCAAAGAATACAAGGAGAGGATCAAATATCTTGAAAAGATTCTCAGGAAGTGATGAAAACTGGAGTAATTGACCCCATTCACTGACCCCATTCATTAATGTCATTGCGCTTGTCCCGCCATAGCTTTAGCGACGGCGGAAGAAGCGAAGCGACGAAGCAATCTTGTGACTCGTAACGTGGAACCTGGAACTTTGAACGTGGAACACCACGCTTAGGCGTGGCCGATCTTGGACATTGGATTTTGGATCGACACACCTGGGTCCTGCCTGCCATGAGCTTGTCGAATGGTCGAAGGGGGACCGAAACCAGACTCTGGCCAAAGGCCACCAGTGGCCTCCTTTTTGCACATTCATAATAAACCTTTACGGGAAAATAGATAACCATGAAAAAGAAAGAACCACCCATAGGAAAATACCTGGGAAACGCCTGTTTCTTGGTGTCGGAAGGAAGGTAAATTTTTTTGAGCAAGATCTATTGGATACAAAAAGAAACGTCCTCCGAAGAGGACGTCGGGCTAGTGATACTATCACCAGCGCTGTTACTACCTGATTTATATAATCGATAAGGACCGAAGTCAATACATAATATCTCTACAAATTATGATAAATAACTATCAAAGAGTGATCACATATGTAGACGGGTTTAATCTTTACTTTGCCCTTAAAGATAAGGATTGGAAGAGATATTACTGGCTAAATGTAAAAAAACTGGCAGAAAATCTTATAAAACCTGATCAACGCTTAATCACCACCAAATATTTTTCTTCGAGAGTGAAAAAGCCGGTTAACAAGCAAAAACGGCAGACAACATTCATCGAGGCACTTGAAACATTGGATAATTTTGAAATTTATTACGGTAAATATCAGCTAAACACAAGAAAGTGTAGAAAGTGTGGCTACACCGAAATAGTTCCCAGCGAAAAGATGACCGATGTCAACATTGCAACTGAACTGCTTTCCGATGCCTTTCAGGACAAGTTTGATACAGCTCTACTGATATCAGCTGACAGCGATTTGACGGCACCCTTGAATACTGTCCGTCGGCTATTTGCCAAAAAAAGAGTTGTAATAGCGTTTTCACCAGCTCGTTATTCGTCAGATCTTGCAAAATCCGCAAACGCTCATTTCATAATTGGTCGTAACAAACTTGCAAAGAGTGTGTTTCCAGAAGAAGTTATAAAACTGGATGGATTCACTCTCAGAAGACCACCCTCCTGGCAATAAATAAAATATTTCAACATAAGATAAAAGGTAATTTAAGACATATATACTGGATTCAGGAATCTGAATAACTAAACATGGGTCAAGGGTCTTGCCTGCCCTGCCTGCCCAGAGCTTGTCGCCTGTCCTGAGCTTGCCGAAGGGAGGGGAGCTTGTCGAAGGGGATCTTGGACCGCATCTCTTGGGTCCTGCCTGCCATGAGCTTGTCGAATGGTCGAAGTGGGACCGAAACCGGTCTGATCCCAATTTCAACCTCGCTGCTAAAGTCAATAAAAAACTTGCTAAAGAAAAGTTATAGCGTTATCCTTTCTTTAGTTAATTCTTAAAGAAAGGATGTTTTCCAGTGCCTGCTGCAAAGCAAAAGACCAGAATTACAGGTAAGTACGTCGTCTCTTCGACTGTCGGCGAGACTTACAAAGCTTTTCATCCAAAGCCATTACCGCCAGACCCACCGTTGGCGATGCAGCCGGGCGATCACGAATTAATGGAAAAAGCAAACCTGGCCCTGGGACGCCTTGACGGCTTAACTACGCTTATACCTGACACGTCTCTCTTCATATACATGTACGTGCGCAAAGAGGCCCTCCTTTCCTCCCAGATAGAGGGCACCCAGTCCTCTCTGTCCGATCTCCTGCTGTACGAGAGTGAACAGGTCCCCGGAGTCCCTCTGGAGGATGTCAGGGAAGTATCACAGTACGTTGCGGCATTGGATTTCGGGTTAAGGAGGATCCGTGATGGCTTTCCGGTATCAAACCGTCTAATACGTGATATCCACGAGGTTCTTCTTTCGAAGGGCAGGGGGAGCAGTAAGACACCCGGTGAATTCCGCCGGACCCAGAACTGGATAGGAGGCACACGGCCCGGCAACGCACATTTTGTACCGCCTTTGCCCGAATTAGTAACTGACTGCATGAGCGACCTGGAAAAGTATATCAACAGGGGTAAAGCACCCATCCTTTTAAAGGCAGCTCTCTCCCATGTACAGTTCGAGACTATTCACCCCTTCCTGGATGGAAATGGTCGCCTGGGAAGATTGTTAATAACATTATTATTATGCGCAGAAGGTGCTCTGACGGAACCCCTTCTGTACCTCAGCCTTTATTTTAAATCCAATCGTGACACCTATTATGATCTTCTTGACAGAGTCAGAACAAAGGGCGATTGGGAGGGCTGGGTACGTTTTTTCTTTTCAGGGGTATTGGAGACCTCTGAACGGGCAGCCCGGACAACTCACGCCCTCCTTAAGCTCTTTGAGGAAGACCGTCGAAAAATAGAGGGCCTTGGCCGTCCTGCTTCTTCGGCGCTAAAGGTCCATGAGCTTCTCAAGGAAAAACTTATCATCTCAATCCCTAAAGCATCTTCGGACACGGGAATTACGCGGCCCACAGTAGCATCATCCGTAAGACACCTGGAGAAACTGAAGGTCGTCCGGGAATTTACTGGCCGTGAGAGAGGCAGGTTGTATGTTTACGATAAATACCTTGAAATATTACAGGAGGGGACTGAACCACTGTGAACGTTTGGATAGGCAGAAGGAAAGAGGGAGGAGGCAGGAGTATGGGATGTGGGGATGATTGACCCGTATCGAAGTAACGGCGTGCCGGGGTTTACTCCCCTCCCCTGGCGGGAGGGGAACATAAGGGGAGGGGGGAATATAAGTCATTGCGCTTGTCACGTCGTAGCACATATTGCGAAGACGGAACTGCACGGTGCAGCACAGAGGTTTGTTTAGGATTACACAAAAAGACAAAAGCTAATTCACCGCAGGGTACGCAGGGTTTAGTTACACGTAAATCATACTTGGTAAACTTCATGGCGTCAGCCAAAAAGGGTTGACTAATTTCCTGAAAATGGCTATTTTCTTGATTAGGAAAATAAAGGTATTCAGGAAAATGAGGAAAATTCCGACAGAAAAGGAAATGATCGAGCAGCTGCAACGAGGCGAGATTTTGCTGCCACCGCTCTCCGTTCGCTTCCTGGAAAGCGAAGTGGAAACAGTCGGGAACAACCGTCTCGATGCGCTGGTTGAGATTTCATGGCGCGGAAGCAAAGCAAAGTTTGCTATCGAATGCAAAGCCCTGTCAACTCCGAGGGCTTTCCAGGGCGCTGTCAACATGTTGAAGTCGTTAAGACTCCCGAAAGGTTATCGACCTATGCTGCTCATGCCTTTCCTTTCCGAAAGACAGCTCAAGGACCTGGAGCGCGAAGGGATAAGCGGTATTGATCTTTGCGGCAACGGAGTTGTCATTGATCCGGGCAAATTAGCGGTGTTTCGCAGTGGCGGGAAGAACCGTTTTCCCTCATCCGCAGTGATTAAGAACATCTATCGTAAAAACACTTCCATGGTTGGCAGGGTTTTCCTCACCCGTTCTGTTTATGACTCGGTTCAGGATATCCTTGTGGAGATAAACCAGCGTAACCTGCTTGTGGGGCGTTGGAACAGAAAACCCATGAGCCTTTCGACCGTATCAAAAGCGCTAAAAACTCTGGAGCAGGACCTGATTATTGACCGAGGTGATAAAATCAGCCTGCTTCAACCTGAGGCGCTTCTGGAAAAATTACGAGATAATTATGAAACACCATACAGCACGAAGCGCCTTAGAATGAAGGTTCAGGAAGGAAATGAAAATATAAGGAGTGTACTACTGGGGCTGTCACAGATGCTGGATACTCCCGTTGTAGCGACAGGAATATCCTCGGTGGGACGATATGCAGTGATGCAGAGGGGAGATATTCTGTCTGTCTACTGTCCACGTATGGAAAGATTGCTTGACCAGCTGCCCGGTGATCCGACAGATAGGTTCCCAAATCTTGAGCTGATTGAAACAGAGGATGAGAAAATATACTTCGATGCCCGGCAGGAGGGAAATTTTCAGTGGGCCTCTCCTGTGCAGGTTTACCTTGAGCTCATGGTTGGTGACAAGCGGGACCAGGAGACAGCTGAACAGGTAAAATCGGGTCTGTTAAGCACTATTGGGTCGGTATGATGATTACAATGCCGGATCTCCAGACAGCCATGCTAGACCTGCTCCACGAAATACAGGGTGCTGATCTTAAACTTATCATCGGAGGTGGCTACGGTATCTATCTAAAGACTGAATATGTGACAGAAACAGCTGCGAACACTTCTTGCGGAATGGCCTGAGTCCCGTTCCACAAGCGATATCGATCTGTTTCTGCGTCCGGAGCTACTTGTTGACTCGGCAAAACTCACACCACTGTCAGAGGCAATTACCAGACTTGGTTATCTGCCTGTTCCCGGAGCGGAGAATTACCAGTTTGCGAAACCAGGGCCAGGCGGCACTTTGGAGGGCAGCATAAAGATAGATCTCCTGACCGGTCCTCAATACAGTTTTGAAGGAAAGCCCGTTAAAGTTGACAATCGTCGTGTCCGGCCCAGACCATCTGTTGGCATTCACGCTCACCCCGTAGATGAAGCGCCAACGTTGGAGGATGGATTGTTGTCGTACGTACTTGCAGGTAATCTCAGTTCGGGTGAGCCATGGCAGAATGAGGTTTTTCTACCCAGCCCGTACACATTTTCAATGATGAAGCTGTTTGCTTTCAAAGACCGTCTTCACGATGAATCAAAAGAGTTCGGTCGTTACCATGCTCTGGATCTGTATACTATTCTGGCGACAACGACTGAGAAGGAGTGGGAAGATGCCCTCAGATTACGCAACCAGAATGAGGAGCAGCCTTATGTTGTTGAGGCAGGGCAGCTTGTCTCAGAGCATTTCTCTGCCATTGATCGTATGGGTATGATCCGATTACGCGAAAGCCCATATTATCACGCTGAGTTTCAGCTCGATGATTTTATGTCCGTGCTTACGGAACTGTTTCCTGAGATGGCTGGTGTAAAGTAGGCAGGAGGCAAGAGTAGTGTGTGGAACATTAAAGCGCTAGGAACTAACTTGGCTTATTTGCACTAATCACCAATCACTAATTACCAATCACTAATCACTCATTACGCATCACGCGTCACGCATCACGATCTTGGATCTTGGACATTGGATCTTGGAGCGACACACCTGGGTCTTGGGTCATGGGACTGAAGCCCGATTGACCAGATATTCCGTATACCTGGATTTGATCTGATCCGTAGCAAGTACCTGCTTTATCGGTGGAAGTTTCAGGATAACGCCAAGAACAGCGGCCAGGGCCCGGTGTGAAAAGAGCACCTGGTTGTCGAAAATAAGCTCCTGCAATTTTCCCCTTTCGATGGCCATCATCACTGTCCGATGCATGGAGTTAAGAGGTGTTATAATCCGTTCGGGCCGGGATTTAAGCTCCAGGGCCCCGGGAGTGCAGTTTCTAACACATACACCGCATCCCAGGCACACATCCTCTTGAAGACGGACCTTCTTTTCGTTTGAGTGATCCAGATCTGAGATCGAATCAAGTTCCAGGGCATAAACCGGGCAGACTTCTACGCATTTACCGCATCCAGTACACTCATAGTCCGCTACTTCCGGGATGAAGCTGGTGGTATGCACCGGGTTCAGTATCCCGAAGCGCTGTGCGGCAAGCATTGCTTCACAACAGCAGCCGCAGCAATTGCAGATGAAGTTCACCTTCTCCCGGACGTTCTCCCCGAACTGGACCAGGTTGTCCTCCCAGGCTTCGCCGAGAATATCCATGGCTTCTGCCTTATCTGCTTTCCGGGCAATTTTATGCTTCACAAGGGAGGCGGCCGTACTGTTCAAGGTCATGCAGATATCCATGGCCGCGTCGCAGGCCTTTTCCATGTGTTCCATCTTATGACGGCAGTAACAGGTCCCGATTGCGATATGAGAGGCGGATTCGATCACGTCAGTTGCCCTCTCGTAGTCCAGAACGTGAAGGGCATTTTCCCTGGTGAGGACCGGCTCGTGAACGAAGACTCTGCCGAGCCGGGTCTTGCCATCGGTAAACAGCTCCCGGATGAAATCTTCCTCCACGTTCAGGTACTCATAAAAGAGTTCGGACAGGACCTTCTGGTCTATGTCTCCTCTTGTTCGCATCAGTGAGAACTCAAAAAAGCCTGCCATGGGCGGCGGAAGGACGTAAACAGGCTGTCCATCCTGCTCTATATCCACCAGGATGCCCCTGCCGGCAAGCTCATCCAGCTTCTTTTGGGTCTCGGCGGGATTCATCTTCCAGATACTGCTTGCCTGCCCTGCGGTAAAAGGCCTGATGGGCAGACTGGCGGCCAATCCGGCTTCCTTTTCAGAAAAGAGCATCTCCAGGATCCGGTAGAGCAGCTCAGACGGCGGGGCCCCCTGCGGATGGCGGTTTAACCGTTCCACAAGCTGGCTGTATCCAGACCTTACTGTCCTGTGTGCCACGGGATTTTGACCTTGGTTGGTAGGTGTCTTTCAGGATCAATTCTGTTCATAAAGGAATATTAGCATAGAAAACAACTGCTTTTGACGCTTAAAACCTGAGCTGGGTTTGGTTTGGACCACAGAGGTCACAGAGCAGCACAGAGAAAGGCTTTGGTTTTTACCACGGAGGCACGGAGGACACGGAGGTGCACGTATCGAAGTATCGGGGTTTAATCCCCTCCCCTTGCGGCCTGTCCTGAGCTTGCCGAAGGGGAGGGGAACATAAGGGGAGGGGGCACTACCTTCATTGTTTGTCACGCCTGCCACGCCAGGGGGTGGTTGGACGTTGGACGTTGGACCCTGGCCGAAGGCCAGCCGGACTCCACATTTAGTCGTGGCAGGACTCCAGCCAAAGCCTGGCCGGGGAATCCAAGGATAGTGCATTCAAGCCCTGTAATCCCTCACATTTAACGCCTTCCACCTCAGCATGGGGTGAGAGGATATCTTTGTTATTAATTCAGCGTCATCGGTCAACAGCTCCGGCTTGATTTCCCCCTGATCATTGAGAGAGTCAAGAAATTCCATCTCGTTGTCATTGAATGGAAGCACCAGGGTTAATCTTTTACGGCAGTTGGAGCACAATTCCTCGGCCCAGGCATCAAGGTCATCTATCCTGTCCACTTCCGAACTTCGCAGGACAGGCAGGAGTTGATTCCTGAGTTCTTCAGTTCCGAAGGCTATTTTATCGACTGTCACCTGCCGGAAGTCGACGCGGGACATCCCGGCGTAGGCTGTAAATATCGGTCGCAGCACAGCCGGGTTCAGCATCCCTGAATTCAATAAAGCGTGAGCGTCATATATATCCCGGCTGGCGCTCCGGGTAAGCAGGGCGGAAAACTTTCCAGCGGCCAGTTCATGAATGTCGAGGACAGGGATGGACGTTGCGACATTCCCGGCCACTTCAGATGAATTCCGCATTGATACCGGTACCAGCGGAATGCGAAGCGTGTATACGATATCAACCTCCAGATTCCCGCCCACCCGATTGCTGGTTTCATACCGGAGCCGCCATTTGCCACCTGCATGTTCTGTAGGCACTCTTGCAATTTGCAGGTTTTCTCTTCGGCAGATCCCTTCGATGGCCTTTTCAATTTTGGGTCGCTCTGAGAGCATGGTGTCTCTGTCCACATTCTCAATGTAGTTGAGGTCGATGTCGACTGAGAGCCTTGGTATGTCGAAAATGAAAAGATTCAGTGCAGTACCACCCTTGAGTGCAAATCTTCCTGTTAGATGCGGATGTTCTTGAAAACCGTTCAGTAAAGAAATAAGGCGCATTACCTTCTCGACGACTTCAGCACGGAAACCACTCTTAGTGCAGTAGCGGTTCAGAATTTCAGTATCAATCTGCACCTATCCCTCCTCTAGCCATGGCATATCTATATAGGACTTGGGCAGTACGAGGTTCCATCGTGCAGAAAGCTTGTTAGGGCTGCTTTTTGCCTTTCCAACGTAGTGAGGCTGTTTTGGCCTCAGTTCCTCCAACTGATTCAGGTTCAATTCGTCGATAGCCAGATGATCGCGCAAGCGCTCCATACAGTATCCCACTTTTGCGGCTGTGGTCGAGTTCCCAAGGATTTGAACGTAGGAAACAACCTCGTCCATGCGGAGGAATCCAGTGGATTCCAGAAAATGCCAGGCTTCTTCAAAACCACCAGCCAGATCCAGACGATCCAGTAGATCAACGGATGTTCTTTCCAGAGAAGTAACGGAGACGCTGACAGAGCCTCGTATCATTTGCTCAACACCAAATAATTGATTCTTGCTTTCGCGAAGGGGTTTTGGCAGAAGAACAGGCCTGAACCGCATTTGCCGGAAGGTCCAGGGACGCGATACTCGCGAGGTCAGATACTGATATTCATGAAATATTGAATAGGCTTTCCCATGAAACTCTGCCGCCGTGTGGTATGCCAGAACTGCGTCGGGAGTTGCCTTTCCCGCTATCAGAAATGGATCGACTTGGGCGTTTTCCGGATGAACGTCCACTGGTACTGTGGCGTACAAGCCGCGGCGTATTCGCAGGATACGGCCACGGGATTCCTGCTGCGCGAGTATGTTTTTCCGGGTCGCCGGGCTTTCGGATCCTCTTTCCTTTTGAAAAGAGCGAAAATCCTCGACCGAGAAAACAGGTTGTTTGGCAAGGAAACTTTGAAATGCGGACATTACTTGCTCCTGTTAGTATTTAGTACTATAAAATATAGTACTATTTGCGAATAAATTCAAGTATTGTTATGTTTGCCAATCATCTTACACTTACATAACTTGATACTATTTGCAGAAAGCACCACAAAATGTAGCCCTATGAGCAAACAGGTTCAAGTGAAATGGTGTCACCTTTTAGGTATTGGAGTATGGGGGTGTGGGGGTGATTGACCCGTAACGAAGTAACGGCGTGCCGGGGTATCGGCGAAGAGCATTAGACACGTTACTCATCACGCATCACGGGTTACCAATCACCAATCACTAATCACCAATTACTTATCACGCATTACTCATCACGCATTACGCATCACGTGTTACGGATTACTAATCACCAATCACTAATTACCAATCACCAATTACTCATCACGCATTACACGTCACGCATCACGATCTTGGACATTGCCTGCCCTGAGCGTGGCTTTGTTAGTCGAAGGGGATCTTGGATCCCGGCCATAGGCCGGCAATCCTATTGATTCCCCCCCGACATATATGCAAGTATTACTACTCTTTGGGTGCAAACGTCTTTCAGGGGTCCGTCATGACACATATTTTTCCGCTCTTTCGTGCAACCAGCATTTTTCTGTTACTGCTCCTATGTATTTCCGTGCCGTCTGCTGCAGCCGAGGAGCTCACACCCGAGCAGGTCCTGTCGAGCCTGGTTAAGATCACTGTTCAGTCAAATCCAGTGGACCTGTTTTCCCCGTGGCAGAATATAGGCGTGAGAGGATTCCAGGGTTCCGGTGTCATCATTGATGGCAACCGCATCCTGACGGCGGCCCATGTGATCGAAGACGCGGTTTCCATCGAAGTCAAACGGCAGGGCCAGACCCGCAAGTACGAGGCAGAGGTCTCGATCATCGGCGATGAATGTGATCTGGCCATCCTGACAGTGGACGAGCCGATATTCTTCAAGGATGCTGTTCCCATGCCTCTCGGGAAAACTCCGAAAATAGAGGATGCTGTTAAGGCATATGGATTTCCCGAGGGGGGAGATTCTGTTTCAGCTACTTCCGGAATAGTTTCTCGAATTGAGCTCTCGATCTACACACACTCCTGGAGGCGGCTACTGATAGCCCAGATCGATGCGGCCATTAACGATGGTAACAGCGGAGGGCCGGTCGTGTCTGAGGGAAAATTGGCCGGAATAGCGATGCAAGCCCTGCAGGAGGCCGAGAATATCGGTTATATAGTTCCAGTAGCTGTCATCGATCACTTTCTGGAGGATGTGGAGGACGGTAAATTCGACGGATTCCCCAGGATGGGAGTAGCGGTCCAATCAGTTGAGAACAAAGCCCAGCGAGTGCAGTATGGCCTTACCGAAGAGGAAACCGGGGTTCTGGTTACATCTATAGGTTTTGGAAGCTCCGTACACGGTGTCCTGGAAAAAGAGGATGTCCTGCTTGAAATCAATGGCGTGGTTATAGCTGAAGACAGGACAGTTCAGGTTGATGGCATTGGCCGGGTAGGCCTCAGCTACATAGTTCAATCCATGCAGGTGGGAGAAACAGTATCCCTAAGAATCCTGAGAAATGGAAAAAGGTTAGTCCGAAAGGTAAAGCTGAAAAATACCCCAGAGCTTGTTCCCGGCAACTTTGACAAGAACAATAAGACTTACTTCATTATTGGCGGGCTGGTATTTCAACCTGCGACCATCATGTACAATTTCTTTTCCGAGTATGACAGCCACGAGTTCAATTGGAATACCCTGGAAATGTCCCACTACACCTACTTTCACAACCAGCGAACTGAAAAGCGGGATCAACTCATCCTGCTCTCCAAGGTCCTTCCCGCTTCTGTCAACCGTGGATATCACGATTTGAGTCCAATGATCGTATCGTCGGTTCAGGACCAGTTTCCCAGGGATATGAAGCATCTGGTGAGAATAATAGAGAAATCCCGGGAACCGCACCTGAAACTGATCGTGGAAACCGGGGAGGTTGTCATCATAGATCTTGAAAGGGCGCGGAAGGAGCAAAATAAGATCCTGAAAATGCACAACATCCCTGCTGACAGGTCTGAGGATCTGAAGTAATTCAGAAGTTGTTCACAGAATTTAACTGTTTAAGTTTAAAGAGGGAGTATTGACAGATGGAAAGCGCAGAACGCAGAGTACGGGGAACATTTAATGTAATAGACGCCAGAACTGGGGAAATCCTCGGGTCATACTTCAATGACGAGGGATACTGCGCCATAGATACTGATGTCATCAGGAAGGAACTTCCACAATTCAAAGAAAATGTACGCATTGTCAAGGTCAACTGGCCCAATTACGATGAGGTTGAGGTCTTTGTCGAACCTGATGATGCGTCATCCATCGTATCAGTCGATAAGAGGTCAGCGCCCCCTGCCCTTCGCCCTAAGCCCTCTACTGTCGCAGGCAGAGTCACATACACCATCTACAACAACAGAAACGGCGAAAAACTGGGCAGCTACACACCAAGAGGAGAAGATTTAGTCCTGGACAAGCTCGCCCTGATAAACACCCTCCATCAGTATGTAAAAAAGTCACTTCGAATCATAAAAGTAGAGCAGAAGAATCACAGAGAAGTGGATGTTTATATAAGAGGGAGAATAGAGACTAAGTAGATTTAATAGAAGGTTCAGCGGTGTAAAGAGTTCTAGCCAGCAAAACGTTGAATCAGAGCCACACTTGTTATATAATTCACTTTTGTTTTATCCAGACTGGGGGGCGGTGGGGAATAAACATCTAAGATAGCTGCATCATGCCACCATTCCCGGGAGGAAGAGGCGGTTTTTGTTGTTATGCTCGCAAATGATAGGCTGAGCTACATATTCTTTAGCGAAGTCACGCCAACGGCGTGATTAAAAGGCGAGATACGATCCTAAGTTTTTTAAAAGTGAGCAATCGAGCAAATAGGTACATTGATGTAAGGAGATGAAAGTTGGCCAAGAAAAGATCAAGCAGAATAATTGACAAAACACCGCCTACCCACACAGATATTTTATCTGATGCAGGGCTGACTATTGATGACATTAAGATTCTTGAGAATCGTGGTAAAAGAGCTGGTTTTAAAGATCTAAAATCATATCTTTTCCATTTGTCCGCGCAATCTCACACTCCCCCACAAAGCAATACCTCAGAAGAACCGTTATTAGTTCCCCAACCAATCTTAGAATTTAAAACTCGGCTAGGTGAAACTTATTGTGGGGATTCCTTGGGTCTCATGCAGTCGATGAAAACAAGAAGTGTGGATCTGATAATGACTAGTCCCCCATTCGGATTAGTGAGAAAAAAGTCTTACGGGAATGAAGATGCGGATAAATATGTAGAGTGGTTTCGTCCCTTTGCGGAGCAATTCCACAGAATCATTAAAAAGAACGGAAGCCTAGTTATTGATATTGGATCTGCCTGGAAAAAAGGATATCCTACAAAAAGCCTTTACCACTTCGAGCTGCTCGTCATGCTTTGTAGAGAGTTTGGGTTCCACCTTGCCCAGGATATTTATTGGTGGAATCCAGCAAAATTGCCTACACCTGCTGAATGGGTAAACGTTAGAAGAATTCGGTTGAAGGATGCGATGAATTATATATGGTGGCTATCACCTTCCCCGTTCCCAAAGGCAAATAACAAAAGAGTCTTGCAGCCCTATTCGGGCAGCATGGAAAGCCTGCTTAAAAATGGGTATAAAGCAAAACTTCGGCCGAGTGGCCATGATATCTCTGAAAAGTTCAAGAGGGACAACAAGGGATCCATTCCGCCAAACCTCCTTGCGTTGGCAAATACTTCAAGTAACGATGCCTATCAAAGGTATTGTCGCGAGAACAATTTCGTAGAACACCCTGCTAGATTCCCAATAACGATCCCAAAATTTTTCATAAAAATGCTGACAAACAGGAAGAACCTTATTCTGGATCCTTTTGCAGGGAGTTGTGCAACGGGACAAGCTGCCGAAGAGGAAGGAAGAAAGTGGATCTGTTGTGAAATGAACAAGGATTATCTTCTTGGTGCTAAAGGACGCTTTATTGATGATGAGAAAAACGTCAACGGAAAAACCAAGAATGGAAAACCTAAACCATATTTGATTTACCCCCCTCTTATGCACGAAATTGATGAACGCAATGTGAAGCTGGATCCAAAGGGTGGCGAAAAGAGATTAAAGGACAAGTAATAATGACAAATACGTTGCCTGTCTCAGAACTACATAAGAGGTTTCTAGCGCGCCTTAATAATGGTGATGTTTTAAGCCATTCCTGCATTGAGACAAAACCTATTGAAATAGACATGGTGCCGCCACTGCCCACGAAAGTTAGGTTGTACATGTACAATGCAACCAAACCTCCTGGCGGTAGAACTGTTGGTGAACACAAAATCCAACTTATTGTACCGGGTCAACAGCGTGGGGAGAGAGCTAATTTTGACAGCTCTGAGGGTAGGATTGTTCTTCTAGCAGGATATGAGCCGATTCATAGTTTGTTCATTTTTTGGGACGGTACGATGTACCCTCATTTTTCTTACTCGATGAATGCTCAGGTTATGCCCGAAACAATCTATCGGGGTTTTGCTCATGGGATCGCATCCCAGGAGAGAGCAAGAAAGGGCTTCGGTAAAGAAATGATAGTCGTATGTGAAGGGTCTCGGCTTAAAGATGGGCTGATATTGAGAATGAATCTAACAAGAAAGCGTTTATTGGGTAATGACTAAGCCTTCTCTTTCAACATTAGAGGTGCTTCCTACCTACAAAAAGGGGAGAAACGATATAGCAAAGGACTTTTACCTTCCATGCATGGATCTTTGTGCTCGGTACGACAGAGCGGTAGGTTATTTTAGCAGTGCGGTGTATATGATTTCTTGGCCCTCGATGAAAGATTTTGTGGAAAGAGGGTGCACCATGAGGCTTGTGTGCTCGCCAGCATTAGATCGCGATGATATCGAAGCTTTAAATAGAGGATATGAAGCGAAGTTTGAGGAAAAGATGGTCGAAGCTTACAAAAACGACTTTTCGAAAATGCTTAAATCACCGTCTTTGGGCAAGCCAGCAGAAGCACTAGCAGCACTTGTAGCCATGGGTGTAGTCGATGTGAGAATCGCTTATATGGAAAAAGGCGTAGACCAGCGGATCAAAAAGATATTCCACGAAAAAATTGGCATCTTCTATGGGTATGATGACAGCATGGTAGTTTTTAAGGGGTCTATGAATGAAACATGGAATGCGTTGTCCCCTGATGGAAACCAGGAATCTGTGGACGCAAATATCAGCTGGGGAGAGGCTAGGGAACGCCAAAGAGTGGCTGAGGAATTGGAGGATTTTCAGCAAGTCTGGAATGGTACATACCCAAGGGTTATTACAAGAGAAATACCAGATGCTGCAATGGAAGATATCAGAGAGATAGGTAATAGAGCTAATTGGCCTGAATTGATAGATGAAATTTGTGATGAAATAGAAATCACACAATCGTTTAAATCTAAACCTGTAACAGATCCAAGAGTGTTGAGGGGCCACCAAAGCAGTGCTTTGCTCGACTGGAAGAAAAAAGGCTTTAGGGGGATTCTTAAACATGCAACAGGGAGTGGAAAAACATTCACAGCTTTAAACGCTATCAGGGAGTCAGTGAGCGCTGGAGATATTCCAATAGTAGTTGTGCCTAGTGATCTTCTTTTAAAACAGTGGGAAGGAGAACTTAAGGAATTCTTCAGTGACACAGATCCAACACTCCTATTGTGCGGCGGTGGGAATCAACGTTGGAGAAAAGACGGTCTCCTTGGCCCGTATTCGAAGGAAAATGCAAACACCATAGAGAACCCCAGGATTATTTTAACCACAATACAAACTGCATCAGATAAGGTTTTCGGTGACAGTATAAGACAGGGCGGCCACATTTTCTTGGTGGTGGATGAAGTTCACAGAATAGGCAGCACTAAAAACAGTCAGATTCTCAAATGGGATACTGGAAGAAGACTTGGGCTAAGCGCAACCCCTGAAAGGTACGATGATCCAATTGGAACAGGTAAAATAATGGCCTATTTTGAACGTATTCTTAAGCCAGAATACACCTTGGGAGATGCTATTAAGGACGATGTACTGACACCTTACTTCTACTATCCCACAACCGTAACATTGACCGAGGAAGAACAAGAACAATGGAACAGGATGACCACTCAAGTTAAACAATTGTACGCACAAATTCAGGGTGCAAAACCTGGGGTAGATACTTACTCCCTTTCTTTAAGGTATGCAAGGCTACTAATTAATAGGGCCAGGATTGCCAAGCAGGCGGCGGGGAAGATCCAAAATTCTGTTGAAGTTATATCGCACCGATATCAGGAAGGCAGCCGATGGATAGTATATTGTGATGATTCGGACCAGTTGCGTGCGGTGACCGACAGTTTGAGAAGTGCGTTAGGATCTGAAACAAAGGTTTTAGAATATTTCACAGATATGGAAGGGGACCGGGCGGCGACATTAAGATTCTTTGAAAATGTAGGGGGAATTCTTGTCTCTATCCGTTGTTTGGACGAAGGGGTTGATATACCATCTGTCAGTCATGCCTTAATTCTGGCCTCATCAAAAAACCCCAGGGAGTTTATTCAGAGGAGGGGCAGGATCCTCAGAAAGTATAAGGGTAAATCAATTTCTCATCTCCATGACGTTATAGTTTTACCTCGAGACCGAGATCCTGATGATGACAATACTATGCTAGAGGGTGAGCTCTCTAGGGCAATTGAATTTGGGAGGGGAGCTGAAAACCCGGCTTGTGTTACGGAACTCGAACGAATTGCCAATTCGTTTAGTGTCGATATTTTAACTGGGGCCGAGAAAGGATTTGAAGACGATGGCGAAGAAAACGAGGAAGATTAAATGGCAGACATAAAAAATATCATTAAAACGGTCAAAACAATAGCTAAGAAGAACAAGTACGCTATCGACGAAGCCCTAATCGCGTCCCTGCTTACAGCAGAAGCTGATTTCATTGACCAGCCGGATCTGGCATATAAGCGCTTTTCGAAGCTTGTCGAAGAAACACTCGCAAGAAAGGAATAACAAGTGCTACGGATCACCTATTTAGAAACAACCAATTTTGGTCCTTTTAAAGGAACACAAAAGGTGAATTTTTCTAAAAAGCCCGGTGTTGTGACCGTCTATGGTGAAAACATGAGGGGAAAGACTTCCTTCCTTAATGCAATTCGTTTTGCTCTTTATGGGAAGGTTATCGCCAGGGAGTCACTTGAAACATCCTTACATCTTGTAGGCAATTGGGAAAAGGCCGAGGAGGGCGAATATGGCTTTTCCGTGAAGCTTGGGTTCGAGCATGATGGTACCAAGTACGAGCTTATCCGTGCTGTCAAACCAAAAAGTGGTGTGTCGGAACCCAAAACCGATGCTGATTACGATATGGAAGTATTCTTGAATAAAGGAGGATCTCCATTAACTGTCGAAGAAAGTGAAATCGAGCTGTCCAGGGTTTTGCCAGAACAAGTGTCCAGATTTTTTCTTTTCGATGCTGAGTTGCTTCAAGATTATGAAGTGTTGTTACGGGACGAAAGTGAGATGGGCCCCAAAATAAGAGGAGCAATTGAAAGAATTCTAGGCATGCCCATTCTTATTAACGCTCGTAGAGATGCCACATCCATGACAGAAGCCGCTGGAAAAGAGGAATCAAAAGAGGCCCAGAAGGACCAGAAAACTCGAATTTTTGGGAATCTACTTCAGGATTTAGCCTCCCAAAAAGACGCGCTCAACGATGAGATGGCCGATCTTGAGGGAAAATTAAAAAAATCAAGAAGGGAGAAAACCTCCCTTGAAAGCCATCTAAAGGATTTCATCAAGGCTCAAGCACTTATTCAGGAAATGATAGAAAGCGAAAAGAAGATTGCATCTATTGAAGAGAAGATTCTAGAAAAATATGAAAAGTTGCGAGAGTCGATGTCTGAAGTTTGGTTGAGTAATTTATCAGATAAAATCATTGAGCTACGAAAACGAATTCGCAATGAATATGAATCTAACAGGTTGGCACAGATGCGTGCCGAACTAGTGCAGAAAATTGACTCTTCAGGAAGTGCAGAATGTGTCGTATGTCTTAAGAAATCTAAAGGTAGTGACAAAGGTAGTTTAGAGGGAGCCGGCCTGGATTATGATCCCAAAGCTCTCGCTCAACTAAGCAGGGCCCAGGACATTTTGGATAACATCGAAATCCACGACAAAAGACAGCTGTTAGAAGAAATATTCGCCGATATCAGTGCAAAGCGAGTAGAAAAAAGTTCACTAATTGACCGCTGCGAAGAAATACGTGAAGACCTTAAAGATATTGATGATGACCATGTCAGGAAACTGGAAAGGCGACATGACGAGGTTGTCAAAGATATTGGAATTATCGAGAAAGGAATTGTTGAGCAGAGAAAGAAAATTAATGAAAAAGAACAAGCCATATCCAAGCTTCGAAAGGAACTAGAGCAATCTGGAAGTACAAATTTAAAGAAGTTCCAAGAAGTACGTAAATTCTGCGAAACACTCAAGGAGCTTTTTGAACAAGGCGTAGGGCTTTATCGGGACAAACTTAAATCAAGGATTGAAAAGGATGCGTCGATCCTTTTTAGAAGGTTGACCACTGAGCCTGACTATGAAGGTCTTGTCATAAATGAGAATTACGGTTTGACTATCAAGCATAAAAACGGGCAAACGATACAAGTGAGATCGGCGGGGGCAGAGCATATTGTCGCACTAGCGCTAGTTGGATCTCTTCAAATGAACGCACATCTCAAGGGCCCTATTATCATTGATTCACCATTTGGAAGACTCGATAGAGGGCATACCGAAAGAGTTTTAAAAACGCTGCCTGATATGGCAGACCAGGTGATATTCCTGGTTTATGAGGATGAACTCGATTCAACACTTGCTCGCGGTATTTTGAAAGGCAAACTTAATGCTGAGTATGAGATGAAGAGGGTTTCTTCCATGCATACCACTATTGAAAAGAAAGTAGACAATGGCTGATAAAACTCAATTTGGCCCCAATGATAATTCTCTAAAAGTCCTTGAAAGGTTAATGGACCAGGGAATATTTAAAGAAGAAAACCATGCTGCAAAATTCGCGATGTCTGTCGCGATAAAATCAGGCGTAAAACCTGATACCGAAAAAGGTGGCGGTGAAACTAAGTGGAACATTGGAGGCTTCGATAAGGAAGGCCACATAAGGGGGATTATTCAAGCGCTCTTTCCCCAAGTAGAAGAGCCTGTAAGGGCAATCGAATACTTTATCAATAAAGGCTTTGAGATTATTGATCAAAAAATTGGCCTTTCGACCTCCATTGATCCAATAGACCTTTTTATGATTGGGGAGGAAGAACAAAGCAAGTAACATTACGTTATAAAGAATTTTGCATTATAATGCCCAAGAAGAGATTAGTTATACTTTGAGGGAGTATTTTGGGAGTAATGGACTACTAGGTCTGACCCCTCGACTTCCTAGGTTAAAGGGCAAGATACGACCCTAAGGTTTTTTTCGCAGGAAGTAATGTTGTCGGATATATTGCTGAAAGACTCGAAAGGGAATGGATTAGCGTTGAAATTATAGAAGATTACGTAATTGGATCCGGTTTTAGGTTTAATGATATTGGCAAGAAATTGATTAGGAGATATTCATAATTACAATTTATAGTATCTTAAATATTTTCTTTTTAGCGTTCTTATGGAAACAGTGATATGACAAATAAATCTCAAACAACGAATTCAGATAATTCAGATGTGTATAGTAGGGCTATAAGTGCTATTTCGAATATGTTTTTAAAAACAATAGATGAATCTCCACCTCAAGTAAAATTACTAGCATGTATTTGTGGAGTTATTTTTTTCTTGTCACTTATAACGGCTGCTGCATTCAATGCTAGTAACCAATACAATTTTGCATTTTATTCTTATTTATCCACATTATTCTTTTTTGCAATATTTATCATAATCTTTCTTGGTTATCACAAGTCAAGTTTAAGGACAAATATTTATACTATTTGGACTAGACTAGTTCCTAGAATGCCTTATTCAGAAAATTCCATGAAAATTCTTTCTGAAGAGCTAAATAATATTCGCAACGAAGCATTTATGTTTTTATCTTGTAATACGGAAAATAATACTATAGACCAAGAAAATATTCGGGCTAATGTTTTTTTACCTGATTACACCGCGGCAGAACCTGGAGATGTGTGCACTTTACATATGCCACACCTATTAAAGGTGAACATGGAGGGGCATCCAGATGAAAACATTAAATTCAGACCAAGACAGGGGATTACCGGTCAAGTGTTTATAACAGAAGAAAGTAGTTTCGTTAAAACAAAAACAGATGATGCTGGTGTCAGTGTGTTTGATGGTAGTTATGAGTTGACTGAAAACCAAGAGGAACAGGTTCATCCAAGATTAAGGTGGATTGTTTCAATTCCAATAAGAATAAAAAATAATGAGCATAGACGGGCAGCAGGTGTTCTTAATATAGATGGTCTTGATTGTAATTTTTCAGATGATATTTTAAACATGCTCGGATACATTTTACTTGAGAAAACAGCGGGGTTTGCTGACAAATTGAGTGTTTTGCCTGTTGTGAAAACGATTATAGGGTGGGAAGGTGGATAGTATGAGTGATAAATATTATGGAACTGAAAAAGTAAAAAAAGTTGTTATTAAGCAAAATCTTTTAGAAGAAGTAATTAAGTACAGATTACAGCAAATACATAATGAGGAAACTTCGTCTGAAGCAAATGAAAATGATTATTTAACAGAACCTCTTAAGATAGATGTAAAAACAATTCAAGTCATGGTTGAAAAACTTAAACAAGCTATTGAGGAATACTCTGTTGATGAATTTAAAGAAGCAATAGCAGATAGCGCTGATGGTAAAATAGAAGTTGAATAAAATAGCTATATGCATCGATATAGATAATGTTATTTGTGATACTGACTCTATTATAAGAAATATAATTCATGAATACACGCAGGGCAGGGTGACACTTGAATATAGTGACATTACAAATTTTGATTATTATATGTGTACCGACTCGAACAACAATTACATTACAGTAGATGAATGGATAGAAGTACATGAGTTATTCATTGAAAATAAAAACATTACTAGCATAATTACATATGAAAATATTAAAGAACATTTTGCGCAATTATATAGTATTGCCAATCTAAGTTTAGTTACTTCACGTCCACCAAGTACTATGGATGCTACCAAAAGCTGGCTTGCCGAGAATGAGATTGTTCATCATGAAATACACTTTTTGGAGTTAGGAATGAAACACAAAGCAGATTTACGATACCATTTCTCCATCGAGGACCACTACCCTCAAGCTAAGCAATTTGCATTAAATGGCACTATGTCAATACTTATGAAACATCCATGGAACGAAAATAAGCAGGAGATAGAAAACCTTTTATGGGCTGAAAATTGGGATGAAATATCTAATATTATTTTATCTAACTATTGACGGTCTAATAAATTGTGTTGTTACTCAAATTAAACATAATTCTATGGCTTGATTATTTGGTTATTTGTTTAATATCTGCCTCACAACCTTTGAATGTCACATAAATCCTTTTTTTATTATGGAAACCCTCAGTGTTTAAGCTGTCAAAACTCTAGGTCATATCTTACCTTTTAACCTTTTGTAGTCCTACTGTTAGCAACAAATTAAATTGTCCGGTTCTGTAGCAAATTAACTGTCCGCTTTTATTTTCGTTCCCAAAGCCGTTTTAGGAGTGCAAGCGGACTATG
>SDBU01001408.1_pt1 | contig 34354 bp, 24 predicted proteins | sample 2277071 | NCBI WGS metagenome assembly SDBU01 (sample SAMN10397929, study PRJNA504765) | marine sediment metagenome | isolation source: marine sediment core GS08_GC12, 126 cmbsf | place: Arctic Ocean: Gakkel Ridge, Loki's castle | collected 2008 | reverse complement strand
CCAAAAGATTCTGGGATAACTTTCAACTTATTCTTGCTTAAATTTAAAATTCCTAAGTTCACAAGAGAACCAAACGATTCTGGAATTTCTCGTATCATATTTTCAGTCAAATATATCTCGTTTAAATTCTTGAGATTTTCTATTGAATCGGGGATCACTTGTAACCCACACCGATTTAAAGCTAATTTGGATATGAAATTCCCTTCAATTGTGAATCCCATAAGGGATGTATTATCTAAAATGTCAATTCGCTTGAATCGATTAACGATTAAAATCTTTGAGTTGTGAATGTTCTCATTTATTAAATCCAAGCAAGTTAATAACTCGAAATTGTGCATTACCTTCCCATAACTGCTTTTGAAGTCTTTAGCAATTTCTTTCTTGAAATATTCCATCAAAACATCCGATTCTTCCTTGTTAAAATACTCAAGATAATTTTCTTCAATTAAATATTTACTAACCGTAGTATGTCCCCCCGTCATTCGTTCTGCGATTTCATCCTTGAAAATCATCCTAGCAATTGGATCTCCGACATCTGTTAATCTTTTAAGTAATGGAAATGATAAATTACTGTGAAGTAAGCGTGTATCGTACCCATGTTCAAACCATGTTTGTAGGTTTGAGCAATGTCCCCAAAATTCCGCTTCAGCTGATAGATTTCTCGGTTTTCTTTTTTCTTCTAAGGAATGATCAAGTTTTTCGCTAAGTTCATCGATTGACAAGATGTTCTTGAATTCTTTAATATTCTCAATTGGAATTTCAATTAGAAGATATTTACACTGTAAAAACTCTTTACCCTTAATGTAGATGATTGTTTTGCCTTTTTTAAGCTTGAGAGTAATATATTCGTTAATCCGGAATTCTGAAATAGGATCATCCTTAGGTTTAACCTTACCAACAACGGATTTTTTTAACCTTTTTCCGCATTTATGACAAAAATTATATGAGAATTTATTCTGAAAACCGCAATTTGGACAGTATTTCATTTCTTTTCTTTGATTTAATAGGGGTAAATTTTTGTAACAATAGAAAATATTTAATAATTTAACTCTTCCCTTTAAATAAACGATGCACCATATTTAATCTGATTTTATTGTTTTAAAATGCTAATTGAAATACTATTTAATCTTAGTTTAATTTGGATAATGTAATCCATAAGATATAGCTAAAATGCCGAGAGTTTCAAACTTCGTGTTTTAGAATAAGGGAGATATTAATATGGTAGATGTAATTGCTATTGGAGAATTGTTGATAGATATGATTGCAGATGTACCTGGTCAACCTTTAGAGTTGCAGACTAGTTTTAAAAGGTTTGCAGGTGGCGCTCCAGCTAACTTCGTAGTGGGAGTTCAACGATTAGGGATATCTACTGGACTAATTAGCAAGGTTGGTGATGATTTCTTTGGTCGATTCTTAATTAAAACCTTAAAAAATGAAGCGGTGGACATTAGTCAGATAAAAAAAACTAATAAATATAAAACAGCTCTGGCTTTTATTGGTTTAGATGAAGAAAAAACTCCCAGTTTTTCATTTTACAGATCTCCTTGTGCTGACATTATGCTAGATGAACAAGAAATCGAGGAAAATTATATCAAATCAGCCAAACTTTTAATGTGTGGAACAGTATCTATGGCTGATGAACCCGCCCGAAGTGCGATCTTTAAAGCAATTGAGTATGCTAAAAAGCATGGATTACAAGTAGCATGCGATCCTAATCTCCGAGAAGATTTATGGCATTTCAACGACCCAAGAGAGCATATTTTTAAGATTTTAAAGAATACAGATATTTTTTTACCCTCTATATCTGAAGCAGAATTTATTACAGGGGAAAAAGGAGAAAAAGCAATTGAAGCAATTTTGGGTTTAGGTCCATCAATCATAGGTATTACACACGGAGCAGGAGGTTCTACTATCCAAACTAAAGATGGAAAATTCTTCGCTCCTTCATACGAAGTTGATGTAGTCGACACTACTGGGGCAGGAGATGCTTATGCTGCAGGATTAATTACAGGATTACTTACAAATATACCTTTAGACAAAATTCCAAATTTTGCCAATGCAGTTTCAGCTTTAAAAATCACAAGAAAGGGTGCTATGAATAGCCCGAATCTGTCAGAGGTTAAAACCTTTATGAATTCATAAAATTTGTAATCTTCAATAATGTGGATCTATTAATCATATTATCAAATCGAAAAAGTTATCAAAAAAATATTTGTAGGTAGCTAAAATGTCAGAAAAATCAAAAAAGTGGATAAATTGGGAGGAGTTAAAAGGTCTGAGTGATGGTCAAATTAAGGAAAAAGCAAAGCAAATTCTTTCCATAATGACTCTGGAGGAAAAAATACATCAGATGGCGGGAGATGATACATTAACCGAAGGTGGTCCAAAAATGCAAAAGAGATATAATGCTGAACCTATCCCTGCTGGAGAAGATAAAAAACTTGGAATTCCCGGTATCCTTTTTTCTGATGGACCGAGGGGGTGTGTTATAGGAAGTTCTACTTGTTTTCCTGTTTCTATGGCAAGAGGAGCATCATGGGATTTAGAATTAGAGGAGAAAATTGGGGAAGTAATAGGAATTGAAGCAAAATCTCACGGAGCCAATTACTTTGGCGGTGTCTGTATTAACTTGTTGAGACATCCTGCATGGGGAAGAGCCCAAGAAACATATGGGGAAGATACATATCACCTTGGAGCATTTGGTGTAGCACTCTTAAAGGGTGTTCAAAAACATATTATGGCATGTGCTAAACATTATGCATGTAACAGTATAGAAAATACAAGATTTGAAGTAGATGTATCTATAGATGAAAGAACCTTAAGAGAGGTTTACCTTCCACATTTTAAGAAGTGTGTTGATGCTGGTGTAGCTTCTATCATGAATGCTTATAATAAAGTAAATGGTAAATATTGTGGTCATAATCCTCACCTTTTACTCGACATTTTAAAAGATGATTGGAATTTCAAAGGATTTGTTATTACTGATTTTGTCTGGGGTATTCGAAATGGGGCTCTTGCGGTAGAGGCCGGTGTTGATATTGAGATGCCTTTCCAATGGCGAATGGCTCCTAATAAGTTGAAAGGGTATTTAAAAAATGGAAGAATTTCTGAAGAGCAAATTGATGAAGCAGTCTTAAGAATACTAAGGCAAAAAATTAAGTTCGCACATAAAGGGGATCCTAAGTTTTATAATAAGGAAAAAATTGCCTGTAAGGAACACACCGAAATAACCCTAGAAACAGCAAGAAAGAGTATTGTCCTTTTAAAGAATGAAGATTCATTATTACCTCTTAATAGAAATGAAATAAAAAAAATTATGATTTTTGGGGAGTTAGCAAGCACACCTAATATTGGAGATCATGGAAGTAGTAGAGTTTACCCTCCATATGTAATAACTCCACTTGAAGGTATAAAAAATATTGTGGGAAATACAATCAATATAATATTCAATGAAGGAAAGGATCTTGAGATTGTTAAAAAATTAGCCAATAACTCAGATGTATCTATTATTGTTGCAGGGTATGGTCACCAAGATGAGGGAGAAGGATCGGGAACCAGAGAACGTACAGGAGATCGAAAATCATTAAGATTACATGAAAAAGATGAAAAACTAATATTGGCAGCAGCTTCAGTAAATGAGAATTGTATTGTAGTTCTAGAAGGAGGAGGTCCCATCATTACAGAATCCTGGAGGAATAAAATTTCCGCAATTTTGATGTCATGGTATCCCGGAATGGAAGGTGGAACGGCACTTGGGGAAATATTATTTGGTGATATTAATCCTAGTGCTAAACTTCCTGCTGTATTTCCAAAATCTGAAGATCAACTTCCCTACTTCGATGCAACTACGACCTCTATTGAATATGGATATTATCATGGATATAAATTAATGGATAAAGAAGGATACGATCCGGCTTTCCCTTTTGGTTATGGCTTAAGCTATACAACGTATTCATATGACAATCTCAGAATTGATAAAAATTCAATGAACTCTGATGGTGAAATTCAAATAAGCATTGATGTATCCAATACTGGCAATATGGAAGGTGAAGAAATTGTACAAATGTATATTGGATATAAAAATCCGTCAATAGATCGACCTGTTAAGGATCTTAAGGGTTTTACTAAAGTTTTACTCACTCCAGGTGAAATGAAAACTCTTAATTTGAATTTAAAAGCAAAGGATCTGGCATATTATGATATAAATAAGAATGAATGGGTTATAGAAAAAATTGAATATATTGTATATGTTGGACCCTCTTCACTCAAGGAAGATCTCCTGGCAACAACATTTAATGTCTCATAATTATTAGTTCATTGAAAAGTAATTTGGATCACATAAAAGCTGAAATATAAATATTCAATTAATCTTTTAATTTTTAATTCTCAGGCTAAAAAATAAAAATTTTTAGCTAAAAAACACTGTTTGTTGCATATGGTTTATTCTGATAATGATTGGAAAGATGTTACTCCTCATATTCCCCCTGGATATGATAAAACAAAGTATAATATAGTATTTGATCATCATTCACACACGAAATTCAGTGATGGAGTTCTTACGATTAAACAAAATGTGGAGTGGCATATAGCATTGGGATATAATGCAATAGTATTAACAGATCATAACAATATGCATCATTTAAAAGAAATTGATAATGTTCGAGAGGAATACGCCGAGAAAGGGTTTTTAATTTTAAGTGGAATTGAGTGGACTACCAATAAAATTCATTTAAATTTGTTAGGCCTCTCAAAGTGGGAAGGTAGGATCTCTTACAAAACTACTGAAGATCGTATTATTGAAACAATAAAAAAAGCTCAAGATCTAGGTGCTATTGTGGTCTGTGATCATATCCCATGGAGCTTGTATGAATTTAATATGAAAGAGCATCCATCTCGTGAAGCTTTATCGGAGTGGGGGATAGATTATATTGAGATTGTTAATGACGATTCAAAACCTGAAAATGTGTATGATCATGAGTCTTATGATTTTATTATTAAACATAATAGTGAGATAGGTATGATTACCGGCACAGATATGCATACTCCAGATGGTTTAGCCGGTGGAGGTGTCCATGGATGGACTTTAATGAATATTAAAGAATTTAATCAGGATGCTTTAATGAATGAATTAAGAAAGAAACAAACTGATATTATTTACTCCAAAATCCCTTATTTGGATCCCGGGATTCATAAATAAAAAATAATTTAATATTTATACTTTTTTAATGAAGAGAAATTGGATAATCTACTTTAAATGTTCTTTGTTGCTTTACTTAAGACTTATTAACTCAATAAAATGCAAAATAATAACTTATAAAAATTCTCCAACAAAAACTTTAAAGGGATTATGAGTCATGGCTGTTTTTTAGTTAAATTATAACATAAACATTTAATTAACGTAATTAAGTTGGATTGTTAAGATAATTTGAAATTAAAATAATAGATGATGTAAAATGAGTCTTGAATGTAATAATTGTGGAAGAAAAATAGAGACGGTATCTCAACAATGTGGTCAAAGTACTACTATTAATATTGAAACCAACAAAATGGAATGTGATATGGGAAGATGCGGAGTAATTTCATTTGATAAAATTCTATGTGAAAATTGTTGTATCAATAGTAGTATAATGGAAATATTCTATGGATTTGAGCGTTTATCGAAAAGTAATCTAGAATTTCGTGAAGAACTAGATGAATTAAAAACAACTGTAATTCAGATTAAATTAGAAAATCCAGATTTTGCATATTGGGTAGAATTTGGGTCTGGCAAATTTAAAGTTGGGAAAGGTGAAACAACCAGAGCGACAATTAATTTTAGCAGCTCTCAAAAAATCTGGAGTGATATCCTTGCAGGAAGAAGTGTAAGTTTTATTGAATTTTTCAAGGGTAATCTTAAAATCGAAGGAGATCTTCAATATGCTGTTGTATATCTTGATCTACTTGAGTTAGCTTCAGAAATTAATCAAGAAGTTGGGGTGGTAAATAATGAGTAAAACTTTTGTGTGGGGTCATAGAGGGGCAGGTTTTAGAGATATCGAAAATTCGATGTCATCATTTAAGAAAGCAGTTGATATGGGTGTTGATGGTATTAAAACTGAAGCTCAATTATCTAAAGATGGCGAAATATTTTTGTGTTTTCAACAAAGTCTAAGAAAAAATGGAGAGTATATACCCATTCAGGATTTAGAGAGCAACGAAATTAGAACTTTACGATTAGATAATAATGAACCCATTCTAACTCTTCCTGAATTTTTCAGTGAATTTAAAAATCAGAATATTCGCTATAATTTTGATATCGGAGGTTCTGAGGTTGGCATAAGAATAATTGAAATAGCGAGAGAATTTAAAGTAATTGATAAAATTGAGTTAGCGAAAACTGCAACAAATGCTTCTCCCCTCCCTAAAATCTTTAGTAAAATTAGAGAATTCGATAAAAACGTAATTTTGATTAATTCTATTTTTCTAAAGCATGCAACCAACGAGAAAGAACATCTGGAATTAGAGAGTATGAGAGAGTTAAATATCCAAGGGATTAATGTGAAATATAATTTTGCTACCTTTGAATTATTTAAATTGGTAAAAGAAAATGGCTTTAAATTCTATGTGTGGGGCGTGCTTTTTAAGAGATCAATACAAAAATTCCTGAAGATGAATTATAAGGGACAATCAGTCGATGCTATGATGTCAAATTTTCCTGATAGATTAGTCAGATTAAGAAACGAAATTCAGAATAATTGAAAGAGTTTAATTAGAGGTGATAATTAATGCAGCCACTTATGGTGGTATTACTCTAATTATTGGGGCTATTTGTGTCTAGAGGAGATATTTTTTAAAAGGAAAGAAAAAAGATGAGACACTTTTTTAAGGAGACCATTTATACAGAAAAAATGCCTAAATAAGGTTATACTAAGAATTAACATTTTTTTAAAGGCTAACAAAATAAAATTTGTAAAAAATATAAAATAATATCGAAATTAATCTTCGTCCCAGTCTACGTCTACTACTTTCTTTTTTTTATCTTTTTCTGAATCCGAATCTTTCTTGTAAGAAGCTCCACCTGCACCAGTACCACCCATACCACCCGGGGGTGCTCCGCCCATTCCACCTGGAGGCATATCTCCCATCCCACTTGCAGCACGTTGGGCTTGGTCAGCAGCTTGTTGATATACTTGATCTTGGGCTTGCGTCTGATAAATTCTCTCGGAAAAACTATGCATTGATTTTTGTAGATTCTCAATTCCCAGTTTAATTCGACTAGTATCTTCAGTTTTAATATCCTCTTCTAAAGAAGCTAGTGCAGCTTCGATTTCGGCTTTTTCGTTTTCTTCAATCTTATCTTTATTTTCTTCTATTAATTTTCTTGTTTGGTAGATCATGGAATCAGCAGAATTTTTTATTTCAACTTGTTCTTTTAATTTCTTGTCTTCTTCTTCAAATTCCGAAGCAATATTCACTTTTTCTGCAATTTCTTCTGCAGTTAATCCTTGAGCTCCAGTAACTGTAATTCCAGTTTCTTTGCCTGTTCCCATATCTTTCGCGTTGACATGAACAATTCCATCAGCATCAATAGAGAATTTAACTTCTATTTGTGGAATACCTCTTTGAGCAGGTGGTATACCTGTCAAAGAGAACATACCTAAGGGGATATTATCCTTTGCCATTGCTCTTTCTCCTTGGAGAACATTTATAGTAACTGCTGGTTGATTATCAGCTGCTGTGCTAAAAATTTGGCTTTTCTCAGTAGGAATCGTTGTATTTCTTTCAATCAATTTTGTTGAGACACCACCAAGAGTTTCAACTCCTAATGAAAGAGGAGTAACATCTAATAATAAAATATCTTCAACATCCCCAGCTATAATACCAGCTTGAATAGAAGCACCAATCGCGACACATTCCATAGGATCTACCGAATGGTCGGGTTCTTTTCCAAAAAAGCTTTTAAATCTCTGTTGAACAGAAGGCATCCGCGTAGGTCCACCAACTAAAATAACCTTATCTACTTCGATTACAGGAATCTTGGCATCAGACACAGCCCTTCTCATTATTGGTTCAAGTCTTCTAAGTGTAGGTTCAATTAGTGATTCCAATTTTGCTCTAGTAAGTTCCATGGTTAAATGTAAGGGATTCCCTTCTTTCTGTGAAATATATGGTAAGTTGATAGTGGTTGATAAAGTTGTTGATAACTCGATTTTTGCTTTTTCCCCTGCATCTTTAATCCGTATCCATGCTTTACTGTCTCCTTTCAAATCAATTCCTTCTTTTCCTTTAAAATCCGCAATGACCCAATCAATTATGGCATTATCCATATCTGTACCTCCGAGCTGAGTATCGCCCGCTGTCGACATTACTTCTACAACGCCTTCTCCATATTCCATAAGGGTTATATCGAATGTACCCCCGCCCAAATCGAGAACACAGATTTTCAACAACTTATCTTTTGTATCTCTATCAAGACCATAAGCTAAGCACGCAGCTGTGGGTTCATTAATCATTCTGACTACTTCCAATCCCGCGATTTCTCCAGCATTTTTGGTAGCAGTTCGTTGAGCGTCATTAAAATAAGCAGGAACAGTGATAACCGCTTTCTTTACTTCTTCTCCAATATATGCAGAAGCGTCATTTTTAATTTTTTTAAGAATCATAGCACTAATCTCTTCGGGCGAGAATTCTTGGGTCTTGTCTCCTACTTTTAATTTTGTTTTGAAAGATGTGCCCATTTTTCGCTTAATTGCTGTAATGGTCCCATCAGGATTAGATACTGCTTGTCGTCTTGCGGGTTCTCCAACGATTTTGCGACCACTCTCATCGAATGCTACATATGATGGAAATGCCTTTCCCCCAAGGGTTCTTCCCTCAGCTGCGGGGATAATTTCTGGTTGTCCTGTTGCACTTATAATAGCACAGGCAGAATTCGATGTTCCTAAGTCAATTCCTATAATTCGTTCGCGTTTTGTACGCTTTTCCTGCTTAGAATCATTTTCAGTTTTCTTTGGTTCTTCTTTTATTTCTTCTTCACTCATAGTTTAAACATCTCTTATACATAGAATCGTGAGTAATAATATATTTTTACTTAAATTTCTTAGAGTTTTTAGTAATTTAATAAATTTCTAAATCTATTATTTCTAATTAAATATTAATTAAAATAGAGTTAAAAATTTTATTTATAAAGATCTCAATATCACAAAAAATAAAATTGATAATCCATTTTAAATCATATATTTTTAGTTCATAATCACATAGGAATCAATATGACAGAAGATAATAACAATGATCCTAAAGAATCTCCTGCAGACGAGATAAAAGTGACTGCTGAGAGTGAAACAACAAGCGAAGAAGTCATTCCAGAAAATCAAACTTTATCTGAAAGTGAAGAAGAGAGCGTAGAAATAAAACAATTAGAAGAAAAAGAACACTATGAATTAGAATATTTTTCTAAAGATGAGGTATTAGAAAAAGTTAAAAATTTAGAAAAAGAACTTACTGAATTTAAAGACAACACTAAGAAACTTCAAAAAGAGAATGATGAAGCAAAAAACAAATATATGCATCTACAAGCAGAATTTGAGAATGCTCAAAAACGCTGGAACAAATCTCGAAAAAATTTGAGAATAGAATACACAGCTTCGGTATTGAAAAATTTCTTAGCAGTTTATGATTCATTTAAGAAAGCTCTTGGCGCGGAAAGCACCGAAGCTGAAAAACAACTCCTCACCAGTTTTTACGATCAGTTTATGAACGTATTCAAATCATACGATGCGAAACCAATTGAAGTTAAAATTAACGACTTATTTGATTATAGTTTACATGAAGCATTAACGTCAGTTGAAAAAGAAGATCTTCCTGAGAACAGCATTATAGAGATTATCCAAGATGGTTTTAAATATGGTAAAGAGGTCATACGTTATGCAAAAGTAATAGTTTCACTTAAACCAAAACCTCCACCTGAGCCTAAGCCTGAATCTGAACCAGAAGAAGCCGGTGAAGAGGAATCTGCTGAAGATGTAAAAGTTGAAGATACGTCTCTGCAAGAAGATAGACCTAAGGAAGAAACAAAAGAGAAGGAAAAAGTTAAAGAAAAGAGACATAAAAAACACAAAGAGGACAAAAAAGAGGAGGAATCTGCTGAAGAGGTAAAAATTGAAGATACATCTCCACAAGAAGATAGACCTAAGGAAGAAACAAAAGAGAAGAAAAAAGTTAAAGAAAAGAAACAGAAAAAACATAAAGAGGACAAAAAAGAGGAGAAATCTAGTTAATACTAGGTTATAGTTATTAATATACTGATTTTTTAAGAATTAAGCATAAAGACTTCGGTCGAAAGAGAAGATGTCCACGAAAATAGTAAATTAGAAATAATCCAAGATGGCTGGAAATACGGTAAAGAAGTTATTAGGTATACCAAAGTAATAATATCACGAAAACCTCAAACTCTTGAACCTGAACCAAAAGAAGAAGAAACTGAAGATTTAGATGAATACCTAAAATCACCTGAAGAAGAAAAAACCGAAAAACTCGACTTTGATCAAAAAAAAGATAGACAGAAAAAATCAAGAAAAGATAAAAAAGATTTCTTAAAATAATAATGCTTAGAATTAAACTAAATTTATTCTTGTATGTGTAATAAAAAAAAAAATAGTATTAAAAAAAATAGTTAGTTTTTTTGAGTAAAATTCAAAATTTTCTCAACTTTCTTTAGAAATCCTGCTCAAATTGATCCACTTTTCTTTTTTTAGTAACAAATGGCATCGATAATCGATTTTTTTTTGTCTTTTTGCTCTGTCCATTACCTGAATCTTTCCGTCCATTACCTGAGTTTTTCGATCTTCCATTTCCATTGTTACTTGAAACTTCCGCTAGCTGCTCTTTTAATTCTTCTGCCATTAATCCTAATTTGTTTGCTGTCGAATTGATTTCTTCCATTGAAGCAGTTTGTTGCTCAGTAGATGCACTTATGCCTTCTATTGCTCGAGAATTTTCTTCACCCGATGAGGTTACTCCTTTAATATCCACAGTTATATTTCCGATTAACTTAACAGATTTTTCAATTTTTAATGTGATTTCTTCTATTTTGTCAGCTGTTTCAATGACAGCGTTTTGTGATTGCTCAGCAAGTTTCCTCACCTCATCAGCTACAACAGCAAAACCTCGACCATGCTCACCAGCCCTACCTGCTTCTATGCTAGCGTTCAGTGCAAGTAAATTCGTTTGATCAGAAATACTTGTGATTAAATCCATTATTTTATTAATGTCTTTAGCTGATGCCATAACTTCATGTGAAAATTCACTAATTTCCTCTGCCATCTTATTAATTTCGATTAGTGAATCAACTTGGCTTTGCGTGTTTTGAGAAACTTCCTGGGTGGTAGAAGCAATTTCTTCGGAGGCGGCATTCACTTCATTTGAACTTGCTGCTAATTCAGTTGCTATATTCGAAACATTTACACTAACTTCTGAACTTGCACTTACAACTTTATCCAATTGTATGAATGGTTTTGTGAATCGTCGCGAGATCACGAACGCGAAAACAACTATGATGCTAACCGCAATTATCACAATCACGATTGAGATCCACATTAGATTTGTAGGTACTGTTAGCGCCTCTGACACATCTATTTCTGCGATTAACACCCATGGATTCCCTTCACTATTGATTTCAAGATACCGATAAGCTCCCATAACAGCGATTCCGCGATAATCGCTTTGCGAAGCTTTTTGTAAATCATTTTTCTTTTCTAAGGCCTCAATTATCCCTTCTGTGTTAACTTTTGCATCAAGAAGAGTCTCATAAAGATCGTTGTATCCTTCGCTTACGATATAATAATCAAACTTACTTTCTGTAAGCCAATAATTCTCATAATTAACGAGATAAGTCTCCCCTGATACTCCAAGCCCTTCAGTATTTTGCATGAGATTGTGAAGCCATTCGCTATTTATATACATGACGACAACTCCAACAAAAAGGCTATTGTTGCCTAAAATAGTGGAAGCAGTAGTAATTTCGATGGTTTCACCATCTCCCGCAAATCCAAAATCAGAAAGAAAAACATAATCGCCGTTATTCTTATTTGCTGGGTCTGAGCATGCAATGAAATATTCTTTACTGGACTGATCAGCTCCAAGTGAGTGAGTATAGCCTGTCCATTCTGGATCATTAGATTGTAAAATGATTATACCGTTCTCATCAAGTACTACAACTTCATAATAAGTTTTTGTTCCCAGTACATTATATTTCTCAATCAGATTATCTAAATATTCTTGTGCGTATATTCTTGCTGAATCTTTTTCTGTTTGATTAGCTACGGGGTTCACAATGATTCCTACAGAATCTTCCAAACCTGGTGAATGAGACAAAGTAACTGTATCGCTTTTTCGATATCCAAACCAAAAGGATATTGTGTTGGCTTTATTTCCTGCTGTGGCATCTAGTTGAGCCAATCGGTCGCTTGTATAGGATTGCCTTAAGTTAATAGTCGAATAAACGGTTATTATCGTTAAAGGTATGACCGAAATTATTAAGAAATAGAGAACTAGTCTTGTTCTTACACCAATTTTCATTTTTTTAAATCCCTTCTTTTTTTGATATATTTTTATTTTTTTTTATAATTTGTTTTTGTATATTACATGTTTGTTGGTACTTTTTTCTATTCAGAATTGTTTCATTATTATTCAAAAATATTATAGAAAATGATTATTCCATATACTTTTCTTGAATAACTAACAATTTATTAATCAAAGATTCTTTATTTATGTCTTTTTATTCATAAATATAAATAATTGTAAAGAAAAATTAATAAAATATTGACTAATCTAAATAATAGACAAGATAAATTACAACAAATAAAAAAGGGAATAGCAAAAGTTTTTGCAACCATTAGAAAAAAGAAGGATGAGTTTTCTGAACAATGAACTACCTTTCTGGAAGAATTTACTTAAACAGCAAGTAAAACTGTTTATATAGAGAAACAGAAGATTTGAAAAAAGATTTAATTTCTAATATAATTAGATAAAATGGTGAACCACCATTTATATGAAAAATGTTTATAATATCAATTAAGTATAAATTATATATTATTAAGCTAAAATAATATCCTGATTTAGAATGAAGGGAAATCATTTGATTATAGTTTACACGTAGCATTAACGTCAGTTGAAAAAGAAGACCTTCCTGAGAACAGCATTGTAGAGATTAACCAAGATTGTTTTAAATATAGAAAAGACATTATTAGCTATTCAAAGGTTGTAATATCACGTAAACCTAAACCTCCTGAGTCTGAACCTCAGCCTGGACTTGAAGAAAAAGATGAGAAAGGGGAAGTAGAAGTTGATAAACTTAAAGAACAAAAATCAAAAAAACGTAAAAAAGAAAAAAAACAAATTCAGCTTAGATAATCCCCTTGTACCAATTTGATTTGAATTTGAGTAATTTCATAATTATCACTAATACAATTTTTGTATAAAAGTTTTTTTTTCGTACACATAAATCCTATCGTATTTTTCTTTTTTTTACAATTCCATATATAATCTTAATATTTATGAATAAAAAGGTTTAAATTTAAATATAAAATCTATGATTAAAAATTTGTTAATTATTTTTAAAAATATAATGATTTTAATACTAAGCAAATCCCAAATGCTTCCTAAATCAACAGGGGGTTTATCTTTTATAGATAAACCCCTAATTTTAGGATATAAATAAATTAAAAATAATTTTGTATTAAATAGGATAACGGATGTCAGAAAACTATAAGATTAAATTAAAGTAAACTAAAAAATTTTTTAAATTTTTCATAAATATTATAAAAAAATAGAGGAGGAATAAGAATAGATGAGAAAAAAAAAAAAAAATGAAGCCGTCTTAAATTTGGAATTAAATTTTAACAGAGAAATTAAAATCGTAAGAGACATTTTGGTTTCTCTAAGTAATATCTTTATTTTGTTAGATCCCATATTGGATAAAATGCTAATGATGGAGGAAGCAGAAGAACTTTATAAAAATGGGACTATTGACAAAGCAATACAACTTTTCGATGAGATATCGTCTCAATGTAAAAAATTAGCAAATCCCTCAATATCACCTGAAATATTTAAGAATCTAAGAAATTAAAAAGTTTAAACTTTATTAACTTAAATATGGGAGAGAAAAACAAATAGGACAAATTGGGCGTAGTAAATAGGAATAGAATTTTTGATGGGGGATAATTTACAGAATTACATCAGAAATTCTAACCTATTTGTTTTAACTAACTCTAAAATTATCCCTTGTGGATAAACCCTAAAATTAAAATAAAAATTAATTAAAAAATTTTTAAAAAAATTGAATCGGATGATAATTGTATGACAAATATGAAAAAACTATTAAATATAAGTTATTATTTGGATGGAACCCAAGATGTTTATATAAAAATTGATAATTTTGACATAGCTAAATATATCTATTTAACACAAATTGATTAGAAATCATTGATACAAATGATTGTTAAAAAAGAAACTGTTGGAACCAATCGTAATATCACTGGCCGAAAGAAAACAGAACAAAAGTTGAATAAATTAGAAGAAAAATATCGTAATGCATACTTTCGAATGGTATTTTTACAAAAATTAATAGCACACGATATTAAAAACGTTTTCAATAATATAAAATCGTTACAACATCTAGGATCTCTTTATAATAATAATGAAGAAATGAGCAATATATTAGAGAGAATCAGCGAAGCGTGCCAAAGAGGTGGAGTTTTAATTGATAATGTTCGTAAATTATCGTTTTTAGAAAGTTCAAAAATTACTTTAAAAAAAGTAGAAGTTAATAAAATATTAACGAGTTCAATTAATTTTGTACGCAGTAGTTTTCCCGTTCTGGATATTAAAATTAATATTAAGCCACTAGATAAAAAATTTTATGTTCAAGCTAATGAATTATTATCTGATGTGTTTGATAATATCCTACTTAATGGTGTAAAACATAATAACAATTCTGGAATAGATATTTTAATAAAAATATATGGTTGTAAAAAATACAATAAAGATTTTCTGAAATTTGAGTTTATTGATAATGGGAGGGGTATTCCAGATAATAAAAAGCACTTAATATTTCAGAATAGTTTCGAAAGAGAAACAATTCTTACTAGCGGAGGTCTAGGCCTTATATTAGTTAATTTTATCATTAAAAACTATAGTGGGTATATTTGGATTGAGGATAAAGTAAAAGGTAATTATTCTAAAGGAACTAGTATTAAAATTTTAATTCCAGAGGCAAAATGAAAAAAAAATATTTTTTATATGAAGGTAATAGATTTTAATTTAAAAAAAGATCAATTTTTGTATAGAACTTTGTGATTAGTACACAAAAAATCCCTTCTTTTAATCCTTTTTTACAATTATTTATATGGTCGGGAGATTTGTGAACAAAAAGATTTAAATATAAAATCTTTGATTAATAAATTGTTAATTATTTAGAATAAATATATAGAATAAAAATATTCTATAATGTTTCTGAATAATATTAAAAAGAATTCTGAATAGTAAAAAGTACTAATAAACATGTAATATACAAAAACAAATTTTAAAAAAAAATAAAATAAAATATATCAAAAAAGAAGGGATTAAAAAAAATGAAAATTGGTGTAAGAACAAGATTAGTTCTCTATTTCTTAATAATTTCGGTCGTACCATTAGCAATAATAACCGTTTATTCGACTATTAGCTTAAGGCAATCCTATACGAGCGATCGAGTTAGTCAATTAAACGCAATTGGCCAAAATAAGGCAAACTTAATTGAGTCATGGTTTTTTGAAAGAAAAGGAGATACAGATTTTTTGTCAAGAACTCCTACACTTGAAGATCAGGGTTTGACAGCAGGAACTTACGGGCATCCCAATGAAACCTATGCTAGGGAAGAAATAGAAACGGTAATGGGTGAAATGATTGACATATACGGGACATATAATGAGATGTATTTTCTCAATACGAGTGGTATTATTGTAGCACAAAAATCGGCTAGTGACTGGACTAAAGGACATTCTTTAGGCTCCGATCAATCACTAAAAGATTATTTTACTCTGGTTGATGCTCAAAGCACAAATGTAGGTTTCACTTACCTGTCTGACTTTAGATTGTCAGGAAGCGGTGACTATATACAAATTACTACAGCTTCAGTTGTTCACACTCATGAGGGTAATTATATAGGTGTGCTGGTGTTTTATATAAAAGATTCATTTATTAATGATCTCATGCATGATACAACAGGCTTAGGTACTTCAGGTGAGACTTACCTAATAAATCAAGACTTGTTATGGTTAACTACGAGTAAGTTCGATTATTACACTCAAGCGAAAGGTTATGCCACTATTGAAGACACAATCTTGACAGAAAGCATCAGTACTAAAGGAATTGTAGCATGTTTCACAGCAAAGGCAGACCTTACTAAATCCTCAAATCCAGATTATCGTGGTATACCTGTTATGGGTTCATACCATTATCTCGAGGTTACTGATGATGGGAGGGTATGGGTGCTAGTCTCAGAAATAGATGTAGAAGAGGGTCTTGCGGTACCCACAAATTTAATGTGGATCTCAATCGTGATTATGATAATTGCGGTTAGCATCATAGTTGTTTTCGCTTTCGTGATTTCGCGACGATTCACAAAACCATTCATACAATTGGATAAAATTGTAAGTGCAAGTTCAGATGTTAGTGTAAATGTTTCGAATATAGCCACTGAATTAGCAGCAAGCTCAAATGAAGTGAATGCCGCCTCCGAAGAAATTGCTTCAACCACCCAGGAAGTTTCTCAAAACACACAGAATCAAGTACAATCACTAATCGAAATTAATAAAATGGCAGGTGAAATTAGTGCATTTTCACATGAAGTTATGGCATCAACTAAAGACATTAATAAAATAATGGAATTAATCACAAATATTTCTGATCAAACGAATTTACTTGCACTGAACGCTAGCATAGAAGCAGGTAGGGCTGGTGAGCATGGTCGAGGTTTTGCTGTTGTAGCTGATGAAGTGAGGAAACTTGCTGAGCAATCACAAAGCGCTGTTGGTGAAACAGCTGACAAAATAGAAGAAATCACTACAAAAATTGAAAAATCTGTTGAGTTAATCGGAAGTATAACTGTGGATATTCAAGGAGTAACCTCAGCGGGTGAAGAAAACTCTCGAGCAATAGAAGGCATAAGTGCCTCTGCTGAGCAACAAACTGCTTCAATGGAAGAAATTAATTCGACAGCGAACAAATTAGGAACATTGGCGGAAGAATTGAAAGATCAGCTAGCCGAAGTTTCAAATGACAATGGAAATGGAAGATCGAAAAACTCAGGTAATGGACGGAAAGATTCAGGTAATGGACGGAGTAAAAAAAAACAATTAAAAGAACGAATAGTAAAAGTTTCTGCGACCATAAGAAAAAAGAAAGATGAGTTTTCTGAGGAATGAACATGAACTGTTTTTTTGACGATTTTAAAAAAATCATTGGGTTCTTTAAAAAGTGGCGGACGAAAAAAAAATATAATTCAAATTGTGGATTAAGTTTCACATTATTTTTTTATTAAATTAAATTAAATTAAATCAAAAAAATTGTCAAATTTTTTAAAAAAAAGGAAAGATGATTTATGACTAAGAAAATAATGATAAAAATAATTAAGTTAGCAAGCAAATCCCACAGGCAACTTAAAACAACGGGGTTTATCCAATAGGGATAAACCCCTAAAATTAAAATATAAATTAATAAAAAATAATTTAAAAAAAATTGAAAAAGATAGGTAATTGGTGGGATGATAAGATATAGAAAAACTATTAAATTAAGTGTTTTTTTTCCTAAAATTGACGATTTTCTACAAAATTTTTAATCTAAAACTAAGAAAGGAGGATTAAGAAGAGATGAGAACAAAAAATAAGAATGAAGATCACTTAAATTTGGAATTAAATTTTAACAGAGAAATTAAAATCGTAAGAGACATTCTGGTTTCTCTAAGTAATATCTTTATTTTGTTAGATCCCATATTGGATAAAATGCTAATGATGGAAGAAGCAGAAGAGCTTTACAAAAATGGGACTATTGGCAAAGCAATACAACTTTTCGATGATATATCGTCTCAATGTAAAAAATTAGCAAATCCCTCAATACCACCTGAAATATTTAAAAATCTAAGAGATTAGATACAGCAGCTCGGATTATGGGAGAGAAAAATAAAAAGGACAAAATGGGCGTAGTAGATCGGAGAAGAATTTATGACGATGGATTTCATGGAGAATTCCATCAGAAATTCTAATCCATTTGTTTTAACTAATTCCGAACTTAATAGAGAAAGAATTTGATAGAAATAATAAAATATTCTATGTTTGTTATTATTTGGATGAATATATAATAGTTTTAAAAATTCCAATTGTTTTGGATGAAAGGGAAGATGTTTATATAAAAATTGATAATTTTGACATAGCTAAATATATCTATTTAACACAAATTGATTAGAAATCAATGATAAAAATGATTGATGAAATCGAAACTGTTGAGACCAATCGTAATATCACTGGCTCAAAGAAAACAGAACAAAAGTTGAATAAATCCGAAAAAAAATATCGTAATGCATATTATAGAATGGTATTTTTGCAAAAATTAATAGCACACGATATTAAGAACGTTTTCAATACTATAAATTCATTACAATATCTTGGATCTGTTTATAATAATAATGAAGAAATGAGTAAAATATTAGAGAACATAAAAGGAGCAATCCAAAGAGGTGGAGTTTTAATAGACAATGTTCGAAAATTATCTTTTTTAGAAAACCCAAAAATTACTTTAAAAAAAGTTGAAGCTAATAAAATATTAACGAGTTCAATTAATTTTGTACGCAGTAGTTTTCCCCTTCTAGATATTAAAATTAATATTAAGCCACTAGATAAAAAATTTTATGTTCAAGCTAATGAATTATTATCTGATGTGTTTGATAATATCCTACTTAATGGGGTAAAACATCATGACAATTCTAAAATAGAAATTTTAATAAAAATGTATGGTTGTAGAAATTATAATAAGGATTTTTTGAAATTTGAGTTTATTGACAATGGGAAGGGCATTCCAGATAAGAAAAAGAACTTAATATTTCAGAATGCTTTTGAAAAAGATACAATTCTTAATAGCGGAGGGCTAGGACTTATTTTAGTTAATTTTATCGTTAAAAACTATAGTGGATATATTTGGATTGAGGATAAAGTTAAGGGTAATTATTCAAAAGGAAGTAATATTATAATTTTGATTCCAGAAGCAAAATGAAAGTAAAATATTAAGGTATTAGATTTTTATTCAAAAAAACATTTTTTTTAAGAAATACAATAAATTTATGTAGAAAAAAAATTTTAATTAAAATCATTTATTGAAAATATTTAAGGAAAGATGTTAAATTAAATTTAAAAATAATTCCAATAATGGAACCGATTTATTCAAATTGGTTTGAATTTTATTTATGATTAATGTACAATGGTGATATCTATCTCAGATAATTCTAAAAAAACAAAAAAAATGGAAGACTATGAAAACGAGACAGGTAAATTTGCAATTTGGAGAGGAAGGGTAACTGAAGGATTTAAAAAATGGCAAAAAGGCGAAAAAATCTATGAAAAAGATAAAGAGAGAATTATGATCTTAGTTTCAGATGAAGTAAAAAGTAAATGGCAAAACTTTGCTAAAAATTTTGAGTATACAACTGTTTCCAAACTTATTAGAGAGGCAGTTAATTCTTTTATTGAATTAAAAGAAAATAATTCATCTAGAAAGCCACTACCTCAAATTTCTCATGAATTAAAAGAAGCCTTGACCATAATTAAAGGTTATTCGCATTTATTATTTGAAGAATATAAAGAACAGTTAGACTGGGAGGTAATATCAAAAATTAAAACGATTTATGATCAAAGTTTAATCCTCGAAGATAAAATAATAGATAATTTAGAACAGCCTAAAGTGGAAAAATTTTCCTACGACATTTTAATTATAGATGATGAGCTTCTTACTATTAATTTGCTAGTGGATTATTTTGAAATGAAGAATTATACCTGTAAATATTTTTTGACAGGAACAGAAGCATTGGAGGAAATGAAATATTCAACTCCAAAATTAATACTGTTAGATATACTTTTACCCGATATTGATGGTTTTGAGATTTGTAAAAAAATTAAGTCTAATGAAAACTTGAAAAAAGTCCCGGTTTTTTATATTACTGCTGTTCCCCATTCCGAAGTTGTTGGAAAAATGAGTGAGACGGGTGCAGATGGGTATTTCTTGAAACCATTCGATTTCTCAAAATTTAAAATCCTGTTCGATTATTTATAAAAGAAAAAACGCAAATTTTTTTGTTTTGTTTTCATAAATATAAAATTTTGTTACATAATATATGCATAAATTAATTAATTATGTAAAAAAAACCATAATAAGAAAATATATGTAAAAAAATTTATATTTTAAAACATGAAAGTTTAAAGCATGAATTTTCAATTATTTATTTACTTTAAGCCCTTGGTATGAATTTACTAAATAATTTTGATAAGAATATATTTAAAAAAAATATTAGAGTAAGATTAAGATATGAAGGCTAAGGAAAAAATTATAGTCATCGATGATAATGCTGATATACGAGCCACTTTATCACTTTTTTTGAATGAAATAGGTTTTAAAACGGAAACTGCTCAAACAGGACAAGAAGCAATTAATAAGATTAATAAAGAATTCTATAATGTAGCTCTATTAGATATTAAACTTCCTGATATCGAAGGAACAAAACTTTTAAAGCCCTTAAAGGAAAAGCATCCGGACATGGATGTTATATTAATGACTGGAGATGCCTCTTTAGATTCGGCAGTAGAGGCTTTGAACGAAGGTGCATCAGGATATATCATCAAACCTTTAAATTTGGATAATTTGTTAACAAATATCAAGAACTCTATTGAAAAACAACATTTACTTATTGATAAAAGAAAAGTAGAGAGGGCTTTACGTAAGTCTCAACAAGTCTTAAATCTTAAAAATAGAATTTCTGCTATCTTTTTAACTATTCCAGATGAACAAGTTTATGGTGAAGTTCTATCACTAGTTTTAAAAGAACTCAAAAGTAAATATGGTGTCTTTGGTTATATTGATGAGAATGGCGATTTTATTTGTCCTTCAATGACAAGAAACGTTTGGGATAAATGTGACGTCCCTAATAAAGATATTATTTATCATAGAGAAGATTGGTCTAGTGGGAATACAATTTGGGGAAGAACTCTAATATCTGGAGAGTATCTTTATTTAAATAAGCCATTTAAAGTTCCTAAAGGTCACATCTCTATTAATAGAGCTTTAGCTGCGCCAATTAACTATAGAGATAAAGTTATAGGGCTGATATTAGTTGGGAATAAAAAAACTGATTATAACGATAATGACGTAAAACTATTAGAGTCTATTACGGAATATATTTCCCCTATTCTATATGCTAAATTACAGAGGGATCATGAAGAAAAGCAGCATAAGCAAGCTGAGGATAAATTAAAAGAGACTGAAAAAAAAGTTAAAACTTTGAATGATTCTTTTCTAAAATTTGGTGATGACCCTATTAGAAATATACAAATCCTTGTTGACACTGTTGGAAAACTTCTCAATGCAGATAGTGCTTTATATAACAGAATAATTGAAATTAAAGAGAAGAAAATATTGAAAACAATAGCAATATATCAGGAACCTCCTGGTAATGAAAGAGAGGATGATCCATTAGGACATATATGTACTGATGTCATTCGTCAAAATAAAGACAATCTAGTAATTATAAAAGATTTAGATAAGACAAAGTATGGTAGAACAGACCCTGGAGTTCGAAAATACAATTTAAAACAATATTGTGGGTATATTGTAAGATTAAATAACAAACCTGTAGGTTCCTTTTGTGTAGTATATTTAAAAAATCGAGAATTAACTGAGACTGATAAAAACATCATTAAAATGTTAGCCAAATCTGTTTCAATTGAAGAACAAAGATTGAATGCTCAACAAAAATTAAAGAATCAAGAGCATGATTTGGGAGAACGGGTTAAAGAACTCACATGCCTTTTTAATATATCAAGGTTAATTGAAGATACAGAAATTTCAATGGAACAATTTTTTACTAAATTATTAACTTTTATACCTCCTGCCTGGCAATTTCCAGAAGTAACTTGTGCTAGAATAACATGTGAAGGAAGAATATTTAAAACACAAAATTTTCAAGAATCTCAATGGAAACAAATAGTAGAGATTAAAGAAAATGGAAAAAAAGCTGGAACTTTGGAAGTTATATACTTTGGAGAAAAGCCTGAATTTGATGAAGGTCCATTCCTTAAAGAAGAAAGAAACTTAATTAATGCTCTTGCTGAAATTTTAGGAAGATATACAGAGCGCAAGAGAGCAGAACAAAAATTAAAAGAATCTGAGGAAAGATACCGTGTTTTATTTGAATCATCTCCAGTTGGGATAGGGATTTCTGATTTTAAAGGGAACGTTTATAATATGAATAAAAAATTGGAAAATATAATAGGTTTCACGGTAAAAGAGTTAAATGATTTCAAACTAAGTTCGATTTATGTCGATCAAAATGAACGCAAGAAATTACTCAATATTTTGCAAAAATATGGCAAAGCATATGATTATCAAGTTAAGTTGAGAAATAAAAATGGTACAAAATTTCCTGCACAGTTAAATTTCGATGTGATAGAATTAGACGGAAAAAAATTATGGCTTACTAGTTGCGAAGATATAACCGAGCGCAAGAAAGCCGAAGAAATAATAAATAGTTTAGCAAAGTTTCCCTCTGAGAACCCGAATCCTGTGTTAAGAGTAAATAAAGAAGATGTTATTTATACAAATGAAGCGGGTCAAATTTTGTTTGAAATAGAAGAAGGTGATAAAACCCCAAAGTTGCTTAAAGATTTAGTCATTAAAGTAATAAAGGTTAATAAAACTAAAACAACTGAAATAGAATTAAAGGACCAAATTTATTCATTTGTCATTACGCCAATAACGAAAGAAAAGTATGTAAATGTTTATGGAATGGACATTACAGAACGCAAGAAAGTAGAACAAGAAATTAAAGAATCTGAGGCAAAATTTAGAGCCCTATTTGAAAATACAAATGATGCTATTTTCATTCATGATAGAGGTAGCCAATTTATCGAGATAAATCAAACAGCTTGCGAAAAACTGGCTTATACCAGAGAAGAATTATTGAAACTTGCTCCTAAAGATCTAATTCCTCCAGGATATAAAATTGATCTACAAGCGAATATAAAAAATCTTCTTGAAAAAGGAGAACTCCTGACGGAATCTGAACATATGACAAAAGATGGAGTCATCATTCCTGTTGAAATTAATTCACGTATTTTTAATTTCGGGGGAAAAAATACAATTATTAGCATTGCTCGAGATATTACAGAGCGTAAATTGGCAGAACGAGCGATCTATAATCGAAATAAAGAAATTTTAATGCTTTTAGATGCTTCAAGGGCGGTTTTACAATATAGTAATTTTGAAAGAGCCCAAAAAAGGATATTTAGTTGTTGTAATAATTTAATAGGAGCGCATGCGGGTTATGTTGCAGTATTAAACCCAAGTAAGAAAGAATATCATAAAATTTTTATAAATCCTGGAAGTTTGAAACGCGAATTAGATCCCGATTTGTCAATGCCAATTCGAGGGATTCTAGCTAAGGTAATAAAATCTAAAAAAACTCTCTACCACAATGACTTTTCGAATACTGATTGGATAAATCTCTTACCTGAAGGGCATATTCCTATAAATAATGTATTAATTGCCCCATTAATAATTAATAATGAGGTAAATGGTTTGATGTGTTTAACAGGGAGAGAAGGTGGATTCACTGACGAAGAATCAAGGATAGCTACCGAATTTGCGGAATTAGCTTCAATATCGCTTTTTAATAGTCAAACGCTAGAGTCTTTGGAGAAATCAGAACAGAAATATAAAACATTAAGCAATATTTTAGAACAAAAAGTAGAGGAAAGGACAATAGAATTAAAAGAATCAGAGGAAAAAGTTCAAAATATGATAACCAATATTTCCGATGTTTTGATGGAGTCGGAACCTAATGGGATTCTAACTTATATTAGTCCTCAAATAAAGAATATTATTGGATATCAATCAAAAGAATTAATCGGATTGAATTTTATGGATTTGATACACCTTGAAGATATAAGTGCATTCAAGGAAACCGCTGATAAAGTATTAAAAACTAAAAAAAATGTATCGATAGAATGCAGATTAAAGCATAAAAAAGGATATTTTGTGCCAGTTTCCGTCAGATGGAGCATGGCGGAAATTAATAATGAATTCAAGGTTTTTGGGTTAGTGAGTGATAATACAGAAAGAAAAAAAATTGATAATATGATTAAAAGAGAAATAAAACAATTAAAAGAACTTGATCAAATTAGGAACGACCTTATAAGAAGAATATCCCACGAATTAAATACACCCTTGATTTCCATTTTGAATGGTTCTCAATTTCTTTTAGATTCGTACAATGACCAGATGAGTAATGAAGCTATAAGTATTGTTAGAATCGTAAATCTAGGAGGTTATAGATTAAATGAAATGGTTAATAATTTAATTACTGCTTATGAAATTGAAACTGAGCAAATAATATTTAATATAAAACGAGAAAACTTGATTCCTATCATTAAAGAGTGTGTCGAAGGTTTAATTTTTCAGGCCGAGAAACGTAAAGTTTTCATAAATCTTGAGCTTCCTACCGAATTAAATACAGATGTAGATAAAAGAATGATTAAAAAAGTAATTTTAAATCTATTATCTAATGCTATTAAAAATACTCAACCCAAAGGTAATATATATATCAAATCATTTGAACATCATAATTTTTTGGATATAATTATAAGAGATACGGGTGTAGGATTAACTGAAAAAGAAAAGCCAACCCTTTTTAAAAAATTTGGTAAAATAGAAAGATACGGAAAAGGTATGGATGTGGATATTGAAGGACCAGGTCTTGGATTGTATATCGCAAATGAAATTGTTAAATTACATGTAGGTGAAATCTTGGTAAAATCTAAAGGACGGAACAAAGGATCAACATTTACTTTACGATTGTTTTTGAACTAACGTGCAAATAATAATTATCTTTTTCAGATCTTTGAATTAAATATCACAGAAAAATATGAAGTAGGTTAAAAGAGAGTTTATAAGAAAGAACTAAAAAGAAATCAATCAGTTTTGAAATTAACTATATCCTTTCAACCAATTCAATTTTTTTTAAAAATTAAACAAAAAGAATTAATACGAGTGCAGTTCTTTATATCATAAAAATTTCCATTTTTATTATAAAATAGCAGAATTTCAAAATTTTTGCTAAAAATTTAAATAAAAAATTAGGTGAAGAATTATAGGATTAAAAGTGGCTTCAGGATTGGCTATTACAGCTTTATTTGCGCTTCTTTACGCCGTAGTTTTCGTGATTGGGGTTTGGTTTCTTCCATCGTCGCTATTTGGTTTATTAATTATGATTGGTTTTACCTTATTGATCATTCTCTTTCAATATGGAATCTCACCGTTAATCGTCGGTTGGCTTTATTCCATTGATTGGATTCCATATGAAGAATTTGCTAGGTTATATCCTATTATGGCAGATTCTCTTGATAAGGTAGTAGCAGTCAATCGAATAAAAGTTCCTCGGCTTGGAATTATTCATGATCTCAATCCAAATGCTTTTACTTTTGGATGGAGTAAAAATTCAGCGAGAGTAGTGATTACTGATGGAATTCTAGAATATTTGAATGAAAAGGAACAAAATGCTGTATTCGCACATGAATTAGGGCACGTAGTGCATTCAGATTTTATAATAATGACCATTGTGTTTGCAATTCCTTTAGTTTTGCTAACAGTTGCAAGATGGGCTTATTATGCTGGTTGGTATTCAGGGAGGAGACGTTCAAGTAATGATGATGGAAACATGATTGGGCTTATATTAATTGCAGTAGCTGTTTTAGCTTATATAAGTTATTATCTGGGATACTTAATTTCATTGATCGTAAGTAGAATTCGAGAATATTATGCGGATGAACATAGTGCAGAGGTGTTAGAGGATCCTAATGCCCTCGCCACAGGATTAGTTAAGATAGCTTATGGTTTATTGGTGGATACCAGTAATGGGCAAGTTAAAGAGAGAAATAGGTCTAGAGTAAGAGCTCTTAGGGGATTAGGAATATTCGATCCTAGCGCAGCCAAAGGATTAGGAATTATAAGTGTTGGTTCTACTAAAGTCTTGTCAATGGAAGCGATTCAAGCTGCAGCAGCATGGGATTTATTTAATCCGTGGGCTAAATATTATCAATTTCGCTCAACACATCCTTTACCCGCAAAGAGAATAATGCGATTGAATGCTCAATGTGAATTTTATGGTGTTAAACCTACAATAGATTTCTCAAATGCTAGAAAAATAAAAGAAGCTCAAGCTGGAAAATCGATGTGGGATGAATTTTTGGTTGACGTAATTGTTAAAACCCTTCCAGCATTGGGTTTTATTACGTTACTCGGTTTTACAATTGCATGGTTATTTGGTTTAGTTGGCTTCTTTACTTTACCAACTATTTTCCTCATGTGGGGAGTAGGTCTCTATATTGTTGGATTCCTCTCGATTATAAAAACAAGATACATGTATAAGAGCGGATTTGAAGCGAAAAAGGTAGTTGAGCTTGTAACCAATGTAAAGGTTTCTCCTATGAGATGCGTACCAGCTATAGTAGAAGGAGTCGTAGTAGGGAGAGGCGTTCCTGGGTATTATTTTAGTGAGGATATGTTTTTTCAAGACGATACAGGATTAATGTATATTGATTATAGGTTTGGAATAGGCATAGTTGATATGATTTTTTCTCTTAGGACAGTAAGAAGATTAATAGGAAAACGTGTTAGAATTAAAGGATGGTATAGGCGTGGGCCAAGCCCCTATGTACAAGTAGACACGATTGAAACTGAAGATGGGCGTAGATATAGAAACTATGCTAAACACCTACGATATTTCTGGCCGATTTTGATGTTTTCAGTAGGAATCTTCTTCTTCTATCTGTGGTTGTAAATATTAAATCTTTTTTTTTTACTTAAACTCTAAACATTTTATCTTTAAATCAATACGGAATCTGTATTAATTTAAGGAAAATTGATAGAAAAATAATTAATATTAATTAGAATCCTATACAAAAATATAATAATTAAGATTAAAAATGAATAAATTATGATCACAAATCGTATTTTATTGACAACCCCGTGTTATCCTTACCCAAGTTTGCCGGCGAACGACAGTTTAACCGATGCTACCGGCCAACGTTTTACACATGGAGATGATATTTTTTCACTTGTTTCCCACACTCATTGTTACGCCAATCATATCCTAGCCCAGAATATCAATATGCCAGCTACTCTTCTTGAGTACCCACGTTGGAATAATTTTATCGAAGAAGTTGACAAAGAATATGCGATGATTGGTATTAGTGCATTTCCTGTACACCTTGATATGGTAATGAAGATGTGTACATATATACGGGAAAAATCTCCCGAAACAAAAATTCTCTTGGGAAGTTATGGTGCTCAAGCTTTTGCTGCACAATATGATGAAGAAACTAAAAAGAAGTATGTAGATCATGTAGTTTTAGGTGAGGGAGTAAAATTTCTTCGCGAATTGCTAGGAGAGGATACTGATAGACCAATCCAACAAAAAGTAATGCCTAAGTGCGGTGGTGCTCCGGCTTTTATCAACAAATACCCTAAGGGGGGTCTTGGATTTCTAGTAACAGGTTTGGGATGCCCCGGAGGTTGTGATTTTTGTGCAACAACCGAAATGTACAAGAAAAAAAGGATTGAGCTACTTTCACCGGATGATTTTGTTAATCATGTTGAACTTTATCGTAAGCACTTTAAGAACCTCTCATCCATCTTCGTAATTGAGGAAGATCATTTCCGTCATCCACGCTGGCTTACCAAAACCAAGGAACGATGGGAAAAAAATATGGATCTCGTGAAAAATGTTGATTGGACTGGTTTTGGTTCAGTAGATTTTATCTGGCACTATGCTGAGAATTATGGATGGGATGCCATCCCTGAGACAGGAATGGGGGCAGTTTTTATAGGAGTGGAATCTAAATTTGCCGGTGAACATGGTTACAGAAAAGTTAGAGAGGCTGATGCCCGAGAGGTTTTTCATAAGCTTCATTCAATGGGTATTCGAACTCTAGGTGCATGGATTTGCGGTTGGGATTATCACAACCATGCAAACATGTACGAGGATCTTAACTATTTCGTTGCGTGCAAACCTACTTATCAACAATTGACTCGTTTGTCTCCTTTCCCGGGAACTGAATTATGGCGTAAACTCAAAGACCAGGGAAGAGTATGTGATGTCCCTTGGGAAGACGTACATTTCTGGAGTGGATCACAGAAAAATATCTCTTTAGAAACTCATGAAACATTGAACCTAACAGAATATGGATACGATTTGATTTACAAAACATGGGGACCGTCAATTCTTAGAAAGTTAGAAGTCACACTTAATGGTTATGAATTCTGTATGGATTCTGATAATCCTTTGATGCGTGAGCACCGATCTGAATTATATAAAGGGAGTTGCGCAACGACATGGGGAATGTTAGGCGCAATGGATCGTTTTGCTCCTAATGGTGTTGTAAGACGCAGAGTTATAAAAGCAGATGAAAGATTTAGAGATCTTATAGGAGAACCTACTCCGATGATGGAAATGCTTAGTAAGAATATAGAACAGCGAGCAGTGAAATTCAAAATGGCCCATATGTTTAATCCCTATAATCGACGCCCTAGAGAAGAACCAGCTAAACGATATCTATATAATAAAGACAGTTCCATAAAAGATGATGATATTCCTTATATAACTGAGTATCCAAATAAAATCCCCAAAAAAATTCAGAAAATCATGAATCGAAATAATTTGAAATATCGAATATTGTCAAAACTATTGAGTTATAAATTCAAATTAAAATCAAGTAAACACATAAACGACTTAGATCAAATTCTTTTAAAAAGCCTTGCTGGACAAAGCTATGGGGGATTTTAAAACTTATATAACAGAAGGAATCGCAGGTAATATAAATGGTTTTAGACTCAAATTCGAAATCGATCCCAAGTAATACACCAGTTAGTGCTGTCCCATCTGACTACTATCCACCGGCGTGTGGGTTTTGGTATGAAATAAAAGGTGGAATTGATGCTGGGAAAAAGCTGTTTTATAGAGATAGCAATCATGGAGGAGATACTCCCAAGGAAACAATAGTTTTTATCCATGGTAATCCAGAATCTTCGTATACTTATAGAAATGTTATTGAACACCTAAAAAATTCCGCTAATAAACCTTTCAGAATCATTGCAACGGATCATATTGGTTTTGGACTGAGTGATCAAGCCTCTTTTGAAATGGTTTGTATGGATCATGCAAATAATCTAAAGGAACTCATTGATTTCCTCGATTTAAAAAAAGTAATCCTCATTGTTCATGATTGGGGGGGTCCAATCGGCATTGGGTGCTTCTTAAAAGTTCCTGATCGTGTCTCTAATCTTGTCATATTGAATAGTACTGTATTTCCTTTTCCAAAAACTGGAATGACTTATGAAAATTATCCATCTAAGCAGCTTCCATGGACTAATATACCAAAGATAATCCCAAATAATCTGTGGGGTGCATTTGCATCCTATGCGATATTTTATAATCCAGAAGACCCACAGGAATTAATCTCTACTCTACCTAATTTACTTGCTACAGCAAGAGACACAGGTGCGTTTATGGAAAATGAAAACTCAACACAGAAATTCTTTAGAGAACAATTTGGATCAGAAAAGAATGTTATGAGTTCAAAACGGTTGGTTCTTCAAACAGAATTTTGGGGGACTGGGAACACCTACGAGGAACCCAACTTAGGTGAGCGGGATACAACCCCATTTTATCGTTTTATCCAGGATAATATTCGCAAAAATTGGGGCCCAAATGGTCAAAACATTGGTGTACGGGCGGTATTAGGAAAATGGGATCCTTCGGCTAAAGACGAGGTTATTCAACAATGGAAAAACAATCTTCCACAACTTGAAGGGTATGTAAAAACCTTTGAAAAAGCAGGGCATTTTATTGAAGAAATTGAACCAGAAGCTATTGCTAATTCGATACTTGAGGTAGCAAATCTGAAATAAAAAAATCACAAGTTTCACAATATATTAATTCCTATTTTTTCACTAAAACTACTAAGAATATAGATGAAATTAGTTGAAATAATTTAATTCCTAATAATATTATTTACACATAATCGAATTTTAAAAATTAAGAATGTTATGACATTAGATCCTAAGAAAATCTATGAAGATTTTAAGAGGAAAGACATTGACAGATTAGCAGCTATTGATTCTTTAATTTATATAATGGGAAACAATGATAGTATTGAAATTAGGGTAGAGATTATTGAAATTCTTAGTAAAATTGGGGATAAGAGCAATAAAACTTTTTCCATTTTAGAGAACCTATTATTATCTGATTCTAATCAGGAGATAAAAGAGCTAGCGGCTACAGGCTTAAAAGCTTTATTTCAAGAGAAAGCTCTGGATCCTTTGAAGTGGGTATTGGATCATGAGAAGTCTTGGCAAATATTAATGCGGATAGTATTGCTTATAAAGGAAATAAATAGCAATGATGCGAAAACAGCATTAATTGATAAAATAAAAAATTTTGCAAAATATAAGTTCAACGAGAGCCTTATTAATATTTTAAAAAATAATGAAATTCATAGTTTTAATACCGACGCGCTGGTAGAAATTATTAATAATTATATTATTATTAACTTCTTTGAAGATATTAGAAATTCTATTAAGTACCACATAGAAGATGGTAATGTAGTTGAGTTAGATTTATCATTTATACTAGATTATACTTATGGTTGGAAAGTATTAAAAAATTTAACTGAATTCTTGAGAGTATTAAAACATCTAAAAAGGTTAGAATTGCAAAGTAATAAACTTGGGAAAGTTCCAGAATCATTATTTTCTTTAAATTATCTCAAACATTTAGATTTGAGTCATAACAATATAAATCAGTTGCCCAATGATTTTCATGGTTTAAAATCCTTGGAATTTTTAAATTTAAGATATAATAATTTGACTGAAATTCCAGATTCAATTAGTTCTTTGAGATCTTTGAAATCATTAGATTTAAAACATAATAAATTAAATTCTCTTCCAACATCCATTGGGAAATTAACATCTCTAAATTATTTAAATCTCCATGGCAATCAATTAAAAATGCTTCCCTCAACAATAGAAAACTTAATTTTACTTGAAGAATTGAACTTAGGGTTAAACAATTTAATCAGTGTACCAAGTTGGATCAGAAAACTTAGATCTCTCAAAAAATTAGGATTAGGACGAAATAAAAAACTATCCAAATTTAAAGAATGGTTTGAGTTATTACCATCAATTATGGAATTAAACCTATATGATAATAACATTAAAGAATTACCTGAATCGATTGGATTATTAAGTTCTTTAGAAGTACTAGTAATGCCAAATAATCATCTGACTAAATTACCCGAGTCATTTAAAAAATTATCCTCTCTTAGACTGCTAGATTTAAGTTGGAATGATATTACAGATATTCCTGAATGGATTGGATCACTTTCTTCATTAGAAGAACTTAATTTGAGAGGGAATAAACTGTTAAAGATTCCCGACTCGATAAGTTCGATCCAATCACTTAGAATTTTAAATATAAGCTTAAACAAAGATTTTTTGCAGTTTCCAAAGGATTTAGAAAAAAAGGGAGTACAAATTTTCAAGTAGTTAAATTCTCATCTAAATCGGATGAAAGAAAAAGGGAAAAAAAATTACAATTTTTTGCCGAAACAATTATTGAATTAAACCCAAAATATTATTTGCATTGGTATGCTTTAAGATCTAAATTGATTCATTATAATTAGATTGTAAATGAATATTTTAAACTTTATTTTAAACCAAAAGAGATAAAGTAAATATGAGTGACGAGCCCCAATTCCCGGATTTGCCTGATATAGGTGAAGTTCTTGACAGGAAGGATAGATTTTTTGAAGAGAAGCATAGTGTTATAAAATGCGGAGCATGTCAAGCTAAATACACAAGATTTTTCAAAGCTGGAGATTTTGTGTTCAAGAAGTTTACGGATAAAGATTGTAAAGAGTGCCAGAAAAAAGATTCCTTAATTGTTGTAGAAATCTATTCTGAGTGGATCGATCCAAAAAAAAGAAAGAAATAATATGAGGACAATCTTTATGATCCAATTGTATATTGCAACCCAGGGCGTAATAAAAGATTAGTCTGTTTTTATTCTTCAAGACCAAGCATTTTAATAATTAAATTTGCCATAGAATAAGGATCCAGAGATTTTTCTTTCACTTTTTCTATTAAAGATTCAATCTTAGAATCGGAGTTCAAGATTTCTTCGACTTTTCTCGTTAGTTTGTATTTTAAAATCTCAATAGTTTCATTTTTAATCCTATTATTCATGTAGTTTGAGATAACGCCGGAGTTTTCTATAAAATCTTTATGTTTATTGATGAGTTCAAATAAATAATTAAAATTTTCTCCTGTTCTTGAATTCACTTTTGTAATTTCTGGCATCCATAGATCTATTTTTTCAAAAATCTTTTTTTTTGTTGATTTGTATTTGTAACCTTTTCTTAATTCTAACATTTGCATTATGTCTGCGACTTTTTTATCTGCACCTTGCAAATCCATTTTGTTTACAACAAAAATATCAACAATTTCCATGATTCCCGCTTTAATGGCTTGAATTTCATCTCCCATACCTGGTACTAATAAGACTACAACTGTATGGGCTGATTTAAAAATATCCACTTCCGATTGTCCCACTCCAACAGTTTCGACAATTATTATATCACATCCATATGCATCTAAAATTTTAATTGTATCTTCAGTAGCTCTTGCTAACCCACCCAATTGTCCCCGGTTAGCCATACTTCTTATGAACACATTATCAAGTGAAAAGTGTTGTTTCATCCGTATTCTATCTCCGAGGAGAGCACCCCCTGTAAGTGGAGATGTTGGATCGACACAAATAATTCCAATTTTTTTACCTTCTTTAATAAAAATAGTAGTTAAAGTTGAAATGAAACTAGATTTACCAGTCCCAGGTGCTCCTGTTATCCCTATTATATAGGCATTTCCTGTATGTTCATAAATAGAATTTATAATTTCTTCTGCGGCGTCTATGCTGTTTTCTACAATACTTATTAATCTTGCCGCTGCACGAGTATTTCCTATTAATAAATTCCTTATTAAGTCAGAGTAATCCATGTGCACTTATCTTTTTAAATTAGTTTTTACAAATTCAACGATTGTTTTCAAATTAGTGCCAGGTCCATAAAAACCCTTTAAACCATGTTTTTCTAGAAAGGGTTTATCTTCATCTGGAATAATTCCCCCTACAGCAACCAGAACATCATCGATATTATGTTCTTCTAACTTTTTCATTATGACAGGGCAAAGTGCATTGTGAGATCCCGACAGTATACTTAACATAACAGCATCAGGATCTTCTTGGACTATAGTATTTACTATATCATCGGGAGTCTGATGGATTCCAGTATAGATTACTTCCATACCGGCATCTCGCAAAGCTCTAGCTAAAACCTTTGCGCCCCTATCATGACCATCTAAACCAGGCTTACAAACTAAGACTTTTATTTTCTTTTCTTCTGTCATTTAATATCCCTCATTAAAAAATTGAATCTTCAATATAAATTCCAAATACTTCCTTTAATGTATTAATAATTTCACCAATTGAAGCATAAACTCGTATAGCATCCATAATATAAGGCATTAAATTTTCTGTACCCTTAGCAGCTTCCTTTAATTTTAATAATGTTTGTTGAACCATGTTATTATCTCTTTCTAGCTTTAATTTATTTAATTTATTCACCTGTTCGGTAGCAACTTCCTCATCTACCCTTAACAAAGGTACATTATATTGATCTTCTTGTTGATATTGATTTACTCCAACAATAATTCTTTCATTACTTTCAATTTCTCGTTGATATTTATAAGAAGCATTAGCAATTTCTTTTTGGAGAAAGTTGGCTTTTATTGCTGGAATTACCCCTCCTAATTCTTCTATCTGTTGAAAATATTTTTCTGCTTCTTCTTCCATCTTGTTTGTGAGCCATTCCACATAATAAGAACCCGCTAATGGATCTACCGTATCAGTTACCCCTGACTCATGAGCGATGATTTGTTGAGTTCTCAATGCTATTTTTACAGCCTTTTCTGT
>SDBU01001407.1_pt1 | contig 34355 bp, 32 predicted proteins | sample 2277071 | NCBI WGS metagenome assembly SDBU01 (sample SAMN10397929, study PRJNA504765) | marine sediment metagenome | isolation source: marine sediment core GS08_GC12, 126 cmbsf | place: Arctic Ocean: Gakkel Ridge, Loki's castle | collected 2008 | reverse complement strand
AGACCCAGCAGCACCGCCGCGGCGTTATTGTTCACCACCAGCGCCGCTTCTGCCCCGGTGAGCTGGCACAAAACCGGCTCGATGTGGGCATGACGGGAACCCCTGCTCCCCCTACCAAGGTCGAACTCCAGATTACAGTAGCCTTCACCAATGGCCTCCATCGCCGCCCGTGCCTCCCGGCTGAGCGGAGCCCGACCCAGATTGGTGTGGAGTATCACCCCGCTGGCATTGACCACGGTACGCAGGGGGGAAGCCTCCAGAACCTGAACCTGGCGGCAAACAGACTCTACTATTTCATCAACGGAGGGGAGCGGCTTACCGGCAGCAATCGCCAGACGAGCATCTTCCAGACACCGCCTGATTAGCCCAACCAGTAAGGCGTGCGGGTAGGCTTCCTCGAGCTGCTCGATTCGCCCATCAGAGAGCACTCTATCAACACTGGGAAGACGGCGAAACTCACTAACCATAACACTGAGAACAATTTTACTATATCCTAGCTCGTTATCAAAGTGCTTTGGGGCTCGACTCAAGAGATTACACGGATTTTACTTCCTTGCACCAAGCTAGAACGGCAGGAATAGACTGGCCTCCGGGTAATATTATTTCCCCTCGTTGTCTGGTTACATGGAGTGTGGTATAGTCTTGGTAATGGAAACCGGGATTGAGTTCACTGCCTCGGGCACGGTAACTTCGCCCCGCGGGTTTCATGCCGGAGCTACCTATGCGGGAATAAAAAAGAAGACCGACGGTGTTCTGGACCTAGGTATTCTCTTTTCCGAGACGTCATGCGTGGCGGCAGCTTTATTTACTACCAGTCGGATTAAAGCCGCCCCCATCGTTCTGTCCCAGCAACGGCTTAAATCAGGGAGAGCTGTAGCCGTAGTGGTCAATAGCGGCTGTGCCAATGCGTTCACCGGTGAGCCGGGGCTAGCTGATGCTGCCGAGATGGCAGCCCTGGCCGCCAGAGCTATCGGCCTGTCACCCGAGGACGTCCTGGTAGCCAGCACCGGGGTTACTGGCGAACCGTTACCACTGGAACTCATCCGGGCCGGGATAGGACAGATTGCCCTTTCCGCTGATGGTGGTCATGAGCTGGCCAGGGCCATTACAACTACCGACACAGTACAAAAAGAGGTAGCAGTGAAGGCCGGTGACAGTGGCTTTATTATCGGGGGGATAGCCAAAGGCTCAGGGATGATTCATCCTGAGCTCGGCACTTTACTCTGTTTCTTGACCACCGATGCCAGGGTGGACATAGATTTCCTAAGAGCGTCATTAAAAAAGGCCGTGGATGCTTCCTTCAACATGGTCTCTATTGATGGCGATACCAGCCCTAGCGACATGGTGCTGATAATGGCTAACGGCCTGGCGGAAAACGAGACGATTACTCCCAATAGTGAGCCGGCTGGTGTTTTCCAGCAAGCCCTGGAGCAGGTCTGTATCTACCTGGCGAAGAGCATTGCCCGTGATGGTGAGGGGGCCAGTAAGCTGATTGAGGTCACGGTTAGCGGGGCCGCCAGCGCGGCTGAGGCCAGGTTAGCCGCCCGCACGGTGGTGAGTTCCCCACTGGTGAAGGCCGCCGTGCACGGCAATGACCCCAACTGGGGACGGATTTTTGCCGCCGTAGGACGCAGTAAAGTGGAGGTGCTGGAATCAAAGATTGACCTTCACCTAGGTGACATCTGCCTGGTAAGGGCGGGAAGCCCACAGCCGTTTGACAAAAACACAGCAGTCCAGCTGCTGGGGAAAGATGAAGTGCCCATCATCGTCAATCTTAACCTGGGTACGGCCAGCGCTACCGCCTGGGGCTGTGACCTGTCTGAGGAATATGTAACTATCAACAGCCAGTACACGACCTGATGGCATTATTGACACAAAGAGCGAGGATGGCAACCAGTTGAACGAGGTCACGGTAGTTAAGATAGGCGGTTCCACCCTGGGCAGCCAGGATACCACCTTTGAGGACATAGTTTATCTGCAACAGCAAGGCAGTCGACTGGTCATCGTGCATGGTGGGGGAAAACTGGTAACGGAGTGGCTCACCCGGCAAGGGACACCTACCCGGTTCGTCCGGGGGGAGCGCGTCACGGATAAGGCGGCGCTGGACATGGTGACGGCAGTGCTGGGTGGCCTGGTCAACAAGGAAATCGTCGCCACCATCAATAGCCTGGGAGGACGAGCGGTAGGCATCTGTGGTGCCGATGGTGCTCTGGTTCAAGGGAGGCTCAGGGACGATGAGATGGGCTATGTTGGTATTGTGGTAAAGGTAGACGTGAGCCCCCTGGAGATGCTCCTGGAGTCAGGTTATATCCCGGTGGTGGCCCCACTGGGCCTTTACGCTTTTGAACGACCAAGCGAGGCACCGCGCCTGCTCAATATCAACGGCGACACTCTGGCTGGCGAGATTGCTGCCGCCATTGGCGCCGAGCGGGTTATCTTCCTGACCGATGTCGCCGGTATCTGCGACCAGCAAGGCCGGTTGCTGCCTCACCTATCATCCGAGGAAGCCGAAGCCTTAATGGCTTCCGGTGAGGCTTCAGGAGGGATGATTCCCAAGATTAAGGGCTGTCTCCGGGCTTTGTCCAAGGCCTCGCTCGCCCGCATCATCGACGGCGGACAACCCCATGCCCTACTCAACGAGATTGAAGGGCACGGTGATGGCACGACAGTAGAGGTGCTAAAATGAGTCATTGGCAGGAACTGGAACAGCAATACTTCATGAGAACGGTAGTACGCCTACCGGTAACCCTGGTCAGGGGAAGCGGGGCACGGGTGTGGGATGAAGACGGCCGGGAGTACCTGGACTTCGTTGCCGGCTGGGGAGTAAATAGCCTGGGGCACTGCCATCCCGCAGTTGCTGAGGCCGTAACCGAGCAGGTACATACCCTGATTCAGACATCCAACCAGTTCTTCACCATCCCTCAAGTTCAACTAGCGGAACTACTAGTCCAGAATAGCTGTCTGGATAAGGTCTTCTTTTGCAATAGCGGAGCCGAGGCTAATGAAGGAGCGGTGAAGCTAGCCCGTCGGTACGGGAAACACTATCGCAATGGCGCGTACGAGGTGATTACCGCCGTCGACTCCTTTCACGGGCGCACGCTGGGAATGGTGGCCGCTACCGGCCAAAAGAAGTTCCAGGAGCCATACGTCCCCTTGCCGTCCGGTTTTGTCAATGTGGAGTATAATAGCATTGAGTCAATAAAAACGGCTACCACCGCTCAAACCTGTGCCGTGATGCTGGAGCCAGTGCAAGGGGAAGGGGGGGTCAATCTACCCGGCGACAACTACCTGGTCGAAGTGCGAGTTTGGTGTGACCAGATGGGCATACTGCTTATTCTAGATGAAATTCAAACCGGGATAGGCCGAATGGGAACGCTTTTTGCCTACGAGCAATATGGCGTTGAACCTGATATAATGACCCTGGCTAAGGGTTTGGCTAGTGGCATGCCTATCGGCGCTCTCCTGGCCAAGGATGGAGCATCCGTGTTTACTCCCGGAGAGCATGGCTCCACCTTCGGTGGTAACCCCGTGACCTGTGCCGCGGGATATGCTACACTAAAATTCGTTATTGATAATGATATTGCCGGGAATGCCAGGAGAGCGGGAGAATATCTGATTGCCGGATTGGAAAACTTGAGGCACAAATATGAGGTCGTCACCGAGGTGCGGGGGCGCGGGCTCCTGACAGTCATGGAGTTCAGCGAGGACACTGCCCAGGCTACGGTGACGGCTTGCCTGGAAAGGGGCTTACTGGTCAACCGGGTGAAACCCAACGCCTTGCGCTTTATGCCTCCCCTTACCATTGGCAATCAGGAGGTCGATGAAGCCCTGGGCATCTTGGATGAAGCCTTATCCAGCATCGCTGATTAAGGAGCTGAGATGCGAGATAAGATTAACCAACTGGGAATACTATTAACGCTTACCATATTTCTTCTCTTCGGTGTGCTGCTGGTGGCTTCTTCGTTTCCCAGTGGTGGTGTTGTCTCCAAACTTGGGACTGACGGTCTTCCTCTAGTAGTCTATGACCTGTCGGCCATACCGCAGTCAGTTGTTGAGGACGCCAATGAGCTAGCCAAGACGCTGTTTGGCGATTACCAGGAAAAGGCTGATGACTTCGTCCGCCAGACACTGGCCATATACTCGGAGGCAAAGGATAAAGATTTTGTCATCCTGTTCAACTCCGGTGGCTGGGGGTGGAGGCCACTGGAGAAAACCCGAGGTTGGGGAAGTATTTTTACCGGTATCAAATCCGAACTAAACTACATGGGCTATCAGGCGCTTATCCTGGACTATGAGCGGACCGAGGAAAGCTGGCGAGGGCGCCTTGATGAGGCTTCTGAAATGGCAAACTATTACCCGAGAAAAGCCAAGCATTTGGCTTCTAAAGTGGCGTTTCTTACCAAGCATGACCCTGAACTCAAGATTATCGTTACTGGTGAAAGCAACGGCACGGTCATCTGTGATAGAGTGATGACTCTTCTGGAGAATAACCCGCAGGTCTATAGCATTCAGACCGGTCCTCCTTTCTGGCACAAGAGGGCTACGCTGGAGAGAACTCTGGTACTGACCAGCAGCGGAATAGTCCCGGACACCTTTAGCCAGGGCAGCCTTTTGACCATAATCATCGCTAACCTGAAAGCTTTGCTTGGTTTATCCCAAACGTCGGAGGATTCTGGAAAGATACTCTTTCATATAAGAGCACCGGGACATGACTACTGGTGGCAACACCCCAACGTTTATTCTGAAATCACTAACTTTCTGGAGCAGAATTTCGGCAGTAAATAGTGATAAATCCCCGGCGGAAGGTCGGATATAAGCTCGCCGGTTCAACGGAGGCTCAAAGTGTCGGATAAAGTGGTCCTGGCTTACAGTGGCGGCGTCGATACGTCAGTGGCCATCAAGTGGCTTCAGGAAAAGTATCAAGTGGACGTTATCGCCGTTACCATTGATGTCGGGAATGAGCGTGACTTCTCCGCAGTCCGGGAAAAAGCGCTACAGGTTGGCGCGGTGAAGGCTCTGGTGAAGGATGCCAAAGAGCTGTTCGTCAACTACTTTGTCTTCCCGGCCTTGCAGGCCGATGCCATCTATGAAGGACAATATTCATTGGCTACCGCCCTGTCCCGTCCCCTGATGGCCAAGCTGATGGTAGATATAGCTCAAGACGAGGGGGCTTCCACAGTAGCCCACGGCTGCACGGGCAAGGGCAACGACCAGGTGCGATTTGAGGTCAGCATCAACGCCCTGGCTCCTTCGCTCAAAATTATCGCCCCGGCCCGGGAGTGGGGCATGACCAGAGAGCAGACTATCGAGTATGCGCAGCGCCATAACATCCCGCTGCCAGTTACCGCCAGCAGTCCCTATTCACTTGATGAAAACCTGTGGGGCAGAAGTATTGAGTGCGGAATCCTGGAGGACCCCTGGATTGAACCACCCGAGGACGTCTTTACCTGGAGCCGGCCACCCGGCGAAGCTCCCGATAAACCGGAGTACGTGGAGATTAGTTTTGAACAGGGTATCCCGGCTACGATTGACGGAAATAAGATGGATGGCATCAGCTTGATTCAGCAACTGAACGAACTAGCCGGGAAGCACGGGATAGGCCGGAGTGACCATATCGAAAACCGGCTGGTCGGGATAAAGTCAAGGGAGATTTATGAAGCCCCGGCAGCCATGACACTGCTCAAGGCGCACCAGGCACTGGAGGCGATGACCCTATCCAAAGACCAGCTGCGGTTCAAGCAAAAGGTGGCCGTGGAGTATGCCGACCTCATCTACAACGGTCTGTGGTTCACCCCGCTGCACCGCGACCTGGCCACTTACGTTAAGAGCTCACAACGCTATGTTACCGGAACGGTGCGACTCAAACTGTTCAAGGGAAACTGCACCGTGGTCGGGCGGAAATCACCGTTTTCCCTGTATCGCCATAGCCTGGCTACCTACGACAAGGGCGATGAGTTTGACCAGAGCGCCTCCCCCGGATTTATCCATATCTGGGGTTTGCCAGTCAAAACCCAGGCCCAGGTGCAGGGGATAGAGGAGGTGAAGTAATGAGCTATAGGAGCTTTGAGGAAGCTTGGCAAGACATTAAAAAATTACAGGGCAAAGACGTTGTTACTCTCCGTCATCGTCATAAAAACCATATCGTGGAAGTTGATGAAACAGGGCTGAGAACACGTCCAAATGGGAGTGAGTATGCTCACCCTGTGACTAAAGGGGCATTCAAAACGGTGTGGGGAAAGCTCATCGAAGATGGAGAGTTTGTGCCCGTGGAGGATGGCGGGTACTACTTTGCCTGTGCGTGCATAGCACATCTGCCCGAAGTTAATTATTCTTATGAAGATGGAATTTTACGTTTATATCTGAGGCAGTAAGACACTCGCTATGGAGGAAGCCTCTAAATGAGCTACATTCGAGGGCGCTTTCAGAAGGCGGCGGATAAAGCGGCCAGCGAATACACCGCCTCTATCCCCTTCGACTGGCGTTTATATCGCCATGACATCGCCGGCAGCATGGCTCACACCAGGATGCTGGCCAAGCAGGGTATCATTTCCCAGGAAGAGGCGGCGGTTATTACCCGGGGGCTGGCGGCTATTGGTGAAGAGATAGGGCAGGGCAAGTTTCAGTTCAAACCCGAACTGGAAGACGTCCATATGAATATCGAGGCCCGGCTGATGGAGAAGGTCGGTGAGGTGGCTGGCAAGCTCCACACCGCCCGCTCCCGGAACGACCAGGTAGCCCTGGATTTGCGCCTCTTTGCCAAAGAGGCAATCGCCGAGACCCGGCTCCGGCTGAAGGAATTCCAGCGGGCGCTGGTCAGCCTGGCGGAAGCCAACAAGGATGTAATTATGCCGGGATATACCCACCTGCAGCCGGCACAACCGGTGCTGCTGGCTCACCACCTCCTGGCTTACTTCGAGATGCTCCAGCGGGACGTCGACCGGTTCAGGGACTGCCTGGAGCGAACCGATGTCATGCCTCTGGGCAGCGGTGCTTTAGCCGGTGTTGCCTACAACATCGACCGGGATTTCCTGGCCCGTGAACTGGGCTTTAGGCAGATAAGCCGGAACAGCATGGACGCCGTCTCCGACCGAGATTTTGTCGCCGAATACGAGGCGGCGGCAAGTATCTGTATGATGCACCTCTCCCGCCTGGCCGAGGAGATTATCCTCTGGTCCTCCGCCGAGTTCAATTTCATCGAGATTGATGAGGCCTATGCCACCGGCTCCAGCATTATGCCGCAGAAAAAGAATCCCGATGTTGCCGAGCTTGCGAGGGGTAAAACGGGACGGGTCTACGGTCACCTCATGGCCCTGCTGACCACGATGAAAGGTCTCCCGTTAACCTACAATCGGGACATGCAGGAGGACAAAGAGGGTCTCTTTGACACCGTGGATACGCTGCTATCTACTCTGGAGGTATTCGCGGGCATGGTTAAGACTCTGAAAGTTAAGCCGGAAAGCACCGTGCAGGCGGTCAGGCGAGGCTACATTCTGGCCACTGACCTGGCTGACTACCTGGTGAAGAAGGGCTCTGCCTTCCGCACTGCCCACGACATAGTATCCCGGCTGGTAAGCTACGCGTCGGGAAAGGGCAAATCATTTAGTGAACTCGGCCTTGAAGAGTATCAACAGTTCTCTCCCTTATTTGCCGAGGATGTTCACTCCATTACCGTGGAGTCATCGGTTGCCGCCAGAAATATAATCGGTGGCACTGCCCCCGGCCAGGTAGAGCAGGCGCTGGCCACCGCCAGGAAAACCGTGGGAGACGCTACTGCTGAAAAATAGCATGTCCGGCTAACGATGGGGAAACAATTAAATAGCTGACCGGGAATTTGGTATTGAGAGGTCTCTTACCTGATTTTCTCCAGCTTATGCTGGGAGCGCAGGCATCTGGTACAAAGGTTAAGCCGCGTTGGCTTACCATCTCTAGTAATGGTGACCGGGTGAATATTGGGCAGCCATTGCCGATTGGTGCGGCGTTTGGAATGGCTCACATTATGACCAAACTGGGGGGATTTACCACATAAATCGCACTTCAATCGCTAATCTCCTTTGACGGGAAAGAAAAACTGGTGTACAATACCGCTACCATGTTACCATATCTGGGAAAGCTTGGCAATGTAATAGAGGGTCTAGTGCCGGTGTTATCCTCCAGGAAGCACGTGAGGCACGAGAGATAAGCCCACTACAATTGCCAGAGGACAGGAGTAACGAAATGAAGCAAGTCAGTTCAGCTAACGGACAATCATTGAGGGAGATGTTAGCGGCTGCCACCAGCTGGCTGGAGAAGAGCGCCCCAGAGATTGACGCTATGAATGTCTTCCCCGTGCCTGACGGTGATACTGGCACCAATATGCTGCTTACCATGCGCTCCAGCATAGAGAAAGCCGATGACGCCCCTGACCACAGTGCCTCAGTTGTCGCTGACGCACTAGCCGGGGGAGCGCTGATGGGAGCCCGGGGCAACAGCGGAGTAATCCTATCCCAAATCTTTCGCGGCCTGGCAATGGGACTGGCTGAGAAGAACACCTTTGGCGGTGGTGACCTGGCCAGCGCCCTGCTCCAGGCATCAACGAAGGCCTATGCCGGCTTGAGCAATCCGGTAGAGGGGACCATCCTGACGGTAATCAGAGAAGCAGCCGAGGCGGCTCAGGCGCAGGCTGAAAGCGGCAGTGACGACCTCATATCGGTCATGGAGGCGACAGTCAATGCCGCCAGGGAGTCAGTGGCCAATACCCCCACCCTTCTTCCGGTGTTACGAGATGCCGGAGTGGTGGATGCTGGAGGGCAGGGTCTCTATACTATCCTGGAAGGTGCCCTCCGCTATCTAACCGGCGAGGCGGAACTGATGCAGTTCCGCAAGCCCCAGATGATTGTCAGTAGTCTACCGGCAACCACCAGACTGCCACAAATGGTCGCTGCCGAAGAGGTGCCCTACGGATATTGCACTGAATTCATGCTCAAAGGTGAGAAACTTGACCCGGATAAGATTAGAAAGAAACTGGAGAAGAAGGGCGAGTCTCTTATTGTTGTTGGTGATGAATCTACCGTCAGGGTTCACATCCACACCCTGGACCCGGGTGACGTCCTTAGCTACGGGACTACACTGGGCACCTTGCACCAGGTCAGCGCACGAAACATGGACGAGCAGCATCAGGATTGGCTGGAGATGCATAAGGACCGGGGGCCGGTGGCTGACACCGCTATTGTCGCCGTTGTCTCTGGGGAAGGGCTAGCTGACGTTTTCAAGAGCCTGGGGGTATCCGAGATAGTCCCCGGAGGGCAGACAATGAACCCCAGCACCAAGGACTTACTCAAGGCTGCCGAGTCAGTACCCTCAGACAAGGTTATTATCTTGCCCAACAATAGTAATATCGTGCTTACGGCCAATCAAGTCCAATCGGTGACTAACAAAAGTATCCGGGTAATACCCACGGAGACGATTCCGCAAGGCATCGCGGCTCTCTTGGCCTTCGACTATGAAGCCGACCTGGAAACAAACACCCAGCTCATGGATAAGGCGAAGTCGGCGGTAAAGTCTATTGAAATCACCCGGGCCATACGCTCTGCCCAGCTAGATGGACTCAAAATCAAGAAGAAACAGGCGATTAGCTTTCTGGACCGGGCTTTAGTTGCCGTGGAAGACAGCACCACCGAGGTTCTTGATAAGACACTGGCCAAGATAAACCTGAATGAAGCCGAAGTGGTTACCATCTACTACGGGGCTGACACGGAGCAAGACAAGGCTGATGAGGTTGGCGCAGATATTCTTCAGCAATATCCGCAGCTACAGGTCGAGGTACTTCGCGGCGGTCAACCTCACTACGATTACATTATTTCAGTAGAATAAAGGAGGGGTTTGGTCAATGACCGTCAAAATTGTTACCGATAGTCTATCTGATATCACCAGTGACATAGCCGAAGAGTTGGGGGTTACCGTTGTTCCCTTAACGGTAACTTTTGGTCATGAGTCCTTTCTCGACCGGATTACCATGACTACCGACGAGTTCTACCGCAGACTTGCTTCCGACCCTATCTGGCCGACCACCACGCAGCCTCCGCCCGGTACTTTTACCGAGGTGTACAACAAACTGGCCAAGGAAACTGATGAAATCCTGGTCGTTGTGGTCTCCGGTAAGCTGAGTGGCACCTATCAGTCGGCTCTAAACGCCAAAGATATGGTGGAGGGAAAGTGCCGTATTGAGGTAATTGACTCGCTAAAGGTGGCGATGAGCCAGGGACTGATAGTTATCGCCGCGGCCAAGGCAGCGCAGGCGGGGGCAAACCTGGATGAGCTTGCTGACTTAGTGCGTAGGGCTATACCTCGGTCGCACCTTGTTGCGTATTTTGACACCCTTAAATATCTAGCCAAGGGGGGGCGCATAGGTAAGGCACAAGGGATGCTGGGCGCAATGTTATCAATAAAGCCAATACTTACTGTGAAGGATGGCGAGATGTCGCCTCTAACCAAGTTGCGGTCTCGAGCGGCAGGTATGGATTATCTATGCAACTTCGCGGCTGGCCTCTCTAACATTGAGGCGCTGGCGGTGGAGCATGCGACTACTCCTGACGTAGCTGATGCCCTGGTTGAGCGCATTAGTTCATTATTCCCTAAAGAGCGCATTTACAGGTCAACAATCAGCCCGGTGGTGGGAACATATGCCGGACCTGGTGCCATGGCGTTATCCGTTCTGGAAGGGGAAAAGTAGTATCCGGTGACGGTCAGGGTGGTTACTGATAGCACTGCTGACCTCCCGGAAACTGTAACCCGGGAGCTTGGGATTACCGTGGTGCCCGTCTATCTCCGCTTCGGAGAGACCGCCTACCGGGACGGGGTAGATATCAGCCAAGATGAGTTTTACCACAAACTGGTGGAGAGTCCCATTCATCCCACTACTTCCCAGCCCACTCCAGCCGACTTCGCCGAGGTATATCGAAAGCTCTCCCGGGAAGCTGAGGGCATAGTATCGATACAGGTGACCAGCAAGTTGAGCGGTACCTATAACTCAGCACTGCAGGGCAGGGAGATGGCAGAGGCGGGGTGTCATATTGAGATAGTGGATTCATTTTCAGTGTCTATGGGATTAGGGCTGATAACTATGGCGGCGGCTAGACTGGCTAAGGCTGGAGAGAACCTGCAGGTGGTAATGGAGGAGATAAGGCAGGCTATCCCCTGTATCCGCATACTTGCCGTCTTTGATACCCTTAAATACTTACTTCTTGGAGGGCGCGTCGGAAAGGCTAAAGCATTATTGGGCAGTCTGCTGAATGTAAAGCCCCTGCTTACCATGCGGGACGGAGAACTCGTACCGGTCGGACTGGCCCGCACCCGGAACAAGGGTATTGAGCGGCTGTATGAGTTAGCAAAGACTGCTTTGGATATCCAGGAAGTGGCTATTGTGCACAGCACCACGCCGGAGGAGGCAAGCTCGCTGAAGGAGCGTATCGCCAGCTTCTTTGATTCGAAGCGGATACACGTCTCCCGTCTGGGACCGGCACTGGGGGTTCATGGTGGTCCCGGAGCGCTGATTTTAGCCCTGATAGAGAAGATAGGCGATATGGGGCAGGATGCCGGTAAAGAAACGCCGGTATAGAAGAGAGTTCACTTACCTTCCCCAAGGAAACCAAAGCCGGGCTTTTCCTGTAGCTGCCTTTAGTAGCACTTCATCCCGGAGGCATAACCTTGCCAATAAATGTTGGGCCTCTGCGTAAGATTCTTGAGCTTGAGCACCAACGAGGTTACGAAGATTCAGCGGTAATCGGCGGTCTGGACAAATTCCTCGGCAACTGGGCAATCCAGGCGGCGGAGTCGATAACCAGTTCTCAACTCTTAAGTCGCTTTCACCAACTTGGTCTGGCCAAGCCCGACTATGCCTCCCGCACCGGGCAGCAGCGTCGAGAGTGGGTAAGTAATGTCCTCAACTGGCTGGCTGATGCCGGGCCGGAGACAGCAGAAACGGGTAAAGCTAAGCCAGCTAGAGTAACCCGCCGGCCGTCGGCAACGAGAAAGGCTCAGGGTATAGCGGCCAGTCAATCCCTCGACTCCCCAATCACAGTAATCAAAGGTATCAGCTCCACTATGGAGAGCAAGTTTAATAAGTTAGGGGTGAAGACGGTTCGAGACCTGCTTTACTTCTTTCCCCACCGTCACCTTGATTACAGCCAGCGGAAAACTATCTCCCAGCTTGTTGCCGGAGAGGAACAGACCATCATTGCCAACGTCTGGCAAGCCTATGAAACCAGACTGGGTGGCCGAAGGAGCACTGAGGCAGTGGTGGGTGATGAGACCGGTAATGTCAGGATAGTATGGTTCAATAACCCCTACCTGGCCAAAAAGCTATTGCCAAACACCCGGGTAGTCTTCAGCGGCCGGGTGAGTTTGTTTAGCGGAAGGCTTGTATTTGAATCCCCGGAGTGGGAACTGGAAGACCAGGAATTGACTCATACCGGCCGCCTGGTGCCCCTCTATTCGCTAACTCAGGGGCTACGCCCGCGCCAGGTAAGGAAATTGATGAAAGGGATGGTCAGCCAGTGGGCCTGGCAGGTGGAGGACTTCCTGCCGCCGGAGCTCAAACAGCGGTGTGACCTCCTGGACCTGACGCAGGCGATAAGCCAAGCTCACTATCCAGAAGACGGTGCCACGAAAGACAGGGCAAGAATCCGCCTGGCCTTTGACGAGCTTTTCCTGCTACAGCTAGGCGTGCTGAGCCAGAAGCGCGCCTGGCAGGAGAGCCAGCCGAGCACTCCTTTCCGTGTCCAGGCCCCGGTACTGGATTCCTTTATCCGGTCTCTACCCTTTACCCTGACTGAGGCCCAGCAGAGGGTACTCCAGGAGATAATTACTGATTTACAGAAACCACAACCAATGTGCCGGTTGCTGCAGGGAGAGGTGGGAAGTGGCAAGACGGTAGTCGCCACTGTCGCTTTGCTCCTGGCGGCGGCTAACGGTTACCAGGGGGCGTTCATGGCACCCACCGAGATTCTGGCCGAGCAGCACTTCACTATTATCTGCCAACTCCTGTCCCGTGCCGGACATCAGGAGGTGGACGAGACCTACCTGCGTAGCTACTCCGGACTGCTACCGCAACCACTTACCGTAGCCATACTCATTGGCGATATTACCCAGTCCAAGAAGCAGGAACTCCAGCAGCTTATCCGGGATGGAGATGTCGATATTGTCATCGGGACCCATGCTCTTATTCAGAAAGGAGTTGAGTTCCACCGCCTGGAGCTGGCCGTAGTGGACGAACAACACCGGTTTGGCGTTGAACAGCGCGCTGCACTGAGACAGAAGGCTTCCAGTCCTCATATGCTGGTAATGACAGCCACCCCTATCCCCCGCACTCTCGCCCTGACCCTCTATGGTGACCTTGACCTCTCAGTTATTGACCAGCTTCCCCCGGGCCGACAGGCGATAAGAACGAAGTGGCTCAGGCCAGAGCAGCGGGAAACTGCCTACGGCTTTCTGCGCCGCCAAGTGGTCAGCGGCCGGCAAACCTTCATTATCTGTCCCCTGATTGAGGAGTCGGAGGCGATTCAGGCCAAGGCAGCGACTGCTGAGTACGAGCGGCTCTCCCGAGAGGTCTTCCCTGAGCTAAAACTGGGGCTGCTTCACGGGCGTCTGAGGGCGGAGGAGAAGGACAGGGTAATGCGCCATTTTCGTGCCGGCAAGCTGGACATCCTGGTCTCAACCCCGGTGGTAGAGGTGGGTATCGACGTGCCTAATGCCACCGTAATGCTGGTAGAAAGCGCCGACCGCTTTGGTCTGGCACAGCTGCACCAGTTCCGCGGTCGAGTGGGGCGAGGACAGGAGCAAAGCTACTGCATGCTGCTGGCCGAGAACCCTTCAGCGATTGGTAAACAACGCCTGGACGTAATCGAGAACATTCAGGATGGTTTTGTACTGGCCGAGGAGGACTTAAAGCTGCGAGGTCCGGGAGAGTTCTTCGGGACACGCCAGAGCGGACTACCCGACCTGCGTATGGCGCGGCTGTCCGACGTGGCTCTGCTGGAGCTGGCCCGAGCCGAGGCGATAAGGCTTTTTGAAAAAGACTCTGCACTGGAGAAGCCTGAGCATCAACTGCTAACTAAGGAGCTGTCCCGGGTCTGGAAGCAAGGTGGTGAGTGGAGCTAGGGGTCACAACTTCAAGCCGAAATTCACCCTCAAGCACTTTTTCAGATTCTTCAGTGATTCGCCTAAGCCCTTCAGATCGTGTTCCACTGCCCCTAACTCCGCTTCCACCAGGTCCTCATAGCTAGCTTCTGCGGTTGCTTCCCGGCATATCTGCAGTGACCTGCCCAGGCCGTTCAAATCACGTTCCAGTTCCGCTAACTCGGTTTCCGCATTGGTCGCCCGGCATCTGGGACAGATAACCAGTCCCCCGTCCCACAGCTGGTGGAGACCAATCTGGAATTCCTGGTGGCAATCAGGACAGGTAAAATTAATGGTCAAATCGTCTATCGCCATGCTAGCACCCACTAAACCTACAAGTTAACCCTCAGTAGCCCTTAGTATCAATCTACCACGCAAGCATAAAGAACAGCATAAAGGTCATAAAGAATTCGTTAAGGTTTCGTTAAGCTTTCATAAAGTCAGGTGGGGCAAGCACGGCTGCCACCGGGATGGGTAAGTTTACCACGTACTTTTATCAATTGTTTACGGGTTTGCCTGTCATTTTTATGCTTTGTTTTCCACGCTGGCAGTAAGCTAGGGTAGAAACGGAGGCATAGAGCGATGGCAATGGTCTGGCCCAGCAACACCAGGGAGCAATACTGGTTCGGTGATAAGAAAAGCATAGCAATAAAGGCTTCCTACGTGCTCCTGCACCAGCTAGACCTTATCCTGACCGTTGTTGCCGTGTCTCTCGGTTATTCGGAGCTGAACCCCCTGATGAGAATTCTGCTCACGGCACCCCTGCAGCTTGTCATCATCAAGGTCTTCATTCCCCTGGTTATCGCCTGGCTTACTCCAAACAAGCTTCTCCTGCCGGCCACTGCTTTCATCTTTCTCGTTGTTCTCTGGAACGTAAGACAATTGCTGCTTCCGTTGTTTTGAGAGCGTGTTGGCTAACACCAGTTACGCTCCCCTACTCTCTATTTGAGCTTGCACGGCATCCGTGTTATAGTTAGTTGTGTTCTGAAGGTAACATCCCGGGAGGTTGGACACGGTGCACGGGGTAGTAAAGGTAAAGAAAAGGCTGATAGAGTTACTGACACAGGCGGCTAGCGAGGCACAGGAATCGGGCAAATTGCCTCCGGTGACCCTGCCCGAGGTTACTGTGGAGCACCCTCAGAACCCGGAACACGGAGACTACGCCTCGAGTTTCGCCCTGAAATTAACCCGGGCGACCGGGGTTAGCCCACTAACTATCGCCAACGAGGTGGCCGAGCGTATCGCCCCCAGCCCAGAGATTGCCCGTATTACGGTAGCGCCACCGGGATACATTAACTTTACCTTCAATAATGATTGGTTGACCCGGCAGGTAGATGCCATCATGCAGGCTGGCGATACTTACGGCAACCTTAATCTGGGTCAGGACAACCGCGTGCAGCTGGAATTTGTCAGCGTCAACCCCACCGGCCCACTTCATGTTGGGCATGGCCGCGGCTCTATCCTCGGCAGCACCCTGGCCAACGTGCTTTCCGCAGCCGGATACCGGGTGGAGACGGAATACTATATCAACGACGCCGGCAGCCAGGTAGATTCCTTCTACCGCTCACTCTACGCCCGTTATCAACAGTCTCTAGGTGTTGATGCTGAAATGCCCACCGAAGGGTACTTTGGCCACTACATGGTTGACCTGGCTAAAGAGATTATTGCCGAAGAAGGAGACCGATTTCTTAATCTGCCCGCGGAAGAGGCGGTGCCGCAACTGGGGCGGCTGGGTCTGGAGAAGATGATAAACCAGATCAGGAGCGACCTCAAGCTATTGGGGGTGAGCTTTGATGTCTGGTTCAGCGAGCAGAGCCTCTTTGATAACGGGCAATATCAGAAGGCAATGACCATACTACGGGAAAAGGACTACCTCGCGGAAAAGGAGGGGGCCACCTGGTTTGTCTCCACTGCCCTGGGGGAGGACAAAGACAATGTAGTGGTGCGCGGTGACGGTTCACCTACCTATTTCGCCTCTGATATTGCTTACCACTATAACAAGTTCTTGGAGCGCGGGTTTGACAAGGTAATCAATATCTGGGGAGCCGACCACCAGGGCCACGTAGCCCGGATGAAAGCGGTGATCAGTACCCTGGGTATCGAGCCTGACCGACTGGAAATGATAATCTCCCAGATGGTCACCCTGCGTCGCGCCGGCGAACTGGTCCGTATTTCTAAACGCAGCGGCGATATTATTACCCTGCGCGAGGTAGTAGACGAGGTGGGGGCTGATGCCTGCCGTTTCTTCTTCTTATCCCGCTCAGCAGATAGTCAAATGGACTTTGACCTGGAACTAGCCAAGAGGCAATCAGCAGATAACCCGGTCTACTATGTTCAATATGCCCATGCTCGTATTGCCAGCATCCTTCGCCTGGCCCAGGAGAGGGAGATTGACTATCAGGACGGTGATGTCTCTCTGCTGACCACCGAGCCTGAGCTGACTTTGATACGAAAGATGACACTGCTACCGGAGATAGTGGAAACCGTAGCCGTCACCCTGCAACCACACCACCTCGCCTATTACGCTCAGGACCTGGCCACGGTGTTCCACAGCTTTTACAAGCAGTGCCGTGTGGTGTCGCGGGAGCCAGAAGACGAGGCATTGACCAAAGCTCGTCTCCGGCTGGTCAAGGCGGCACAGATTGTCCTGGCGAGAACCCTTCACCTCATGGGGATGACCGCACCCGATAGTATGTAAACCGCCCCGCTTCTAAACTGCTACCTTCAACCTCATAACCCCCGGAGAAACTCAGGGCGGAGCAGAGCGGGGTCTTTGCGGGCCAGAACGTGCCTTAGCTCCCGGAGGAGCCTTTCCCTGTCCCCGGGCAATCTTCCCCTCACCGAGAAGTAATTTGAGGCATGCATCGAACTAAACAGGCAGTCGGTAAAGCTGGCATTCTCGATGATTACCTGCAGCTCCGCAAGGGACTGGAGTGGAGAAACGGGGTAGAAACTCCCCTGTTCCACCTGCTGATAAAGGGGAGTGCCGGGAACAAAAGTCAAGGTCAGGGCTCCGGTATACTCCGGGTCAATATCAGTAAGAATCCTCGCTGTTTCCAGGGCATGTCGCTGGCTTCCCTCAACCCCTGCCAGCCCCAAAATAACTGAAACCGAAAGCTCAATTCCCGCTTCTCTGGCCTTTCTTCCCGCCTCAACCATCTGGTCATAACTGACCCCTTTATCAATCTTCCTCAGCACTTCGTCATCGCCAGTCTCTACCCCCAGATAGAAAATGCCCAGCTTGAGCCGGCGCAACTCTTTAAGCTCATCCGGGCTCCTGCGCCGGATATCCTGAGCCGTGGCATAGGCACCAATCCGCTCCAGATGGGGAAACTTTTCGTTCAGGTGTTGCAGCGCCTTTACCAGATTGGGGAAAGGGTAAACCAGGGCATCACCATCCTGAAGAAACACCCGCTTCCCATCCCACCGTTCCGCCAGAAGGTACACGATATCCGGGAGAGCGGGCAGACGAATACCGTGCTCTACGTAGAGTGCCAGAGCGTCAATCTCCTTTTCAACGTCCTGGACTTCTCGCATCTGAAGCTTTGACCCGTAGTAACTGCAGAAGGTGCAGGTATTATTAGAACAGCCGCTGGTCACCGGCAGATAATAACTTCGCCATTCGCTTGGCGGACGAAGAATGTCAGGTCTGTCAAAGCCCATTATGTCAATTCTTTCTTATCCAGCGGACAACAGCTCTGCCATCCGTCTCAAGCCAAGAGCGCCAGCACACCACACAGAACGAGCACCACCAGACCCACAATAACGGCTATCCAGCCCCCTACCTTTAACGAGCCGGGCTGAGGACGCGATGGCCAATGCTCCATAAACTCCCTCAGGTCAGCGCGAGTGGAAAGCGAATGATCATAGCTCTTCTCCTCACGCCTACCCCACAGAATTGCCGCCAGACCAAGGAGGATAAATAGACCGCCCACCCCTAATGGTATCAGCCAATCCACATCTGCCATGCTCGCCCTTCCTCCCTCAGGTGCCACTAGCTCATACTAACTATATGAGTTTTCACCACCATTTTCAACTGCTCGGAGGAAGGAGACTATTAATCTCCTGATAAACAGCTTTGAGGAAACTGTGCGGTGCTATTTAACCTCGGCGGTAGCTCCAGCGGCTTCCAGTTTCTCCCTGGCTGTAGCCGCCTCTTCCTTGGTAACCTTTTCCTTCACCGCTGCCGGCGCACCCTCCACCAGGTCCTTGGACTCCTTCAAGCCCAAGGTGGTCAGCTCACGCACTGCCTTAATCACGTTTATCTTATTGGCCCCGATGTCCTTAAGAATAACGTCAAACTCGGTCTGTTCTTCCACAACTTGAGCCTCAGCGGCAGCTGGGGCAGCGGCTCCAGCGGCCATTACCGGCGCTGCGGCACTGACGCCAAATTCGGTCTCCAGAGCCTTGACCAACTGTGACAGCTCAAGCACCGTCATATCCTTGATGGCATCCAGTATTCCCTCGATAGCTGCTCCCTTTTTCGCCTTTTTTTCTCCGGCCGGAGCCGCTCCTTCGTCAGCAGCGGCTTTTGCCTTCTTTGGCCTTTTTGCCGCCTGCGGTGCGACTACCGGTTCTTCTTCCTTGGCTGCCTCTGCAACAACCTCCTGTCCGACTTCTGTCTCATTTTCCGACATTTTATTCTGCCTCCAATTGTTGAATTCTCGCCTGTAACCCGCCGATTATCCCCCTGATGGGAGCGGCCAGACAAATAACTAATGACGTGATGGGACTTTGCATCCCGCCCATAATCTTAGCCAGCAACACCTCTCTTGAGGGTAGCGTAGCCAGGGTCCCCACATCTCCGGCGGTAAGTAATCCGTCAGCAGAAAAGCCCCCTTTAACACCCAGCGTTGATTTTGTGCTGCGAATGTAATCAAGCAGCGCTTTGGCTGCCTCAGTCACCTCACCATAGCCAAAAGCGATGGCCACCGGACCCTCAAAGGAGCCCGCCAGTTCATCCATGCCCGCTCTCTCCGCAGCAAACCGTGCCAGGGTGTTCTTTACCACCCGGTACTTGACCCCTGACCCCTCAAGTTTACGACGCAAATCGGTAATCTCCGCGGTTGACAGTCCCCGGTAATCAGTTAAGATACCGATACTACAACTGGCAAAAATCTCTCGTAGCTCATCAATAATCAGCGTCTTCTCTTCTCTTTTTGACATTATTCATCACCACCTAACTACCCCGCAGGGTATCTACTTAAAAAATAAGTCCTCGCGCCACACGCACGAGGACTTTTAAGAAACGATGCTCATCCTCGGCAGGCACAGAATTTAAGCCTATACAGACACCCGCTGTCTACGGACTTATCTAAGAGTTGTTAAACTGCTAATCTTTTCTCCCGATGATAGCAACCGCTACATTATAGTAGCCGGATACGCCACCCAGATTGTGCGCCAGGCCAAAGGTAGGATTCTTTATCTGCCTGGGTCCGGCCCTCCCCAGGAGCTGATTGTAAATCTCATAAAGCATCCTGATACCACTGGCGGAAACCGGGTGTCCGAAGGACTTGAGGCCACCATCGGAATTGCACGGCTGCTCACCGTCAAGGTTAAAACGGCCGGCCTCAACATCATCCGGGGCTTTGCCTAGAGGACTGATAAAGAGGTCCTCGTAAGTCAGCAGCTCGGTGCTGGAAAAACAGTCGTGGACCTCAAAGTGGCTTATCTCCTTCCTGGCATCCTTTATCCCGGCTTCTTCGTAGGCCATCTTAGCCGCCCGTACTGTCTCCGGGAAATTGTACTCAACCTTATTACCGGTCCCGATAACACTGTTATCATCCTGGAAGAAGGGCTGCCCGGCCCCGTTAGCCAGACCGAACCCCTTGACCAGCACGTAGTCACTCTTCAATGACCTGGCAATCTCAGGGGTGCACAGGATGGCCGCCGCCGAACCGTCACTCATACCGCAGGAGTCATACAGGCCCAGCGGCCAGGAAATCATGGGAGCATTGATGGCGTCCTCTTCGGTTATCTCCCGCTTCAGGTGAGACTTGGGGGACAAGGTACCGTTATGATGGTTCTTCACGTCAATCTTGGCCAGAATCCTCTTGAACCGCTCGTAGGGGATGTTATACTTCGCCATATACCCGATAGCAAAATGCCCGAATTGACTGACCGGTGGCAGGTCAAAGTCCACCCCGGGGAGGTCAAAGGGCATCGGGCCAATCTTACCAAACCCACCATAATGGTCCATCAACTTTTCGGTACCGCAGGCCAGAACGATATCATATCTTCCCGAGGCCACCGCATAAACGGCGTTTCGAAAACAGTCCAGCCCGCCAGCGCAGAAGTTCTCCACGCGGGTAATCGGGATGTAATCCGTCTTAATCCACCGGGCCAGTTGAGAACCGGTCTCGCCGGTAAACAAGGTGGCCTGCCAGGCAGCCTGGATGTCTTTCAGCTCCATACCAGCATCTTCCAGAGCCTCATGGCAAGCGTCAACCGTGATATCATCAGCGTTCTTGTCCCAGAGTTCCCCGAACTGGCTGCAGCCCATGCCGACTACGGCTACTTTATCCTTCACGCTTTCCATTGGTATTAACCTCCCTAAGTTAGACTCTTACTTTCTTACCGGAATCGCCTTCCAGAAGTAATTATGAATGCCGTCCCGTACCATAATCTTCCGGAAGCTCATCTCAACTTCCATTCCCACCTTCACCTGGTCAGGGTCGCGGTCAGTCATATAACCGACGAACTTGCCACCCCCCTCCAGCGCCGTTATCGGGACCACAATCGGGACGTCTACCTCACTGCTTAACAGGTCCATGGTAACGCTAACGACAGTCCCCCTCTTATCGGAGAGCCGTATCGGGTCAAACTTGCCTATCGTACCGCATTTAGAGCACTTCCGTTGTGGAGGATAGTGGACTGTGCCGCAAACCTGACACTTACCCCCGTAGAAGCGCAATATCCGGTCGCGTTCCCGCCAGAGCATAATTGTTGATATCCTCCAGTAGTGGTGCGGCAGGAAGCCGAGCTGGGTATCTGGATTCAATAGTCCCCGCCAGAGCCAGAAAGTCTTGTAGTCGTCCATCACTACCTTGGAATTAAGATTTACTTTCATCCCCTTCCGTTTGGCATTTCCCCTCACCTTCTCAATCTCATCGGTTACCCGGAAAGCAAAGGCATCAGCGCCATCACCGTAGCCGGCCAGGAGGATGAGGTCACCCGGTTTGGCATCTTCCAGCGCCGTGATAAACAGCATCAGCGAATAAGGGACTCCGGTATTGCCCAGATTATCGAAAAAGAGGTCCTGTAGCTGAGTCTTGGCATCAAAGCCCAGACCCCTGGCTACCTCCGCTGCCCGCCTGGCGCTGGGCGCATAGATAGCAATCCTGGCAAAATCTTTGGCGGCGAGATTATTCTCTTTCAGCAGTCCGGAGACTGCCTTGCTGATAACCTTAAGATAACCTTCGGTCTCGGCAAAGCGCTCATGCGTGTGGCGCAGAAAGTCATCGCCGTCAGCCCGCCAGATGTCGTGTATCTCGTCGGAGACAGAGTAAGTTCCCTCAAGACTAGCGATAACGTTGGAATTACCCACCAGGAGTGCCGCAGCACCATCACCAAAAGTCCGGTCATGAGCAGACAGCGGAGCACCCTGACGGCGGTCGGCCGCGGTTACCATCATTTGCCGGGCCGTGCCGGCCTTCACCGCATCGGTGGCCAGCCTTAGCGCGGTAGTACCCGCCTTCAAAGAGCTGGCAATATCGGCAGTGACAATATTACGGGACAGGTCTGCCCCGGCAGCGATAATCGCCGCCGACTGCTTTTCCTTATAGGGAAAATTGGTGGTGGCGAAGAATAAGCCATCTATTGTTTCCCGGTCTACCCCATGCAGGCAATCGATAGCTGCCGCCACTGCCATAGTCACCGCATCCTCATCAAAGTTACAGATAGGCTTCTCGCCTCTCGCCCCCTTGGCTATGGCCTCCCGCTTCAGCCTGAAGAGAGGTACATAAGCCCCGTAGGAAGTGATGCCGACCATAATATAAATTCCTCCTTAACCTGTCTTACTCCTAAATGTCAACGGAGCACATAAACTCAACCGGCAGTGCCGCTATTCATTTTCTCCAGCCACAAGGTATCCGGTAGCTTCAACTGGAACCCAAAGAGAGGGTTGGTCTGAGGTCAAGTTTTATCCCGGGCCCCATAGTAGTGGTTAAAGTGGCACTTTTAACATACTGGCCCTTGGCACCACTTGGTTTGGCTTTAACCACTGCCTCTACCACTGCCGTCAGGTTATCCATTAACTTGTCATGTTCAAAGCTGACCTTACCCAGAGGAACATGAATAATCGCTGTCCTATCCAGCTTAAACTCAACCCTGCCCTTGCTAGCTTCCTCTATCACTCTCGGCAGGTCACCTGCCGGAACCACGGTTCCTGATTTGGGGTTCGGCATCAGTCCCCGTCTGCCCAGCACTTTACCCAGCTTGCCTACCTTACCCATCATATCGGGGGTAGCCATCGCGGCATCAAACTCCAGCCAGCCGTCCTCAACCTTTTTGACTAACTCATCGCCACCAACAAAGTCCGCCCCGGCGCTCTCGGCAATTCTTACCGCCTCGCCCTGGGCAAAAACCAGAATACGCACCTTTTTACCCAGCCCGTGGGGCAGGAGGGCCACACCGCGCACCTGCTGGCTGGCATTTCTGGGGTCAACACCCATCACCAGATGAAGCTCAACCGTCTCATCAAACTTAACGTAAGCCGCCTGCTTGGCCAACTCAATAGCTTCCCGTGGCTCATAAGCCCTCGTCCCGTCCAGCAGTTTCAGTGCCTGCTGATAATTCTTACCGTGTTTTACCATATTCTCACTCTATCTCAATTCCCATACTTCGGGCGGTGCCTTCAATAATTCGCTCCGCCACTTCAAGCCGAGTAGCATTTAAGTCCCTAGCCTTAAGCTCAGCTATTTCACGAAGCTTGTCTCGAGATAATACCCCTGCCTTTTGCCGGCCCGGCGTAGCCGCCGCCTTTTCCAGGCCTAATGCCTTTCTCAGCAAATCGCTGGTTGGTGGTGTTTTGGTAATAAAAGTAAAGGACCGGTCTTCAAAAACGGTTATTTCTACTGGGACAATGGAGCCTGCCTGGGCCGCAGTTCGTTCATTATACTCCTTACAAAAACCCATAATGTTAATCCCGTGCTGCCCCAGGGCCGGGCCTACCGGGGGTGCCGGGTTAGCCTTAGCCGCCTCAATCTGTAACTTGATTATTGTCTTAACCTTTTTTGCCATGATTTCTCCTATGTAAGATAAGGGGGTTTACAGCTTCTCTACCTGCAAGAAGTCAAGCTCCACCGGTGTTTCCCGACCAAAAAGAGACAGCAGTACCTTGACTTTACCCTTTTCCTGACTGACCTCGTCCACTACCCCGACAAAATCAATAAATGGTCCATCGGTTACCCGCACGCTCTGCCCCTTGCGAAAACCAACCTTAACCCGAGGAGTTTCCGCCGTCATCTGCTTCAAAATCCGTTCCATCTCCTCCTCTCGTAACGGGGTCGGCCGATTACCACTGCCAACAAAACCGGTGACACCGGGGGTATTGCGCACCAGTCCCCAGTTCTGGTCGTTCATCTTCATCTCAACCAGAACGTATCCCGGCAATATTTTCTTAGTTACCGTTCGTCTCTGTCCGTTCCTGACCTCGACCTCTTCTTCGGTAGGTATCACTACTTGAGAGACCTCGTCACCGGCATCCGCAGCCTTGATGCGCTGCGCCAGATTCTTCTCAACTCGCTCTTCATACCCCGAATAGGTATGAATCACATACCACTGTTTATTGTTCTCCTCCACTAACAACCTCGCCCAGATGGAGATTTCCGAGTAAAATGCAAAACTATCCCCTTTACTGGATATTTGCCGAGAAACTGGAACAGGTCCCTACCTACCCAGAAGAAGCTCATCAACCAGACGGGTAAAACCGTAATCAAGGGCCCCCAGGATTACCCCGGCCACCCCGGCAACAACAAGCACCAGAGCGGTCAAATATATCGCCTCTCGCCGACTAAGCCAGACTACCTTCCTTAGCTCACTGATAATCTCGCCGAAGAATTTGAACCTGAAACCGCTTCGCTTGGCAGAAGTGGTATGAGGTGCTACAGCCTTGGTCACACTACTTCACCTCTCTATGTAGCTGATGGGTACGACAGCGGGGACAATATTTCTTGAGCTCCAGCCGCTGGGAATCATTCCTCCGGTTCTTGGTGGTAGTATATGTCCTCTCCCGGCACTCGCTGCAGGCAAGCGCAATAATGACTCTAGCTTCAGCTTTTCTTGCCATAATCTACTCTAGGATGTTGCTTACCGTACCGGCGCCGACGGTTCTGCCTCCCTCACGGATAGCAAACCGCAGGCCTTTCTCCATGGCTACCGGATAAATAAGCTTTATCTTCATGGTGATGTTGTCACCGGGCATCACCATTTCCACCCCTTGTGGTAGCTCAATGCTGCCGGTAACATCGGTAGTCCTGATATAGAACTGGGGTTTATATCCGTTAAAGAAGGGAGTGTGCCTCCCCCCCTCCTCCTTGGCCAATACATACACCTCAGCCTCGGCATAGGTATGCGGCTTGATGCTGCCGGGAGCGGCCAGTACCTGCCCCCGCTCTATATCATCACGGTCGACACCACGCAGCAGAACACCGACGGCATCCCCGGGCTCAGCTTGGTCCAGCATCTTGTGGAACATCTCCAGGCTGGTAGCCACCACCCGGCGCGGCTCGTGATGCAAGCCCACTATCTCCACCTCCTCGCCAGGCTTGATGACACCTCGTTCCACTCTCCCGGTAGGCACCGTGCCCCGGCCCTTGATGCTGAAAACATCCTCTACCGACATCAAGAACGGCTGGTCTTTGGCCCTTACCGGCGTGGGAATATAATCATCCACCGCATCCAGCAACTTCCAGATGGGGCCACACCACTGGCACTCCCTCTTGCCGCACCCGCACTCCAGAGCCTTGAGCGCACTCACCCTTATTACTGGAACTTCGTCACCGGGGAACTTGTAGTTACTCAAAAGCTCCCTTACCTCCATCTCTACCAGCTCCAGAAGCTCTTCGTCCTCCATCATGTCTACCTTGTTGAGAGCCACCACGATATAGGGGACTTCCACCTGGCGGGCGAGCAGGACATGCTCTCTGGTCTGGGGCATCGGACCGTCCGGTGCACTTACCACCAGTATCGTCCCGTCCATCTGCGCCGCCCCGGTTATCATGTTCTTAATATAATCGGCATGACCCGGGCAGTCGATGTGAGCGTAATGCCGCTTTTCTGTCTCATACTCGATATGAGCGATGGCAATGGTCAGGCCGCGGGCCTTTTCTTCCGGGGCATTGTCAATACTGTCAAACTCACGGAATTGAGTCAGACCTGCTTTGGATAGTATCCAGGTCATCGCTGAAGTCAGGGTTGTCTTCCCGTGGTCAACGTGACCAATCGTGCCCACGTTGCAGTGTGGCTTGGTGCGCTCAAACTTCTGTTTCGCCATTTTAAACCCCCTTTAATAACAGCCCACAACCAGATTCGAACTGGTGACCTCATTCTTACCAAGAATGTGCTCTACCAACTGAGCTATGTGGGCAACTGTTCCGTAGCTAATTTTAAGATAGCAGAAATGAAAAGTCAACCTGTAGACCGCATTCTTTATAACAATTCAGTTTGTATCACTAGCATAGCTTCGCTAGTACCGGGCTATATACTGAACTGTCACTGCGAGGCTAAGTCACAGGCGACGATAAATAACTACCAAATATAGATTAACGTGCTTGGCGTGGTTTTGTCAAGTAGACAATTGCCCGGGCTCTGAACAAGCACGGCAGGTTTGGTCAGTTAACAACTTTGGGGGTATTGACAAAATCGCATACGAGGGCTAAACTCAAGTTCCAACATGTGAAATGACTTCAAGATAACCCGAAAGGGGGTACAAGATGAGGCAATCAAAACTCTTTGTTGCTGTTGTTAGTTTAGCACTGCTGTCGGTAATGGCCGTTGGCTGTTCTGTTCCAAGCTCGACCCCTGGACCCATACGGGATAGTGAAGTATCCGAAACACTTATTGTTGAGATTGACTCCTCTTCATGGATACCAGAGACTTTGACGGTCAGCCCCGACAGCAAGCGGGTGGCTTACGCGGCTGGAGTGGGCAATAAGTTGTTGGTGGTCGTGGACGGGGTAGAGGGCAAGCAATACGACGGCATCGGGGAAGGCAGTCTCATCTTCAGCCCCGACAGCCAGCGGGTGGCTTACGCGGCTCAAGTGGGCAATAAACGGTTTGTGGTCGTGGATGGAGTAGAGGGCAAGCAATACGACGGCATCATGGAAGGCACTCCCATCTTCAGCCCGGACAGCCAAAGGGTGGCTTATGCGGCTCAGGTGGGCAACAAGTGGCTTGTGGTCGTGGACGGGGAAGAGGGCAAGCAATACGATGGCATCGGGGAAGGCTACCCCATCTTCAGCCCGGACAGTCAAAGGGTGGCTTACTCGGCTGGAGTGGGCAACAAGCGGTTTGTGGTCGTGGATGGGGTAGAGGGCAAGCAATACGACGGCATCATGGTAGGCACTCCCATCTTCAGCCCCGACAGTCAAAGGGTGGCTTATGCGGCTCAGGTGGGCAATAAGTGGCTGGTGGTGGTGGATGGGGTAGAGGGCAAGCAATACGATGGCATCGGGGAAGGCTACCCCATCTTCAGCCCCAATAGTCAACGAGTAGCTTACTGGACAGGAGTGGGCAATAAGCGGTTTGTAGTTGTGGATGGGGTAGAGGGTAAGGAATACGACGGCATTATGGAAGGCAGTCCCATCTTCAGCCCCGACAGCCAGCGGGTAGCTTACGCGGCTCAGGTGGGCAATAAGTGGCTGGTGGTCGTGGATGGAGTAGAGGGCAAGCAATACGATGGCATCGGTGAAGGCACTCCCATCTTCAGCCCTGATAGTCAACGAGTAGCTTACTCGACAGGAGTGGGCAATAAGAGGTTTGTAGTTGTGGATGGAGTAGAGGGTAAGGAATACGATGGCATCGGTGAAGGCGACCCCATCTTCAGCCCGGACAGTCAAAGGGTGGCTTACGCGGCTGGAGTGGGCGATAAGTGGCTGGTGGTCGTGGATGGTGAAGAGGGCAAGCCATACGACGGCATTATGGAAGGCAGTCACATCTTCAGCCCCGACAGCCAGCGGGTGGCTTACTCGGCTTCAGTGGGCAATAAGCAGTTCGTGGTCGTGGATGGGGTAGAGGGCAAGCAATACGACGGCATCGCGGAAGGCTACCCCATCTTCAGTCCTGACAGTAAGCGGGTGGCTTACGCGGCTGTAGTGGGCAATAAGTGGCTGGTGGTGGTGGATGGGTTAGAGGGCAGGCAATACGACGGCATAGTCAAGGGGTCAGTGATTATCTTTGACTCCCCGGATAGCCTCCATTACCTTGCCTCAAAAGGCAACAGCATCTATTTGGTGGAGGAGAGGATAGAGTGATATGCACCACCAGGAGCATATCACCATTGAACAAACGGCGGGATGTCTGCTACCATGGGCGTAGGTCACACTCAGCAGACCAATGACCGGAACCGACAGGTCAATCTAAAGGAGGTCTCCGCCCATGAAAAGATTGAGCTTACTGGTTATCTTGACACTGCTTCTCGCCCTGGTTATGGGCGTTACTGTCCATGACGTTTGCGCTCAAACCGAGCCGCAGATAACGCTCAGCCCGACGGAGGGCATCTCCGCCATCACCGTTACCGGAAACGGATTTGTCGGCTTCATCACGGTCTACTGGGACGGTGAGGCCATACCCACTTACCCCTATGAAGTGCTCCCCGAGGGACCCTCCGGGTACTTCTCGGCGATTATCACGGTGCCGACACAAACTGAACCCGGTGAACACACCGTCTCGGTAACAGACAAGTATGACAACACCGCCAGTGCCACCTTTACGGTAATTGACCTTACCGGAAAACGGGGGGCGACCGGGCCGACCGGAAAGAGAGGGCCGCGTGGCGAGTCAGGACTTCAGGGGCCTCTTGGAGAGCAAGGACTGCCTGGCGTGCAGGGACCGCCGGGTCTCATGGGCGAGCAAGGCCCGCCTGGTGTCCCCGGGGAAGCCGGTCAAACCCCACTCCTGACCCCCCTGGTCATCGGCATCGCCGCGGTAATTCTGGGGCTCATCCTGCTCGGGTTAAGGTTGTGGAGGTCGTGACCTGACGCGCAGGGTGTCCGGCAGCCAGGGATAGATGCAGTAACGCCATAATAGCCTTGCGTGGTGGAGGGGGGAGGATTCGAACCTCCGTAGCCCTTCCGAGCGGCAGATTTACAGTCTGCTCCGATTAACCACTCCGGCACCCCTCCAGCAACACTATTAAAGACCCAGCCTGAGGGGGGACTCGAACCCACGACCTGCTGTTTACAAAACAGCTGCTCTGACCAACTGAGCTACTCAGGCACCAACGAGTCTAAATATTATAGAAACGAATAACGGTAAAAGTCAAGAGCGAAAATTGATACATCTATCCAGACCCATTGAACTGCCAGGAACCACCCTGCCTTGTTCAACGCACCCCTGCTTGATATAATGGAGCCAGCACGCGCAGGCTAACCGCAAATGATTAAAGGCAGTAACCGAAAAACGGACTCCGGACTGACACCTTCGCCTTATTACCGTATAGTGGTTAAGGTTGGCACCGGCCTGCTCACCAGCGGAGATGACCCGCTAAATCGGGAGGTAATGTCAAGCCTGGTCAACCAGGTGGCACACCTGCGTAAGCAGGGCATGGAGCTGCTCATTGTTTCCTCCGGAGCCATAGGGGCCGGCCGATACAAGCTGGGGCTGGCTAAGGAGCGCAAGGGTATCCCCTTCAAGCAGGTGCTGGCTTCGGTGGGGCAAAATTACCTGATGCAGGCCTACGAGCAACTCTTCCGTCAGCATGATATTACGGTGGCTCAGGCCTTGCTGACCAAGACCGATCTTTCTGACCGGGCTGGTTATCTTAATGCGCGCAACACCCTGCTGGCTTTGCTTGAGCTCGGGGTAATCTGCATTGTCAACGAAAACGACGTGGTGGCGGTGGATGAGATTCAGGAGGCCAAGTTTGGCGACAACGACAACCTTTCCGCGATGGTCGCCAACCTGGTTGACGCCGACCTGCTGTTGATTCTGAGTGATATCGCCGGTCTCTATACGGCTGACCCTCACCGCCAGCCCGATGCCCACCTCATCCCAAAGGTGGAGCGGATAGATGCCGAGATTGAGCGCCTGGCGGTTGGTACTCTTAGCCGCTCGGGGACCGGGGGCATGATTACCAAGATAGAGGCAGCCAGGCTGGCTACCGCCTCCGGCGTGACCGTGATTATCGCTGACGGCCGGGAAAAAGATATTATTTTACGGCTGGCACGCGGAGAGACCGCCGGCACCCGCTTTATGCCGGTCAGTGGCAAGCTGGAGAGCCGCAAGCGCTGGATGCTCAGTGGGCTCCGCACCAGGGGAAAGCTGGTGGTGGATTCCGGGGCCGCTCTGGCGCTGAGAAAGCAGAAACGCAGCCTGCTGGCTGCCGGCATCAAAGAGGCTGAAGGTAACTTCCAGCGCGGGGACATCGTCAATATCTATGGCCCTGACGGGTCTCGCCTGGGTTGCGGCATAACCAACTACAGCTTTGCTGATATCAACATTATCAAAGGGAAGCACTCAAAAAGCATCGCCGAACTGCTCGGCTACGACTACGGTTCAGAGGTAGTCCACCGCAATAACCTGGTGGTGTCATAGGTTTGGGGAGGTGGTTATGAAGACCAACGTTCTCTATTTCGGCGACAATCTGGAAATACTGCGAAACCACGAATATTTCCCCGATAGCTCTATCGACTTGATATACCTCGACCCGCCGTTCAACAGCAAGAAGGACTATAACATCCTGTTCAAGGAAAATGGTGGGGTTGAGTCCGAAGCCCAGATAAAAGCCTTCACTGATACCTGGCACTGGACGCAGACAGCGCAGAATACCTACCATGACATAGTGGTTAACGGGCCGCTAAAGGTAGGCAAGCTGATTGGCGCTCTGCACGATTCCATAGGTAATAATGATGTCATGGCCTACCTGGTGATGATGACCGCCAGGCTGATAGAGCTTCACCGTGTCCTCAAGCCCACCGGCTCTCTCTATCTCCACTGCGACCCCACCGCCAGCCACTACCTCAAGCTGGTATTAGACCAGATATTCGGGCCAGCTAATTTTAGAAATGAGACAGTTTGGAAGCGTTTCAACTTCCACGCGGATGCAAAGAGATTTGGTAGGGTTTCAGATAGGCTCTTTTTTTATACAAAAGGGGAGGGTTACGTTTTTAATAGGTTAAAAGCACCATTCTCAAATAAATATATTGAGAGCAAATTCACACATATCGACGCAGATGGGAGAAGGTTTCGCCTCGACAATCTTAACCCACCTGGGGGTCGGGGCCCGATTTATGAGTTCCACGGCGTTACTAAGCCGTGGAGATTTACTAATGACAAGATGCTAAAGCTGGAAGCAGAGGGACGCATATATTCCGGTAGTAAAGTTGCACAACTGAAGCGCTATTTGGATGAACTTCTGGGCCAAGCCGTTCATGAATTATGGACTGATATAGCACCGATTAACTCGCAGGCCAAAGAGCGGCTCGGCTATGAAACACAAAAACCGCTCGCCTTGCTCGAACGCATCATTAAAGCCAGCTCTAATGAGGGAGATATTGTCCTTGACCCCTTCTGCGGCTGCGGCACGGCGGTGGTGGCAGCCCAGAAACTAAACAGGCACTGGCTCGGCATTGATGTTACCCATCTGGCCATTAACCTGATGCGTAACCGCCTCAAGGACAGCTTCCCCACTATCCAGTTTGAGGTTATTGGTGAGCCGAAAGACTTATCGGGGGCTAAGGCCCTGGCTCATCAGGACAGGTATCAGTTCCAGTGGTGGGCGCTGGGCTTGATTGGAGCCAGACCCGTTGGCGAGAAAAAGAAGGGCGCCGATAAGGGGATTGACGGGGTTATCCACTTTATCGACGAGGTTAGCGGCAAACCGAAGCGGGTGATAGTTCAGGTAAAAAGCGGTCACGTCGGGGTCAACGCGGTTAGAGAACTAAAGGCGGTGTCGGCCAACGATGCTATCGGCGTGCTTATTACTCTTGAGCCACCGACCAGCCCGATGAAGGTAGAGGCGGTGGATGCTGGCTACTACCACTCCCCAATCTGGGATAAAGACTATCCCAAAATACAGATACTGACTATAGAGGAGCTTTTACAGGGCAAAACGGTTGACATGCCCCCACAGACCCAGACCAGCGTAACCTTTGCCAAGGCACCCAAGGTTTCCAAGGGGGAAGGGGAACAGCTGGCGATGGAATAGATTTTTGCCAACCTGAACCCCATTAATCCCCCATCCTTGAAAGAGATGGGGAAGACAATGAAAGGAGCTATCTATGTCCGTTAGTTTGACCAAAGATGAGTTCCTAAATCGCTTTGCAGAGCGTAATAAACTGTTTACTATTGCTTTGCTTGAAGACCTACAAAAAATGAAACCCCTTATTAAAGTTCGATACGAGTCGCCAAATAATATTCATATCGAACTAACCGATGCCGTGGCCGATATTGTAAAAAGCACAATTTTCCGTGTAATTGATTTAGTATATTTAGACCAAGATTAGAAGCCGAGTCCCTGATATAATCTAATTAGGTTTACAAGCCCCAAACAAAGATAGAGAGTCTAAGAGGGGCGAAGCCCCTCTCAAAAATACCTCCCTTTCTTGGGGCGTAGAAGTCATTGCGAGGAGCGGAGCGACGAAGCAATCTCGTGCTACAAGGAGATACAACGGGTTACCATAAAAATCTAAGTTAACATAACTAGAAAAACAATTCACGCCTGATTACACTCGAATTGTTTCCATATTTTTTAAATAATGCTTTTCCGGGTGTTAAAGCGGATAGGGTCACTATAAAAGGAGCAGCAAGATGAAAGACGCTATCAAAGAGCTGGAAGCAAAGGCTAAAGCCGCCAAGGCGGCGTCCCGGCGTATGGCCTACCTCTCCACCGAGGTCAAGAACAAGGCGCTAAACAACATCGCCGAGGACCTGCTCAGCAAGAGGGACGAAATACTGGCCGCCAGTGAGGTTGACTACCAGGAAGCTCAGGCATCAGCTATGAGCGAAGCCATGCTTGACCGCTTAATGCTCTCCCCCGACCGCCTTGAGGGTATTGCCCGGGATGTGCTGGCGGTAGCCGTTCTCCCTGACCCGGTGGGAGAGGTGTTCGATATGCGCACCTTGCCCAACGAGTTGCAGGTAGGTAAGAAACGGGTCCCCCTGGGAGTAATCGGAGCCATCTACGAAAGCCGACCCAACGTTACCATAGACATCTCCGCCCTGTGCCTGAAGTCGGGCAACGCCGTTATCTTGAGAGGGGGCAAGGAGACAATTCACTCCAACAGCGCCCTGGTCAAGGTGGTACAAGAAGCAATCACCAGAGCCGGAGTACCGGACGGAGCCGTCCAGTTCATTGAGAATACTGATAGAATGCTGGTCAACCACCTGCTCAAGATGTCGGACACCATTGACCTGCTTATTCCCCGGGGTGGGGCCGGACTGATAAAGTTTGTTTCCGAAAACGCTACTATGCCCGTGGTGACTGGTGGGATTGGTGTTTGTCATACCTACGTGGACAAGAGCGCCGACATAGACAAGGCGGTGGCCATTGTCTTTAATGCCAAGGTGCAGCGGCCTACCGTCTGTAATGCCCTGGACACCCTGCTGGTCCATGCGGACATTGCGCCGCATTACCTGCCGCGGGTAGCCACGGAATGGTCCAAAGCCGGGGTGGAGATGCACTGCGATGAGCGGGCTTTAGCTATCCTTAAGTCACAACCTGACGCCAAGCTGCTACCTGCTAAAGACGAGGACTGGGGTAAGGAGTTCTTATCACTGGTAGCCGCGGTTAAGGTGGTGGGCTCGCTTGACGAGGCGCTGGAACATATTGAGCGCTATGGCTCAGGACATTCTGAAGCCATTGTTACCGAGGACTACCACTCAGCGATGCGCTTTCTCAACGAGGTAGATGCCGCCTGTGTCTATGCCAATGCCAGCACCCGGTTTACCGATGGCGGGCAGTTTGGCCTGGGGGCCGAGGTTGGCATCAGTACCCAGAAACTTCATGCCCGCGGTCCGATGGGAGTGAAGGAACTGACTACCTACAAGTGGATTATCTTCGGTAGCGGGCAGGTGCGCGCCTAACGCCCGGTCTTTAGTGTGGCCAGGACGGCTTCTTGAGCTTCAAACAACTCCCTAATGCCCTTTTCGGCCAGAGAGAGCAGGTGGTCAATGTTCTCCTTACTGAAAGGCCTGGCTTCAGCCGTGCCCTGTACCTCAACAAACTTACCCTGGCTGGTCATCACCACATTGAAGTCAACCTCAGCCATGGAGTCCTCGTCATAGCACAGGTCCAGCAGCATATTAGCACGCACAATGCCAACACTGGTGGCAGCAACAGCATTCTTTAACGGTATGGATGATAGCACCCCCACATTGCTGAGCTTTTGCATGGCCTGATACAGGGCGACATAAGCTCCGGTGATGGCCGCCGTCCTAGTACCACCGTCAGCCTGCAGTACGTCACAATCCACAATGAAGGTTCTTTCCCCTAGCGCCGTCAGGTCAGTTATTGCCCGCAGCGAGCGCCCGATGAGACGCTGTATTTCCTGGTTCCGTCCGCCAACCCTGCCCAGTGTAGAATCACGGGGACTGCGAGTAACGGTGGAGCGGGGCAACATCGCATACTCGGCGGTAATCCAACCGTCACCCCCTCCCCTGAGGAAAGCGGGCACCCGGTCTTCAACGCTAACGGAGCAAAGTACTCGGGTCTTTCCCAACTCGATAAGCGCTGACCCTTCCGCAAAACTCTGAAATCCGGGGGTTATTTTTACTGGCCGTAGCTCGTTCCAGGCACGACCGTCAGCTCTCTTCACTTCAAAATCTCCTGAGCGCAATTCCTCCCGAAGTATAGCATTGAGGAGTGATATTAGCAATCAAATTTTCTTAAGGCTGCTATCTACCTCACCCCCTTAACATTTTTATTTGGTAACCCTATCCCCGGTATCCCCTTCCCCTTCTGTCTGATGTGTCATTGCGAGCCAAAGGCGAAGCAATCTTACCTTTTAGTTTGCTTCGTCGCTCCGCTCCTCGCAATGACTTCTACG